>Ga0114964_10001133_pt1 | contig 19708 bp, 14 predicted proteins | sample C_131016_MF_Meta_FD_92638 | JGI IMG/M metagenome (GOLD analysis project Ga0114964, IMG submission 92638) | Freshwater microbial communities from Lake Croche, Canada to study carbon cycling - C_131016_MF_MetaG | ecosystem: Environmental > Aquatic > Freshwater > Lake | place: Lake Croche, Canada... | reverse complement strand
CTTCAGAAACTCATTTCTTATTAGCAGAAGCTGCTTTAAGAGGTTGGACTGGTGCTGGTGTTGCTAAGACTAACTATGAGAATGGTGTTAAATTGTCTTTTGCTGATTGGGGAGCAAGTGGTGTTGATGCTTATTTAGCTGATGCAACTAGCAAGCCAATTGCTTATGTAGATCCAACTGACGCTGCATCTATCAAAATCAACCCTAAAGCGGTTAATAGTGTTGGTGCTGCATCTACTATGACTATTGCTTGGGATGAGGCTGCTTCTAACGAAGTGAAACTTGAAAAAATCATGACTCAAAAGTGGTTGTCTTTATTTACAAATACTTTAGAAGCATGGTGTGATTTCAGAAGAACTGGCTATCCTAAAATTCCAGTGGTTGGTAAAAATGATAGCAATGCTGATTGGGGAGTTATTCCTGCTGATCAGTTTATCAAAAGAATGCCATTCATCAACGGTGAAAGAACTGGTAACACTGCTGCTGTAAACGCTGCTGCTGCTGTAATCGGTGCTGGTGGTGGAAAAGATGATATTGCAACTCGCTTGTGGTTTGACACAGGTGCTGCAACTAACTTTTAATTAAGAGTTACTCTTTATAAAAAAGGCCCCCGAATTTCGGGGGCCTTTTTGTTGTAGGTGGGTAAGATTTTAAATCACTATTTTAACGGCTTGTCTAGCTCTTAATTTCCAAACATTTTGTTTGTATTCCCATACTTGTAAAATTTTTAATTTAATAGGCGCCACTTTTGGATCCGTAGAAGTAACTGCATTAAACGTGTGCCTTACAAAAGCTATATTTTGATCAATATCGATAGTTTGATCTAAGATGTCAATGGAAACAAAATCACTTTTGCCATTGACAATATTGGCCACAAAAGTTTTTTGGTCTTCTACTACACCTGCCGAATGACCGTAAGTCAACTTAGGGGAGGTAACACTATTTAATAAGCTTTCATTGGCATCAATTAAGCCAATTCTTAGGTTTTCTAAGGCAGTGGTTAATGCAGCTTCTTTTTTTGACTGAGCACTCGCCGTTAAAAGGACCATGGATAAAAGGGCAACCAATGTTAATTTGAGTTGTTTCATAATAAATAATTTATTTAAAAGGGAAGTTAGACAAAAATACAAATGGTACAAATAAAATGGTTTGTGTATTTAGTACACATATTTTTTCTTAACCATTGATTTTCATCACTTTTTTAACAAAGGAGCATGAAAAATACTTAAATTTACATTGACCCTTTTCTTACTGAATTTGCTTAATCAATTGTCCAACCTAACTATATGACCTTAAAAAAGTTACTTTTTTTCTCTTCGTTTTTGGTTATTACTTTATCAAGTTTGGCTCAATCCAATGCTACAGTAAAAGTGTATAAAAAAATAATTACTACTTACCCTTTTTCAGATCCTAATCCCATTCCTTTATTTACAAAATATTATCCTTACTATAGATTTGATGGCTATACAGATAAGCCATCAAAAAAAGAATGGACGGTTGTAGAGTTGGAGAATGAATTTATTAAAGTAACCATTTTACCAGAAGTAGGTGGTAAAATATGGTCTGCTTATGATAAAATTACCAAGCAAGATTTTTTATACAACAACGATGTAGTAAAATTCAGAGATGTGGCAATGCGTGGGCCTTGGACCAGTGGTGGTATTGAATCTAACTATGGAATTTTTGGTCATACCCCAAATTGCGCTACACCCGTTGATTATACGACTTTAAAAAAAGAGGATGGGAGTGTCAGTTGTGTGATTGGTGTACTTGATTTAATTACTAGAACGCCTTGGACGATTGATATTAATTTGCCTAAGGATAAAGCTTATTTTACCACACAGTCTCTTTGGTTTAATGCCACTCCAATTGAAGAGCCCTATTATCATTGGATGAATGTGGGATTAAGGTCAAAAGGTAATTTAGAATTCACTTATCCTGGTCAAAACTTTATTGGTCATGATGGAGAAGTAGGTGAGTGGCCTTACAACAGTAAAAAAGATAGAAAGATAAATTACTACGAACAAAATGATTTCACAGGCTATCATTCTTATCATGTATTTGGTACTTACACCAACTTCTTTGGTGCTTATTATCATGACAATGAAAATGGAATGGTTCGTTTTGCGCCACATGATGAAAAAGCAGGTAAGAAAATTTGGATTTGGGGACTTGCTAGAGCAGGTATGATTTGGGAAAAATTATTGACTGATAAAGCAGGGCAATATGTAGAAGTTCAATCGGGTAGGTTATTTAATCAAAGTGCAGAGAACAGTACTTTTTCTCCTTTTAAACATAAAAGCTTTGCGCCCTACAATACCGATCTATGGAAAGAGTATTGGTATCCAGTAGCCGCTACCAAAGGAATTAAAGAAGCCAATAATATAGGCGCATTTAATACAGTCATCAGCCAAGGAAAAACACATATTTATTTCAATCCGGTGCAAGCCATTAATGATAGTTTAAAAATTGTTCAAGACAATGAAGTCATTGCCACTCGCTTTGTACAACTAAAGCCAATGCAGTTGTATCATGACTCTATAGCTAATACCAATGAAAATTTAGGTTTTATTTTAGGTAATAATTTATTGAAATACAATATTGGTGAAAAAAATGAATTAGAAAGACCTACCACTACACCTGTCGATTTTAATTGGAATACGGCGTATGGTTTATACATTCAAGGTAAAGAGTATATTGATCAAAGAATGTATCCAAAGGCGAAAGAGAAGTTAGAAGCTTCTTTACAATTGGATCCTTATTTTTTACCTGCTTTGGTAAAATACGCAAGCTTGCAATATTATTATTTTGATTATGCGGCTGCTTTAAAAACCATTAAAACTGCTTTAAGTATTGATACCCATGATGGTGCTGCCAATTATTATTATGGATTGATTCAGTTGGCCATGCATAGTACTGTAAATGCTAGAGATGGTTTTGATTTAGCAAGTATATCAGGGGAATTTAAAACAGCGGCCTATACTTCATTGGCGACTATTGAAATGCAGGAGAACAATTATGAAGGCGCTATTAAATATGCCAATAAGGCAATTGATTTTAACCGATTTAATTTAAAAGCGATTGAGATTAAAGCCTTGGCTTACCGAAAATTAAATAAAGTAGCTGAAGCGAAAGCGATACTTAATGATATTATAAAAATGGATCCATTGAATCATTTTGCTCGCTTTGAATATACACAAGTGGGGGATTCAAGTATACAATATTTCACTTCGCTCATTAAAAATGAGCAACCTGCCGAAACATACCTTGAATTGGCTTGTTTTTATAATGAGTTGAATGGTAAAGTAGAATCTATTAAATTACTAGACTTGATTTCAAAACACCCATTGGCTAATTATTTTCAAGCTTGGTTATTGTCTAATTCGAATCCAAAAAAATCAACTGAACTTTTACAAAAAGCAAACAATAGCTCTGTTGAATTTATTTTACCATTTAGACAAGAATTTGAACCCATCTTAAATTGGGTTACGCATCAATCAACCAACTGGAGAGGTAGGTATTATTTTGCTTTATTGCTTGAGTCTAGAGAAAAATACGCAGCAGCCTTGCAGTTATTAAAAAGCTGTAAAGAAGAGCCTAAAGAAGCCTTGCTTTATGCAGCTAGAGCAAAATTATTACAACAATATACCCCTAATGATTCCATTGCCATACAATCAGATTTAAATAAATCCTTAACGCTTGATCCCGCTAATTGGAGATACCATAAAGCCATCATTGATAGGTTGATTGAAAATGGGAATTACGAGCAAGCACTAGTTACATCCATTAGTTATTACAATGAACATCCGGCCAATTACCTAATGGGTATGCTTACAGCAAAAGTGAGTTTGTTTAATAAAAAGTTTAACACCACCGATGCTATATTGAAAAATATAAATATCATTCCATTTGAAGGGGCTACCGAAGGAAGAGAATTATATAGAGAGGCGAAGGTGCAACTAGCTATAGAAAATTTTGACAATAAAAATACTGTTGAAGCCATTAAGCAATTAGAATTGGCGATGTTATGGCCTGAGAATTTAGGGGTAGGGGCACCTTATGCCGAGGAGGTAGACAATCGAATTGAATTTTATTTACTCGCTAAATTTCATGCCAGTTTAAATCATACCAAGGAAGCCAATTTATACAAAGAAAAACTAAACCAATATGCACTTGGCACTTTTAATGATCCAGCAGGCGACCTATTGCAATTAAGCGATGTGGGTCCAGATATGGGCAAATTAAAAGCCAGTGTAAAAAGTATAAAAGTAGAAACGATTAGAAATTGGTACCTTGATTTATTAGATAGTAAAATAACTAATTTACCTATTGCAGAACAAAAGTCTTCTATGCGTATTTTGAATAAAATAAAAACAAGTATTCATCCATTTTAAATAAACCAATTATGAACTTTAAAAAAAGTCATTATTTCATTGCTGTAGTGCTCATTTTAACTCAAGCGAGTTGTAGTTTCTGGACAGAGAAAAACGGCGGATTGATTATGCCTGATGGATTTGAAGCGGTGGTAGTGGTAGATAGTTTGCCAGGACATGCAAGACACCTAGCGGTGAATGACAATGGAGATATTTATGTCAAGGCAAATAAATTTATCAAAGGCGGTATGAATTATGTGTTAAGAGATTTAAATAATGATGGTCGTGCAGATCTAATTGCCAATTTTGGTCCTATTGCAAGAGAGGGTGCCTATGCAACAAGCATGCGCATTCACAATGGTTATTTATATACTAGTTCAGAAATGTTGGTGTATCGTTATAAATTGGATAGTAAAACATTGGTGCCTTCTGGCCCGGTTGAATACATTGTTATTGATAGTGGAAGAAAAAGAGAACATGATGGTAAGCCTTTAGCCTTTGATGGTAAAGGTCATATTTTTGTTCCTTTTGGTGCACCATCTGATGCTTGTCAAGTAGAAAACAGATTACCTGGCTCGCCAGGGATGATGCCTTGTCCCATCTTAGATTCAAACGGCGGAGTATGGATGTTTGATGAAAATAAATTGAATCAATTTAGAACAACAGATGGGGTTAAAGTAGCGACCGGATTAAGAAGTTTGGTCGCAATGACATGGAATACGCAAGACAACACCTTGTATTGTGTTGGTCATGGTAGAGATGGTCTTGCAAATGTTTGGCCTCAATATTACAATGAATGGCAAAGTGCTTTGTTGCCCTCTGAAGCTTTTTATAAATTAAAACCAGGGGCAAATGCGGGATGGCCTTATTATTATTTTGATCAAATGAAAGGTAAGGTAATGAAGAATCCAGAGTATGGAGGCAATGGTCAAATTGAAAATACAGATACTACTATTGAAACTCCAATAGTGGGATTCCCTGGCCACTTTGCGCCTAATGATTTATTATTTTATACAGGTGATCAATTTCCTGCAAGGTATAAAAATGGGGCATTTATTGCCTTTCATGGCTCTACCATTCGTGCCCCTTACCCGCAAGGTGGGTATATTGTTGCATTTGTTCCTTTTGTAGATGGTAAGGCGCAACCATGGGAAGTTTTTGCAGATGGTTTTACAGGTAAAGATACTTTAGTCAATACAAGAGATTCAAAATATAGACCTATGGGATTGGCGCAAGGACCAGATGGTTCCTTGTATATTTCAGAGTCAGAAAAAGGTAAAATTTGGCGTGTAAAATACACGGGAAAAAAAGAAACCTTTACGGATAAGAATTTAGCCATCATGAAGGAAAGACAAAGAACAAGAACCAATATTAAAACACCAGGTCCTATTTTAGATAATTTGGAAAGATTTAAAGTAGCTGTTGGTGGCGAAAAATTATATCAGTTGAACTGTAGGGCTTGTCACCAAAAAGATGGTCAGGGAGATGGCTTACGTTTCCCATCACTAGCTGCTTCAGATTGGGTGAATGGAAATAAGGATACATTGATTGCCGTGTTAATAAGAGGCTTAGAAGGTCCTATCAAAATTAACGATCAGCCATTTAATGGAATGATGCCCAAGTTTGCTCAACTGCCTGATATAGAAATAGCCAATATATTAAGTTACGTTAGACACAATTTTGGAAATAAATCAGATTCCGTAACAAAAACAGAGGTTGCAATTGTTCGCCAGCGTTTATACTTAAAGCGAAGACAAATGCAACCTCCGAAAATAGAATAATGTAATCAGTTAATACTAAATACTATTTAACAAATATAGGGGTGGCGAGTCCGTTTAAATCATAAACAACTTTGCCACCCTTTATTGTTACTTCACATTCAAATTTCTCAGTTCCTTTTAATTTAAAACCTGTTTTATCATAAAAGCCAAAATTGCCTTTTCTAATATTTAAGATGGCAATATCTGCTTCTGAACCAACAGAAAAATTTCCTAATAGAGGTCTATTGATTACTTGTGCAGCATTCCAAGTACTTGCTTTAATCACTTCCTTTAAAGACATACCCATATTCATAAACTTAGACATCACACTTAATTGATCTTTCATAGAAGTGTTCATGCTTCCAGTATGTAAATCGGTGCTAATAGTGTTTGGATACAGTCCTGCTTTTAATGCAGGGATGGCTTGAGAATAATTAAAACTTGTTCCTCCATAACCTACATCAAAAATAATTCCTCTTTTTTGTGCTGCTAATACAAATGGTTTTAATTGGTTGGTAGCGGCATCTACAATTTCTTCTCTGCCTCCACCCAATGCTGCATAAGCATGCGTATAAATGTCACCTGGACGCAAATGTTTGAAATACAATTCTTCAATTGACAAGGTTGGTTTGGCACCTCCAAAATCAATAATCACAGGCAATCCAGCTAAATTGCCAGCTTCTACCACTCGGTCAGTAGGGGTCCAATCTGCACCATTAAAATGAGCTAACTTAAATCCAACAATATAATCTTTGTATTGTTTTGCAGCAGCTGCAGCAAACTTTGGATTCATATCCGCAATATCTTGTTCGTAGTTGCCACCTCTCATTCCTTCTCCAACAATATTTAAAAAAGACAATACTCTTGTTTGTGATACATCAATTACATTTTTCTTAAAAACAGCAAAGTTTTTCCATCCAGCTCCTCCACAATCTACAACCGTAGTTAATCCCACTCTAAAAGTATTGGCATCAGGCATTAATGCACTTAAGCCATCACTTAAGTAATGATCTGGTTGCGTACCAGCAAAAACATGAGAATGTAAATCGATTAAACCTGGTGACACAATTAAATCAGTTGCATCTACAACTTGCTTTGCATCTGCACCATTAATGTTTTTCTCCACTTTTACAATTTTACCTTGTTTAATGGCGATATCAGTTACTCCATCAATGCCATTTTTTGGATCTATTACATGGCCTCCTTTAACAACGATATCATACAAGGGCATTGCTGTTTGAGCAATAGTACTTGCATAGGATGTAAGTACAGAAAACAGAATTAATAATAATTTTTTCATAGGTGATTTTTTAAATAAATAATGATCTTTTAAATGCAATAGGGAAGCTACGAAATTTACTTATTAGTAAAGATAACAGTACCAAATTTTACATGAATTCAATACGAGGGGCTTAATGTGTAAAAAATACGTATTAAATAGCTTCCCTTGGCTAAAATTTGTTGAAAAATATACCCAACCTAAATGCTAAATATGCATATTATTTCCTAATTTTTAAGTCTAAATAATCCTGCTTATATGAACTTTATTGCGTCTGTACTTTTCTCTTCTCTTTTACATTTATTTACGGCTGATACGACTCAATATCAATTGGTTGTAGGCTCCTATACTCAAAAAGGGAATCCTGGTATTGAAGTGTATACGGTGAACTCAGTTACTGGTAAGCCTACTTTACAATATACCAAGGACAATCCAAGTGCTTCCTATTTAACTTTAACTAAAGATGGTAAATATTTATATGCTGTTTCAGAGGGCAATGGTGAAAAATCTGCAGTGAATGCCTATCAATTAAACAGCCAAAATAACTTCGAAAAAATAAATGCTACGCCAACTGTTGGTGCGGGACCTTGTTTTATTACTTACAGAGAGGAAAGCAAAACAATCTATACTGCCAATTACAATAGTGGAAGTTTAAGTGTATTTAAAACAGACAACGGGGCCGTTTTGCCCATTGCTCAGGAAATTAAATACAAAGGGTCAAGTATAAATAAAGCTAGACAAGGGGAATCTCATGCGCACAATGTAGTGCTTAGTCCAGACCATTCTTTTTTATTAGTAACCGATTTAGGCGGAGATAAAATTTATCAACATAAAATTTATGCAGATGGATTGATTGATGAAAATTATTCTTCTATTACAGTAGGTGCAGGCAACGGACCAAGACATTTTGTTTTTGATGAGGCAGGCAAATTTGGGTATTTAATTAGTGAGATGTCGGGCACGGTAGATGTATTTGCAGTGTATCAAAACAAACTAACCGCTATACAAAGTATTGTTGCTGATACGGCTTATACAAAGGAACCAAAAGCAAAAGGCAGTGGAGACATTCATATTTCACCAAGTGGAAAATGGTTGATCACGACCAACCGTGTTTCAAGTAATGAGTTAACTATTTTTAAAATTGAAACCAATGGGCAACTTACAAAAATGTATCATCAGCCCGTTTTTAAAAAACCAAGAAATTTTAGTTTTGATCCTGCAGGACATTTTGTTTTTGTAGCGAGTCAAGACGAAGATAAAGTTCAAATTTTTACATTTGATGAGGCTACTGGCAAGCTATCAGATACACATCAGTTAATGGATATTAAATCGCCAGTATGTTTGCAATTTTCTGCAAGCCCAATGGAAGTAACGCCAGAGGAAAGATTGAAGGCTTTGAATATAAATTTGATCCCTGTTGTGCCACCTATTGCGAATTATTTAAAGCAAGTTCAGGTAGGTAAATTAATTTATTTATCTGGTCATGGTCCTGATAAACCCGAAGGAGGACAAGTGTATGGTAAACTTGGTAAAGACGTGACCATTGAAGAAGGGCAGGCTGCAGCAAGGCTTACTGGTATATCCATGTTGTCTACTTTAAAATCATACATAGGTGATTTAAGTAAGGTTAAACGCATTGTTAAGGTATTAGGGTTGGTGAGTTCCGACCCCAACTTTGTAGAACAGCCAAAAGTGATGAATGGTTTTTCAGATTTAATGGTAGATGTATTTGGAGAAAAAGGGAAACATGCAAGATCTGCCTTGGGGGTAGCCTCTTTGCCTAATAATATTTGCGTAGAAATTGAAATGATCGTTGAACTTAAATAATAAATTAAATAAAATAAAAAATGAAAACACAAAACCGCCGCTCTATTTTCAAAAAAATGTTTGCTGGATTCTTAGGAATCGCAGGCACTAGTGTTGCAGCCAATGCAGCTACTAATTCTTCGAAAGATGTTTATGGTAAAGAAGTTTTTAATGTAAAGACTGACCAAGATGTTCCTTTATTTTCTGGTGCTACTAAATTTGCTGGAATGGTATTTGTAGCAGGAAAAGGTGCGCACTTTGAAGGAGACATTAAAGCCCATACTGATCACGTTTTAAAAGAATTAGAAAAAGAACTAATTGCTGCAGGCTCATCTATGGAGAAAGTATTAAAAGTAAATGTATACTTAGCCGATTTAAATGATTACAAGCAAATGAATGAAGTATTTAAAGGTCGTTTTGGTGCGCATCCTCCAGTAAGAACTACTGTAGCTACTTATGGTGGTGTGCCAGGTAATTCTTTGGTGGAGATGGATTGCATTGCAATTGCCAATGCTTAAAAAATTAATTTCCCTTAACTTTTAAATAAAATAAAAAATGAAACGTAGAGACCTCTTAAAATACATGACCATCACGCCAGTAGCGGGAGCTGCCATAGTGGGTGGTTTATCATCGGCAAGTGCTGCATCTGTAGCATCAAGTGTTGCTGCTAGAGATTTATTTAGTGAATTAGGTGTGCGCACTTTTATCAATGCGGCAGGTACTTACACCGCCATGACTGCCAGTTTAATGCGTCCAGAAACAGTAGAAGCAATTAGACAAGCCTCTCATAAATTTTGTATGCTTGATGAGTTACAAGATAAAGTGGGTGCTAGATTAGCAGAAATTACCCATGCAGAAGCTTGCGTGGTTACTTCAGGTGCTTTTTCAGCCTTAACATTAGGTATGGCTGGTATCTTAACGGGTACTGATCCAAATAAAGTTAGAGCACTTCCTAAATTAGATGGCACTGGAATGAAAACAGAAGTGATTTGCCAAAAAGCACATGCTATTGGATACAATCAAGCTTTAACTAATACTGGAGTAAAAATTATAATGGTAGAAACAGTAGAAGAATTAAAAGCGGCGATCAATAAAAATACAGCATCTATGCACTTTTTACATGTGCAATCAGATGGCGGAAAAATCAAACATGAAGAATGGGTAGCTATTGCTAAAGCAAATGGTATTCCCACTTCTATTGATATTGCTGCTGACGTACCTCCAGTATCTAATTTATGGAGATTCAATGATATGGGATTTGATTTTGTAGCGATATCTGGTGGTAAAGCATTAAGAGGTCCTCAAAGCGCTGGAATTTTAATGGGTAAAAAAGACATCATTAAAGCGGCACGTTTATCCATGCCTCCTCGTGGAGAAACTATTGGTCGTGGTATGAAAGTGAACAAAGAGGAAATTTTAGGTATGTTAGTAGCTGTGGAAGAATTTGTAAAAATTGACCACGATGCAGAAGCTTTATTTTTCTTAAAAAGAATTGAAAGAATTAAAGCCGCTGCTGATAGTGTAGCTGGTGTTAAAACTACCATTACTACTCCAACACTTGGTAATGTTACACCTACATTGGGTATTACTTTTGATAACAGTGTGATCAAAAAAACAGGTGAAGCATTGCGTCTTGAATTACGTAACGGTACTCCATCTATTGAAACAGTAGGTGGTAAAGACAATATTGGTATCACAGCATGGATGTTGCAAGAAGGAGAAGATAAAATTGTTGCAGCAAGATTAAAAGAAGTATTACAAGGTGCTTTATAGCCTAAAATGATTTTAAAATGAAAAAAATATACTCGTTAGTATTTTTAACAAGTATCTTTTTCACTGCACAAGCTCAAGTTTTCCCAAAAGGAGAACTTGAGTTTTTAACAGCACAATGGAAAGGAGAACGTTTTGCAGATGGAAGACCTAAAGTGAGCGATGCTTTAATTGAGCGAGCCAAAAAAATTGGTATTGAAGAAGCCTGGCAAATTTTGCACAATGAGGGTTACAACAATCAATACGAAGGCAACTGGAAAATGGTGCATGATGACGTGCCAGTAGTAGGAAGAGCGGTTACAGCTAGGTATAGTCCCACCAGACCTGATATTGAAGCGCTTATTAAAGAGCGTGGAAAAAAAGAAGGCCGTAAGGGAAACACCAATGCATGGACCATTGAAGTCTTACAAAAAGGAGATGTGTATGTAGCAGAAGCTTTTGGTAAAATTGCACAAGGCACTTTAATAGGAGATAATTTGGGTACTTCAATTTTTAATAAAACTGGCAATGGCGTGATATTCGATGGGTCTGCAAGAGACTTATCAGGGTTAGAAGCGATTAAAGGTTTTAATGCCTATGTACGTGATTTTCACCCCTCCTTTTTAGAAGAAGTTGTTTTAATGAGCTTGAATGGGCCTATTAGAATTGGTGGTGCAATCGTAATGCCTGGTGATGTAGTTTTAACTGAGCGTGAAGGCGTATTGTTTATTCCTGCTCACTTAGCTGAAAAAGTAATTGCTACTGCAGAATTTATTTCAATAAGAGATCGATTCTCAAAAGATGTTTTAAAATCAGGCAAGTACAATGCTGGTCAAATAGATAACCAATGGACAGAGGAAATAAAAACTAGTTTCCTCGATTGGCTTAAAGCACATCCCAATGAACAAAATATTACAAGAGAAGCTTTAGAGAAATTTTTAGAAAAAAGAACTTGGTAAAAACTAAACTAGTCAAATAAAAATAAATGAAAACATACAAATTAATTTTAAAATTATCCCTACTACTTTTTGTAGTAGCCATTGGTTTATTTGTGGCGCATCTGAATGAATATTTACCTGTGGTGGTTGCTTTGGCTTTTTTTACACTCAGTTTTGGTGTTAAATCTTCTGAAGTATACAAAGGCTTGAGCTTTACCATGATTATTTTTGCATGTGTTTGTATTACGCTTAATTACCCTCAATACTTTATACAAGTGGGTGGTTTTAAATTAAAAGGATTAATTACACCCCTTATTCAATTGATTATGTTTGGAATGGGTACCGAAATTGGCTTGAAAGATTTTAAAAGAGTGGCAGAACAACCAAAGGCTGTATTAATTGGTTTAGCAGGGCACTTTACCTTTATGCCTATTATGGGATTCGCATTGGCAAAAGCATTTCATTTTGAGCCAGAAATAGCCGCTGGTATTGTTTTAATTGGTTCGATGCCTTGTGGACTCGCTTCTAATGTAATGTCTTATTTAGCGAAAGCTAATTTGGCCTTATCCGTTACGCTTACCAGTGTATCTACTTTATTGGCTACTTTTTTAACGCCGTTTTGGATGAAAGTACTAGGAGGTCAATTTATTGAAATCAAAGCAACAGATATGTTTATACATATTTTACAGATTGTTATTTTACCTATCGTGTTAGGCTTACTTTTCAATAAATTTATTAAAGGAAAATCTACTTGGTTAGACAAGTTAATGCCTTCTGTTTCTATGTTTGGTATTGCTACTATCATTTGTGTTATTACTGCAGCAGGAAGCAAAAGCTTATTAACGATTGGCCCATTACTTATACTAGCTTCATTTATTCATAACACTTCTGGTTACTTGTTTGGTTATTGGTCTGGTCGCTTATTTAGATTAGGCGAAAGAGACAGTAGAACCATTGCTATTGAAGTAGGTATGCAAAATGGAGGATTGGCTTCTGGCTTAGCAGAAAAGCTTGGTAAGGCAGCCACAATGGGATTAGCGCCAGCAGTATTTGGACCCTTTATGAATATCACTGGATCCATCCTTGCATCCTATTGGCACAAAAAAACTCCTAAAGATTAATTTAATAAAGCAGCTTATTCAAACTGAATTACACCAAAGCGATTAAATTCATGGAAGCTGGCTTTTACTGGTGACCATGCCCACTTAATCATTTTGCCTGAATCATAATCTAATCTATAAAAATTGGCATTCCAACAAGTGCCTTTTTTTATGTCCGTATTTTCGAGTGGATTAAAAATGGAGTAGGGGAAAAACAATTCTGCCGACCATTTGTACATTTCATTATTTTGTGCGTGTACAAAAACTTTTTTTACTACTTTTTTATTGTCTGTATAATGCCAGGGAATCCAACCATGGACCTTGTTTTTTAAATTTGGTATTAATAAAACCAATTCTGCATTGTGCGCATTTACTTCGTATTCTAAGTAAATAGGTGTTTTAGGTTCTGGATGAAAAAATACCTCAAATACATCGGCATTAAAAAGGTTTTCAAAATCGCTAAAATATCTACTAGTTATTTTTTTATCAAAGCCAGTAAAAAAAACATAGATCCCTGTAGTTGAATAAATCGTCTTGAACTTGGTATCGTATCCATTAACCCCAGAATCTAATTGTATTAAAGGCACCCAGTTGGTCAACTCCCAATTCGCATTGGTTCCTTTGCCATCTATTTCAAAATCGGCTGTTTTTTTAACTTTTAAAGTATCTGGAAATAAATTATTGGCAAAAGCAAGTTGCATTGTAAAAATGGCGAAAAAAAGACTTAAAATTTTCTTCATGGCAATGGTATTTATGGCTATTTAAAGGTATCATTTTTTTTAATCCAGCATCAAAAACTTAGGCTTATCCATTAACCGCTTTTAAAGATTCAAATTCATCAATACTAATAGGATAAAATTGCACTTGATCACCCACCTTAAACAAGGCTAATTTAGATGGCGCTGGGTCAAAGATAGTAATAGGTGTTTTGCCAATGATTTGCCAACCTCCAGGGGAATCCATTGGATAAATGCCTGTTTGTGGCCCAGCAATACCAACACTTCCAGCCACCACTTTTGGCCTTGGAGATGCATGTCTGGGTGCTTGAATTGCTGCAGGTACATTGCCCATATAAGCAAAGCCTGGCATAAAACCAATACAATACACCGTGTATATTTCACGACAATGCAATTCAATAATGGCTTCTATAGATTGTTTGGTGGAGCTAGCCATAGCCCCTAAGTCCATACCAAATTGGGGGTCGTAACACACAGGTACTTTTACAACTTTATATGTTTCATTTGCTTCCCATAGAGTATTTACATTTTCAATCAAAGCAGGAACTGTGTTTTTTATAAAAAGAAGGGGCTCTATTTTTTCTGATTGATAGTAGCTATGCACATCAAAAACAATGGTAATGGTTTGATAAGCTGGAATGATGTCTTTGATCCAATTTTGTTTGTCTTTTAATAAATAGCATGTAGCGGTTATTTTTTTAATCAACAAAAGAGATTCAGCTGAAATAGCTTCTACAATGGATAATACAATGGCGTGGTCACCCAAATAATTATATTGAATGTTGGCATTACTTGTATTGGATTTAGAAAGCATACCAAAAGGTAATAATTATTAGGCTAATTATAAAAAAATCAAGCCCCTTTTAGCTTTTGTATCAATATAAATAATAATAAAAAACGGTATATTTGAAATAGCCAATTTGGAAAGTATAAAATTGAATAGAAATAGCACGTAGTAGCTAAAAGTAAATGGGGGAATTATAAAATAACTCTAATTTCTAAAAATAAAAAATTGAGAAAAAATTTATTACAGTTAATTGTGGTATCGTTATCATTGGTGCCATTTTTGAGAAGTACAGCTCAAACCAAACAAGCCAAACCCAATATTATTTATATCTACGCCGATGATATGGGCTATGGTGAATTAGGATCTTATGGTCAAAAAAAGATCAACACGCCTCATTTAGATCAAATGGCCAAAGAGGGTATGCGTTTTACACAACATTATAGTAGTGCGCCAGTATGTGCACCTTCACGTTGTATGTTAATGACAGGAAAGAGTCCTGGCCATGCTTATATCAGAGGTAATTATGAATTAGGTGGCTTTGCAGATAACGAGGAAGGAGGTCAAATGCCTTTGCAGGAAGGCGCTTATACTGTGGCGGCTATGCTTAAAGAAAGAGGGTATCGTACTGCCTTAGTGGGCAAATGGGGTATGGGTGTGACAGGAACTTCGGGTAGTCCACTTAAGCAAGGGTTTGATTATTATTATGGATACTTGGATCAAAAACAAGCACATAATTATTACCCAACGCATTTATGGGAAAATGATCAATGGGATAGTTTAAACAATCCTGTTATTAATGTACACACTTCTATTGATCCAAAAACTGCCACCGATGCAGATTTTGAAAAATACCGAGGAAAGGAGTATGCGCCCGCAAAAATGACCGAAAAAGCATTGGCATTTATTGACAACAACAAGAGCCATCCATTTTTTCTTTATTTACCTTATACCATTCCACATTTATCATTACAAGCGCCAGAAGCATATGTAAAAAAATACATTGGACAATTTCATGAACAACCTTATTATGGAGATAAAGGCTATGCACCCAATAAATATCCGCTTTCTACTTATGCAGCAATGATTACTTTTTTAGATGATCAAGTGGGAATTATTTTAGAAAAAATAAAAAAATTGGGATTAGATGACAATACCATCATTATGTTTTCAAGTGACAATGGTGCTACCTTTTCGGCTGGAGTAGATGTAAAATTTTTCAATAGTGTGAGTGGACTTCGTGGTTTAAAAATGGATTTGTATGAAGGAGGAATCAAAGTTCCCTTTATTGTCAGATGGCCAGGAAAAATAAAAGCCAATACCACTTCCAATTTGTTATCAGTACAATATGATATCATGCCCACCTTGGCAGAACTTACAGGCAAGCCCGTGAAAAATATTGATGGGGTTTCTTTGTTACCAACCTTGTTGGATAAAACAAACATTCAAACTGCTCATGAGTTTATGTATTTTGAATATCCTGAAAATGGCGGACAGATAGCAGTTAGAATGGGAAAGTGGAAAGGGGTAAAAATAAATGTGCTAAAGAATCCATTGGGTAATTGGGAATTGTTTAATCTTGAGATGGATCCACTTGAAAAAAATAATATCGCAGAAATGAATTTAGAAATCATTGATAAGATGAAAGCAATTGCAACCGCACAGCATCAACATCCACAAGTATTGGAGTGGGAGTTTATTGATCCTAAAATAAAAAAAGCAGCCAACTTAAAGTAGTGGCTGCTTTTATCTGTGCTAAATAACTTTATTTAATCTCTTGCTCGCTAATTTTTCCTGTTGTTTTGTGTTTTAGGATTAATTTTTTTGCGCCATAATGAGTCATTTCTTCTTTAATTAAATAATGATCTTTATCGTACTCTACTAAATGGCTTTCTTTTGTTAAACCAGTTTTGCCTCTCCATACATCTAACTTAACGGGTTCCCATAATTTAGTTTTTGCCGATTTATAAGCTGCATCTAAAATACAGTTTACCACATAGCCATCATAAAAAGTTTCTTTTGGCGCTTCACCTTTTTCCATTGAATTAAACATATCCATAAACATATGGTTGTAGCCTAATTCATTGAGTTCATCACCCACTGGGAACAACCAGCCACTATTGCTTTCTGATTTTTCTGAAATATAATCTCCGCCTTTTCCAGTGGTAAACATTTCAAATCCTGTTCTTAAAAAACTATTGATCCAAATCGTACCTTCTGTTCCCATCACTTCGTCTCTTAAGTCTAAACCACCTCTAAATGTCCAACTTACTTCAAATTGACCAATCGCACCATTTTCATATTTAACCAATCCAATGGCATGGTCTTCGGCATCAATAGGTTTTACTTGTGTATCTGCCCAACACATTACTTCAATGGGTTTAATATCTTTTCCAATATAAGATCTTGAAATTTCTACGCAATGGCAGCCTAAGTCTAAAATACAACCACCTCCAGCTTGTTCAATATTCCAAAACCATTCACTGTGTGGGCCAGGATGTGTTTCACGTGATTTAGCCCATAAGATTCTTCCTACAGCACCTTCTTTTACACTTTGGTTGGCTTTGATAAATTTAGGGGTATATACTAAGTCTTCTAAATAGCCATTGAATATACCTGCTTCTTCTACGGCGATCAACATTCTTTTTGCTTCATCACCATTACGTCCTAAAGGCTTGGTGGTCATGACTGCTTTTTTATGTTTGCAACACAACATGACCGCCATTTCATGAATATCGTTGGGAAGGGCAATACATACCACATCCACATCGGGATGTGCAATGGCTTCTTCCATTTCAGTAGTCCAATGTGCACACTTGTAATCTGCTGCAAATTTGGTGGCAGACTCTTCACGTCTAGCATAAATACTTACTACTTTATCTTTACTTCTATATCCTTGCAGAGCATCGGCATAAAAACGACCAATAAATCCTGCACCTAACATTGCAATTCGCATCTTGACTAATTTTTAGATTTTATAATTAATTTATTTTTAAATACTTTTTTTGAAAACTTTTCTATTATTAATATTTCAATACTTTAAGCAACAGTTGCCGTTTCTTTTTTCTCCTTAAAGAATAAAATAAAGGCTATCAATACGGCGCCAGCAATAGCAGCAGGGGTGAGCCATATCGATGTCCAATTGTGTGCAGCGGCACCTGTTATCGCATTGCTTGCAGTTTTATTTTGATCTACTACAAAGCCACTGTACCAAGTACCTATAAACATACCTACGCCATAAGTGGCAAAAGTAAATAAGCCTTGTGCTGCATTTTTAATTTTTTCGCCAGCTTTTTTCTCAGTATACATGTAACCTGTAACAAAGAAAAAGTCATAACACACGCCATGTAAAATAATGCCAGCATACAACATCCAACTATGGTCCATATTACCATACGCAAAAAATAAGTAACGAAGTAACCAAGCGCTAATGCCTAAAATAAGCATATTCTTTACACCCACTTTATTAAACATAAAAGGAATGGCTAATATAAATAAGGCTTCTGACATTTGTCCCAGGGTCATTTTACCGGCAGCATTTTCTAATCCAATTTCATTTAAGAAGGGATTGGCAAAACCATAATAAAAAGACAAAGGAATACAAATTAAAATGGCTGATACGAAGAATATAAAAAAAGATCTTGATTTAAATAATACAAAGGCGTCTGTTCCTAGGATAGAACCCACCGTTACTTTTTCTGCCTGTGCTTTAGGGGGTGTATTAGGTAGCGCAAAACTTAATAAACCTAAGAAGGCAGAAACGCCAGCAGCTACATAAAAAGTACCTTCTGTTTTTTCAATACCCAATTGGCCAATCACAATACCTGCCGCTATCCAACCTAAGGTTCCAAATACGCGTATCCAAGGGAATTGTTTTCCAGGGTCGGTCATTTGAGCGAAGGCTACACTATTACTTAATGCAATAGTGGGCATGTATAATAAGGCGTATACTAAAATAACCCAGTAAAAATTTTCATTATTAGCCTTAGTCGCATAAAAAAGTAAGGCAGCACCTACAAAATGTAAAACCCCCATAATTTTTTGTGCTGCAAAAAAACGATCTGCAATCATGCCTACAAAAAAAGGACTAAAAATAGTAGCAATAGCCACAGCACTATAGGCAGCTCCAATATCAAGCCCTGTAGACTTTAAAATTTCGCCCATATAAGTTCCCATTGTCACATACCACGCACCCCAAATATAATATTGCAAGAACATCATGGAGGATAGCATTACGCTAATTTTTGTTTTCATATATCGAGCTGTTTTTAAGCGTATTCAATATACTCAAAAAATTGGAAAATTGCCTTTTAGCGCCACAAAAAATGATGAAGAAATGATGAAAAGTCGATTAAAAAATAGGCTTGTATTAAGCTTCTAAAGCCTGCAGTATATCATCTATAATATCTTCCTTATGTTCAAGACCAACTGAAATTCTTATGAGTCCATCGCTAATACTTACGGCCTCTCTTTCTTGTGGAGAAAGTTTTGCATGCGTAGTGCTAGCAGGGTGGGAAGCAATGCTTCTAGTATCGCCTAAATTAGCCGTAAGCGATAACATTTTAATATTATTTAAAAATTTACGGCCTGCTTCAAGTCCTCCTTTGATTTCAAAACAAACAATACCTCCTCCATTAGTCATTTGCTTTTTAGCAATGGCATAATGAGGGTGCGATGTTAAGAAAGGATATTTTACAAAATTAATTTTTGCATGGCCTTCTAATTTTTCCGCAACAAACAAGGCATTGCTACAATGTCTTTCCATTCTTACTTCCAAAGTTTCTAAACTTTTACTTAATACCCATGCATTGAAAGGAGATAAAGAAGGACCAGTTGCACGACAGAATAAATACATTTCATGAATTAAGTCCTTGCGACCTACAATAGCACCTCCTAAAACGCGACCTTGTCCATCCATCCATTTAGTGGCTGAATGAATAACGATGTCGGCTCCTAATTCGATTGGTGTTTGACCAATAGGTGTGGCAAAACAATTATCTACATTTAAAATAATATTGTGCTTTTTAGCAATAGCACTTACCATGGCAATATCAATCACTTCTAATCCTGGATTCGTAGGGGTTTCTAAATAAATCATTTTAGTTTGTGGCGTAATGGCTGCTTCCCACTGAGCAGCAGTGGCATTGGCACTTACATAACTAAAATCAATACCATATTTAGG
>Ga0114964_10001129_pt1 | contig 19743 bp, 21 predicted proteins | sample C_131016_MF_Meta_FD_92638 | JGI IMG/M metagenome (GOLD analysis project Ga0114964, IMG submission 92638) | Freshwater microbial communities from Lake Croche, Canada to study carbon cycling - C_131016_MF_MetaG | ecosystem: Environmental > Aquatic > Freshwater > Lake | place: Lake Croche, Canada... | reverse complement strand
TCGGTTACAGCACAGTCCAAACCGTGACTACCGCGAACGAGACCCTGGTTTTCGCATTACCGCGCGAGATCCGTCGTCCGCGAACGGGCTAGCGTCCGGAGCGCTTTCGATAACTGTCCAGGTCGTCGACGTCGGCCGGGGCGGAGTCGCGGTAGCGAACTCGCGAGACCGGATGATGGGTACCGGATGATGGCCCCGATGCCTGACGGCCTCGTGGCTCGTAGGGCGGGTACGGCTCGCGCGACGGATATCCACGCTCAGACTCGTATGGCTCATAGCGACCGGAACGGGCCGGCCGCGGCGGGTACTGGTCGCGGTCCTCTCGGCGCTCCCGGGGTTCACGCCGTGGTGGCGGGGGTGTACGACCGGGATCACGGACTGCTCGCGGCCGACGCGGTGGCGGATCCAACGGCAGCTGGGCGGCTCTGGCCGGGCGGCCGGTGGGCTCACGACGACGTGGTGGCGCGTCCATGTCCTCGAGTGGCGGTCGGGGGCGGCGGGCCCGCGCCTGCTCTGCGGGCCGACGTTCGGGACGCGGCCTGCGGGTGGTTGATTGGCGGCCGGTCCCGTGGCGGGGGCGCGATGTTTCTTCCGACTCGCCGTCGCCGGTACGCGCGAACGCCGCGGACAGGGCCGCTCCTAAACCCGCGAACAACCTGGGCCGTGCAGTCACCGACGCTGCGTCGTCCTCGACGTCACCCGCCTGGCCCGCGGGCGACATCGCCAGGAACCAACGGGTCATCCCGAGCAGCAATACCGCCGCCGAGGTGAACAGCATCAACGGGAAGCGTTCGATCAACGGATAACCGCAGTTGATCGCGATGTCCTTGAGCCCGCCGAATGCTGAACTGTGAAAGAGAAAGTAAGCCATCGGAACCGCGACGAACAGCAGCAGCGGCGGCTGAACCACGGCGGTGAAGATGCCTGACTGGCGTACGGCCAACACGGCCACGATGCAGCCCAGGGCGAAACAGATCGCGAACGGAGCGCCGAGTTCCCCGTTTCCCGAAGCCGCGTCGATTGCCAAGCCCACGAGGGTCCCGGTGAGGGCGATCAGCACCGCGCCCCACCACGGCACGCCCGCGCGATGGGGAAAGGCGGAACGCTGATCAGCAGCGATCGTCCGCATGGCTGTCACCCCTAGACCGTACCGGCTGAACCTACGGGTGGGCTGCCGTGAGTTCTCCCGTGTCGCTGCGCTCCTGCCCGCCGTGAGTTCTCCCGTGTCGCTGCGCCCTAGACTTCGACCCTGTGAGCTTGAGCCTGGCAATCGTCGGACTGCCCAACGTCGGTAAATCGACCCTCTTCAACGCGCTGACACGCAACAACGTGCTGGCGGCCAACTACCCGTTCGCGACGATCGAACCCAATGAGGGTGTGGTCCCGCTGCCCGACGCCAGGTTGGCCAGGCTGGCGGAGATGTTCGGATCCGAACGAATCCTTCCGGCACCGGTGACCTTCGTCGATATCGCAGGCATCGTCAAAGGCGCCTCCGAGGGCGCCGGTCTGGGTAACAAGTTCCTGGCCAACATTCGCGAGTGCGACGCCATCTGTCAGGTCGTCCGGGTCTTCGCCGACGACGATGTCGTCCACGTCGACGGCCAGGTCGATCCCCGATCCGATATCGAGGTCATCGAGACCGAGCTGATCCTGGCCGATATGCAGACTCTGGAGAAGGCGGTGCCGCGGCTGGAGAAGGAGGCCCGTAATAACAAGGACCGCAAAGCTGTTCACGAGGCGGCCGTCGCTGCCCAGACGTTCCTGGACGACGGCACCACGTTGTTCGCCGCAGGCGCCAAGGTAGACAGCGCACTGCTGCGCGAGCTGAACCTCTTGACCACCAAGCCGTTTCTCTACGTGTTCAATGCCGATGAATCGGTACTCGGGGACGATGCCAAGATCGCAGAATTACGTGCACTTGTGGCGCCAGCAGACGCGGTGTTCCTCGATGCCAAGATTGAGTCCGAATTGCAGGAACTCGACGACGAGTCCGCTGCCGAGCTATTGGAATCGATTGGACAGCACGAGCGCGGCCTCGACTCGCTGGCCCGGGCGGGCTTCCACACGCTCAAGTTGCAGACGTACCTGACCGCAGGTCCCAAAGAGTCCCGAGCCTGGGTGATCCATCAGGGCGACACCGCACCCAAGGCCGCCGGGGTGATCCATACCGATTTCGAGAAGGGTTTCATCAAGGCCGAGGTGGTGTCCTTCGAGGATCTCACTGCGGCCGGATCGATGGTGGCGGCCAAGGCGGCCGGCAAGGTCCGGATCGAGGGCAAGGATTACGTGATGGCCGACGGCGATGTGGTGGAGTTCCGGTTCAATGTTTAGCCGCGCGGCCCTGGCTCCGGTCCGTTTGACGGCTGCAGTCGCGGTGGCAGTCGCGACGATGGCGTTGCCAGCCGGTTGCGCGGAGCCCTCGCAGTCCACATCATCGGAACAGACCACAGTCGAGGTGAGTTCGACACCGCCCCCCGGTCCACAGGCGGCCATTCTGGGTACTGCGCTAGAGGTGAGCTCGTCAGGCGCCACAGCGTCCTATACGGTCGCCAACCTGGCGCCGGTCCCGCCCGACGCCCAGATCATCCCCGCCAGGGGCACGATGTACGCGGTGGACGTGACCATCGTTGCGCACAGCGGCACAACGGTTTTCAACGGATTCTTCTTCGTCGCCGGTGACCAGAATGGTACGTCGATCCCCCCGGCGGTCGGCGCGGTCAAGCCGGGCATCACGTCGGGGCAACTCGCTGCGGGGCAGACCGTCGCCGGCCACGTCGCGTTTGACGTGCCGGAGGGACAGTCGATCACCCAGGTTGCGTTACGCGACCCGCAGGGTAAGACGCTCGCGATCTGGGGTTCTCGCTAGACGGGATTAAGTCAGGATCAGGAGTGGATGGGCAACGGTGGGTTGACTCATCGCGACTTCTACTCAGTCTTGGGATTCCGTCTTACCGCGTAACGAACGCGACCACGGCCTCGCTGAACGCGTCGTTGTCATCGCCGGCAGCGGTGTGTCCGGCGTCAGAGAGTTCGACGAACTCCGCGTTCGGCACCTTGGCCAGGAAGTCCTCAACCCCTTCGGGACTGACGACATCGGACAGTTTGCCGCGGATCAGCAGGATGGGGATCTGAAGTTCGATCGCATGCAGTTCGAGTCGTTCCACTTCGACGAAGGGATCGTCGCCGACTGCAGTGACGAATGCCGGATCCCAGTGCCAGTGCCACCGGCCATCACGATGGCGCAGATTCTTCTTCAGCCCGTCAAGATTGCGAGTGCGCTTCCGGTACGGCAGGTATTCCGCGATCGCGTCTGCAGCATGTTCCAGGGTCTCAAATCCATTCACGTGGCGGGTCATAAAATCCCGGATGCGGTGACTGCCTTCGCTCTCGAATCGCGGAACCACATCGACCAGAACGAGCTTGGTCACCGTCTCAGGCCCGACCTGATTCGCGGTAACGATTCCGGTCAGACCGCCCATGCTGGCACCGATCAGCACCACCGGGCGACCGATCTGGGTGATCACGGCCTCCGCATCGCGGGCGAATGCGTCGACGGTGTACTCACCGTTCGGCGAACGGTCACTGTCGCCGTGGCCCCGCGCATCCAGTGCGATCACATGAAACCCTTGATCGGCCAGAACCTGTCCGGTGTTCTTCCAGGAGAACCTGTTCTGTCCGCCACCGTGCAACATCAGGATCGTCGGGCGGCCGTTTCCGGTGGCATCGCGATTCCATTCGTCGGCCACCAGTGTCAATGACTGGTCACCACGGAAGTGGGCGGTTACCGGACCGGCGCTCAATGCGGCTCCTCGTGGCTTGTCTGTGCTCCGCACGTTACCCGTGCGCTCTACCGGTAGCCTGTGGCCTCGCAGGTTGAATACCGCATACCGAGGAGGCGCGATGGCCGAGGAGGCCGACCGGGCCGACCGTGTCGAGGAGGCCGACCAGGTCCACGAGGCCGGGCAGCCTGACGACGGACCACGTCCCGCGCGCAGAGTGCTGATCGCCGGTCTTGCGGTGCTGGCCGTACTGGTGGGTCTCAACGGCGTGCTGGGCTACCGCGACTATCAATCTCGCCATGCCGATCAGGTCCGCAGTGAGATGGTCGAGGCGGCGCGGCAGGGCGCGATCAACCTAACCACCATCGACCACGAACATGTCGATGACGATGTGCAACGCATCTTGGACTCCTCGACCGGATCATTCCGCGATGACTTCGCTGCGCGCGCCAAGCCGTTCAGTGAAGCGGCCCGCCGCGCCCAGTCCAAGTCGGTGGGGACGGTCACCGAGGCGGGCCTGGAATCAGTCGGTGGCGACGAGGGTCGGGTGCTGGTGGCCATGACCGTGATGACGTCCAACCGTGGTGTGCCCGAGCAGCAACCGCAGGGCTGGCGGATGCGGGTGACCGTCATCAGGGTTGACGACGAATCCAAGGTCTCGAAGGTGGAGTTCGTGCCGTGACAATCGGTTCGAAGATCGGCCGCGCTCGCGCTGCGACTTTTGGCGTGCTGGCGTTTCTTCTTGTCGCCAGCGCGATCTGGTTTTATTCCGGCACCGCCTCGCGCCGTGCTATCGAGACTTCCCGCGCCGATGCAGTTGCGGCCGCCCGTGAGTCGATCGTGGAGATGCTGAGCTACCAGCCCGCAACCGCCGATAAGAAGCTCACCGCCGCGCGCGACCGGCTTACCGGGCCATTTCTCGCCGACTATAACCAGCTCATTCAGACCGTCGTCATTCCCGGTGCGAAGCAGAAGAAGATCACCGCGACGGCCGAGGTGCCGGCTGCGGCGGCGGTCTCCGGCGGTGGCGACCGCGCTGTCGTGTTGGCCTATGTCGACCAGTCACTTGCCGTCGGTTCCGCTGCACCGACCCGCACCAACTCCAGTGTGCGGGTCACCATGGAGAAGATTGACGGCCGTTGGCTGATCGCCGGTTTCGATCCGATCTAGCCTGACCATCATGCGAGGGAGGTAACGATGAGCGAGCCGCGATGGATCGACGTCACCGCGCCTGCGGTTCAGCTGCGTGCTCTGAGCTGGGGTCCCGACGATGGTCCGATTGCGCTGTGCCTACACGGTTTTCCCGATACCGCCTACGGGTTCCGCAAACTCGCGCCGCATCTGGTGACCGCGGGCTACCGGGTGATCGCGCCGTTCATGCGGGGCTATGTTCCGTCCTCGTTAGCCTCGGACCGGGCCTATCACCTCGGCGCGCTGATGGATGACGCGCTGCAGGTGCGCGCGGCCTGCAACCCCACCGATGCTGATGTGGTGATCGGCCACGACTGGGGTGCCATTGCCGCGACCGGCTTGGCTGCGATGCCGGACAGCCCGTTTCGCCGCGCGGTGGTGATGTCCGTGCCACCCTCGGCTACGTTGCGCCCGCTGCGCGGCGGGGTGCTGAAGTTGTTGCCTGCCCAGCTGGTACGCAGCTGGTACATCAGCTACTTCCAACTGCCGCGGCTGCCCGAGCGGTCGGCCTCGTGGATCGTGCCGCTGCTGTGGCGCCGATGGTCGCCGGGTTATGACGCCACCGAGGATCTGCGACACGTTAATGCTGCGATCGGTGCGCCGGATCGCTGGAGAGCCGCGCTGGGCCCCTATCGGGCGACCATCCGCAACTCGTCGCCGCCCGCCCGCTACGCCGAACTACACCGCTGGTGGACCGAGAAACCACGGGTGCCGACGCTGTACCTGCACGGCGCCGAGGATGGTTGTATGACAGCGGATTTCACGCCATTTGTGGCCGACGCTCTGCCAGGTGGAAGTGCAGCGGTGGTCGTCGAGCGCGCCGGGCATTTCCTGCAACTCGAACGGCCCGACGAGGTCGGCCGGCGCATTGTTGAATTCCTCAGCGCTTGACACCGGGGTGTATCCGGGCCAGCAGTGGCACCAGCAGCCGTCGTGGAGCGAGGTGGTAGAGCGCAGCAGCAGCCCGGTTGATTCCGCCCGGGACGATTACGGCGCGGCCGGCATCCAAACCATCGACTCCGGCGCGGGCGACAGCGCGCGCCGATACCCACATCGGCTTCGGCATCAGTGCCTCGGCCTCGGCGTCCGTGAAACCCGCCTGCTCACCGAAGCCCGTGTGAACCGGGCCGGGGCACAGGGTCGTCGCCAAAACCCCGGTGTCTTTCAGTTCGGCGCGCAATGCGTGGGTGTAGGACAGTACAAACGCCTTGGATGCGCCGTAGACAGCCTGGCCTGGCAGCGGTCCGAACGCGCCCACCGATGCGACGTTGAGTACGGCACCGCGCCGCCGGCTGACCATCAGCGGTACAAACCGGGTGCACAGATCGACCACGGCGGCCACATCCACCTCGAGCATGTCGAGTTCGGCGTCGGTATCTGCTCGGTGTTGCGGTCCCATGGTGGACAGGCCGGCATTGTTGACCAGAATGTCGATCTCCAGGCCGAGTTCGACCACGTGACTGGCCAGCGTTGCTCGTGCCTCCCGGCGGGAAAGATCCGCCGGCACAACGGAAGTGCGCCCACCCAACTCTGCTGCCAGCTCAGCGAGCCGATCGACCCGCCGAGCCACCAGCACCACATGATGGCCGCGGGCATGGAGATCGCGGGCGATCTCGGCACCGATTCCCGAGGATGCGCCGGTGATCAAGGCAGCTCGGCTCGGACCTGGGACAGGCAGTCCCGGGGAAGGCAATGGTGAGGGCATCGCCCGAGCCTAGCGGCCCGCTATCGGCCAATCCCGGTTCGGCCCATGGCCGATAGAACCTCAGCCGGCAGAACCATGGCCGGCAAAACCATGGCAGCGCTCGACGCGCAGATGCTGATGCTGTCGGTGAAGGTTCCCAATGACCAGTTCCTGTTGTATGCCTTCGATGGCACGCCCGATGATCTTCCTTCGGCGGTACAGGAGTTGCGCGGTAACGCCGCGGCCTGCCATGAATTGCGTTTTCGAGTTGTCGATGAACACCCGTGGCGCTACCCCCGATGGGAGCCGGGCGAGATCGCGGCAGAGCAATTCAGGATTGATGACAGCGGTGTCGAGGACTGGCAGGGGTGTCTGAATCGGGTGTCGCGGCTGGCCGCCGATCAGCTCGACGCCTCCCGGATGTCTTGGCGTGTCGATGTTTTCCCCGGGATTAGTGACATCCCCGGCGTCGCAGCAGGAGGGTCGGTGGTGGTGGTCCAGATGACCCACGCGCTGGGCGACGGCAGCCGGTCGGCCGAGTTGGCGGGCGTCCTGCTGGGCCGTCGACGGCCGATAACGTCGGTGGCACCTCCGGATCCGGGGCCGCTGCTATGGCGGGCAGTGCTGGCTTCGCGGGCCCACCGGCGTCTGCTCCGCGATACCGGGGCCGGCCTGTTGGCGCCACCTGTGCCCCCTTGCCCGGCGTTGAGCATCAACGCGGGTCCCCGAGTCGACGCCGCGGTACGCACCCTGGTGATCGACCACGACGCGCTGCCCGGGCCTACCGTCACCGTGGGGGCGCTGGTGGTCATCTCCGAGGCATTGGCCGGCTATCTCGGAGATCGCGGGGAGGATGTCAGCCGGCTGCGAGCGGAGGTGCCGATGGCGAACAGTGGAGAACGGGAACTGCAGGCACACAACAACTTCCGCAATATCGGCATCGATCTGCACCCGGAGCTGGGCCGCGCGGACCGCGCGCAATGTATTGCCGAACAATTCGATGCTCACCGCCGTCGCGGTGCCCACCCCGCGACGACTGCGTCAACTGCGGCCTTCGCCGCAGTGCCGGCGTGGTTGCTGCGCTGGGGGATGGGCAGGTTCGACCCGACAGTGCGCTCGGCGACGGTCACCGGCCATACCGTCGTGTCCAGCGTCAACCGTGGTCGTGCCGATCTGTCCTTCGGAGGTCACCCGGTTGTACTGACCGCCGGGTATCCGGCACTGTCGCCGATGATGGGCCTCACCCATGGCGTGCACGGCATCGGCGGGAGCGTGGCGATGAGCGTGCATGCCGACCCGAGTGTTGTCGACGTTGATGACTACACCGACCGGCTGTCGGATGCCCTAGGTTGTCAGCTATGAGGGCCTATGACGTCGGAATTCTGATCCTGCGGCTTGTTCTGGGATTGACGATGGCCGCGCACGGTTACAACAAGTTCTTCGGCCCCGGCGGGATCTCCGGCACCGCCAGGTGGTTCGACAGCATCGGGATGCGACCCGGGGCCTTCCACGCGCGCGTCGCGGCGAGCACCGAGGTGGCTGCGGGACTCGGTCTTGCCCTCGGATTGCTGACTCCGATCGCAGCCGCCGGCTTCGTAGCCCTGATGCTGGTGGCCGCGTGGACGGTGCACCGGCGAAACGGGTTCTTCATCACCAAGGACGGCTGGGAGTACAACCTGGTGCTTGCGGCCGCGGCGGTGGCGGTCGCCATCGGTCCCGGCCGACTCAGCCTCGATCATGTGCTGTTCAGCGGCACCGGGTTCGGCCATCTGCTGCACGGCTGGTCGGGGCTGTTCACCGCGCTCGGTCTCGGTCTGGCCGGCGGTTTCGGCCAACTTGTGCTGTTCTTCCGCCCAGGAAAGTCTGAGACCCGCGCCGACGCGCTCTAGTCTGCTCGCATGGGATTTCTGAAACAGGAAGTGCCCACCATCGATTTCGGTGAGTGGAGTAAGGGCACCCGCGCCGAGAAGATTAAACCGATGGCCCAGCACTGGGCTGAGGTCGGTTTCGGTACGCCGGTTGCCCTGCACCTGTTCTACGTGATCAAGATCGGTCTCTACATCCTCGGCGCCTGGATTTTCGCGCTGGCCACCAAGGGAATCGATGGATTCCTGGGCGTCGCATCGTGGTGGTCGGAGCCGATCGTCTTCGAAAAGCTGGTTTTGTACACCATGCTCTTCGAAGTGATCGGCCTCGGCTGCGGCTTCGGTCCGCTCAACAACCGGTTCTTTCCGCCGATGGGGTCGATCATCTACTGGTTGCGGCCCAAGACGATTCGGTTGCCGCCGTGGCCCACCCGAGTTCCGCTGACCCGGGGCGACAGTCGAACCCCGGTTGATATCGCGCTGTATGCCGGACTGCTCGTCATGCTTTTAGTCGCGCTGCTATCCAACGGCACGGGGCCCATTGCTGATCTGAGCACCACTGTCGGCCTATTGCCGACCTGGCAGATTGCGGCTGTCCTGATCCTGTTGGCGCTCATCGGGTTACGCGACAAGGTGATCTTCCTGGCTGCCCGTGGGGAGGTGTACGGCAGTTTCGCGGTGGCGTTCCTGTTCGGCGGCATCAACGCATTGGTTGCCGCGAAGCTGGTGTGTCTGGCGATCTGGATGGGTGCGGCGACGTCGAAGCTCAACAAGCATTTCCCCTTCGTGGTGTCGACGATGATGTCCAACAGTCCGGTGTTCCGGCCGCGGTTCATCAAGCGAATGTTTTTCGCGCATTTCCCCGACGACCTCCGTCCGGGATGGCCGTCACGTCTGGTCGCACACATCAGCACCGCAATCGAGATGGGTGTGTCGCTGGTGCTGTTCTTCTCCCACGGCGGCTGGGTCACCGCGGTGGCTGCCTTCGTGATGGTGTGCTTCCACTTCGGCATCCTGTCCTCGATCCCGATGGGAGTTCCGCTGGAGTGGAACGTGTTCATGATCTTCGGGGTGTTGTCGCTGTTCGTCGCACATGCCGATATCGGACTGCGTGATCTCACCAGCCCGCTTCCGGTGCTGCTGTTCCTGGTGCTGGCCGCCATCGTTGTCGTCGGCAACATGTTCCCCCGCAAGGTCTCGTTCCTGCCGGGTATGCGCTACTACGCCGGCAACTGGGACACCACCATGTGGTGCATTAAGCCCTCTGCAGAGAAGAAGATCGATAAGAACCTCGTCGCCATCGCGAACATGCCTGCCGCTCAGCTGGAGAAGTTCTACGGCAGTGCTGAAGCCGCCCAGATTCCGCTGTATATGGGTTACGCCTTCCGCGCCTTCAATACCCACGGCAAGGCGCTGTTCACCCTCGTTCACCGTGCCATGGCGGGCCAGAACGAAGACGACTACTCCATCACCGACGGTGAGCGGATCTGCAGCATGGCAATCGGTTGGAACTTCGGTGACGGCCACATGCACAACGAACAACTGATCGCCGCGATGCAGAAGCGTTGTGGATTCACCCCCGGTGAGGTCAGGGTGGTGTTGCTCGATGCCCAGCCGATCCATCAGCAGCGTCAGGCTTACCGACTGGTCGACGCCGCCACCGGCGAGTTCGAGAGCGGCTACGTCGAGGTTGCGGATATGGTCGCCCGTCAGCCCTGGGACGACGACCTGCCGGTGCACGTGAACCAACGCGGGCCCGGGGCTGACCGAACGGTTGGTTGACCCCGGCCGTCGGTGACCGGTGCCGCGGTGCTAGAAATCGAAGATCACTATCACCGGACTTGAAGGAGTATCCCGATGGCGGAAGCGGTAATTGTCGAGGCTGTGCGCGCACCGGTCGGTAAGCGCAATGGCGGTCTCTCCGGCGTGCACGCTGCGGAACTGTCGGCACAGGTTCTCAACGGTCTGGCGCAGCGGGCGGGAATCGATCCCGAGATCGTCGACGACGTCATCTGGGGGTGCGTCATGCAGGCCGGCGAGCAGGCGTTGGATATCGCGCGTACCGCGGTGCTGACGGCCGGCTGGCCGGAGACCATCCCCGGTGTGACCGTCGACCGCCAGTGCGGTTCCAGCCAACAGTCGGTGCACTTCGCCGCCGCGGGTGTCGTGGCCGGCCACTACGACGCCGTCATCGCCGGTGGTGTCGAGTCGATGTCGCGGACCCCGATGGGAGCCTCGCTTGCCAATGGCGGTAACCCCTACCCGGCCAACTTCAAGAGCCGCTACACCCGAACCCCCAACCAGGGCATCGGTGCGGAAATGATGGCCGAGAAGTGGGGCCTGACCCGCACCATGCTCGACCAGTTCTCGCTGGACTCCCACGAGAAAGCCGGTAAGGCACAGAGCTCCGGCGCCTTCGACGACCAGATCGTCGGTATTAAAGACGCCGACGGGAACATGGTGCTTAAGGATGAAGGCATCCGCCTGGGCACCACCCTGGAGAAGATGGCAGGGCTCAAGACGGTGTTCAAAGAAGACGGTGTGATCCACGCCGGCAACTCCTCGCAGATCTCCGACGGTTCGGGTGCGCTGCTGTTCATGTCGGCGGAGAAGGCTAAGTCGTTGGGGCTCAAGCCGATTGCCCGCGTGCATACCGCCTGTCTGGCAGGCGCTGATCCGGTGATGATGCTGTCCGCTCCGATCCCGGCCACCCAGAAGGCGCTGCAGCGCTCCGGTTTGAGCGTCGACGATATCGGCGTCTTCGAGGTCAACGAGGCCTTCGCTCCGGTGCCCATGGCCTGGCTCAAGGAGATCGGTGCCGACGAGCGGAAACTCAACCCCAATGGGGGCGCTATCGCGTTGGGTCACCCACTCGGCGGCTCGGGTGCCCGGATCATGACCACGATGCTCTATCACATGCGGGACAACAACATTCGCTACGGCCTGCAGACCATGTGTGAGGGTGGCGGACAGGCCAACGCCACCATTCTCGAATTGCTGTAATGGCCGACGCGGTGTCTGACGGGCCGGCTCCTCAAGGAACGTCGTCGGACGACGCCCCCGGCGCTCTCACCGAGCGCCGGGGCAACATCCTTGTCATCACGATCAATCGGCCCGACGCCCGCAATGCGGTCAACGCTGCGGTCAGCATCGGTGTCGGCGATGCGCTGCAACAGGCGCAGGATGATCCGGAGATCTGGGCGGTGGTGATCACCGGTGCTGGCGACAAGTCGTTCTGCGCCGGGGCCGACTTGAAGGCGCTCTCGCGTCGGGAGAACATCTACCATCCGGATCACCCCGAGTGGGGCTTCGCCGGCTACGTCCAGCACTTCATCGACAAACCGACCATCGCCGCCGTCAACGGCACCGCACTGGGCGGGGGCACCGAACTGGCACTGGCCAGCGACCTCGTGGTGGCGGCCTCAAGTGCGAAATTCGGCCTACCCGAGGTCAAGCGCGGACTGATCGCGGCGGCTGGCGGAGTGTTCCGCATCGTCGAGCAGTTGCCTCGCAAGATCGCGATGCGCCTGCTCGTCACCGGCGAGCCGATCACCGCTGATGAGGCACTGCGCTGGGGCTTGATCAACGAGGTCGTCCCAGACGGAAGTTCGGTACTCGACGCGGCCATCGCGCTGGCCGGACTCATCACCGTCAACGCGCCACTGGCGGTTCAGGCCAGCAAGCGGGTGGCGGTGGGCGCCGACGACGGCACCATCACCGCCGAGACGGCGCACTGGGAGCGTTCCAACCGGGAGACCACCCGGGTCTTCCGCTCAGAGGACGCGATGGAGGGTCCGCTGGCCTTCGCCCAGAAACGCCCGCCAGTCTGGAAGGCGCGCTGAAGCGCTGACTCAGGCGGCCGGTTTGGCGGTCGTTGTCGGGGCGGCCTCAGTGGTCGGGGCTGCTGCTGTCGTGCTGGGCGCTGCCTCAGTCGCCGACGCCGGCGCGGCCGACGTTGTCGGCGCCGCAGACTCGCTCGCCGGCGCGGCCGAGGTTGTCGGCGCCGCCGATGACGGTGTCTCAGTTGCCGAGGCGGACGCCGGTGATTCGGCGGCCGGCGTCGGCGGAGTCAGTACGGTATCGATCATGTAGATGTAGCCACCGCGGACGGCGTAGGCACAGCTCACCCGGTTGTCATTGACCTTGATGTCGCCGTCCTTACCGGTGACGAGCACCGGCCGACCGTCCTGGGTCGGCATCTTGCCGGCGACATTCGCGGGGCCGACGTTGCCCAGCACCATGTGATAAAAGAGCACCGGCAGGAGCACGGTGGGATCGGTCTTGAGGGTCGTCACCGTGGCGGGGTCCAACTTTGAGAATGCAGCGTCCGTCGGCGCGAAGACGATGTAGGGACCACCGTCGAGCACGCTGACGATGTTGATGTCGGGGTTCAGCTTGCCTGATATCGCGGCGCTGAAGGTACTCAGATCGGGGTTGCTGGCAATGGCCTGGGACGCGGTCTGGACCGCCATGGAGGCGATTGACCCCGCGCCGGACGGCACCTGGCTGCGGTAGGCGCCGCAGCCCGGACCCTGCGGGTCGGGCACCTTGGTCGACGTGGGAGCGGGGGCGGCCGTAGTCGGCGCAGCGGGATCGACCGGGGCCGGATCCGCGTATGCGTTCACGGCGGTCGGAACCGCGACAGCGATCGCGGCGATCGCGGCGACGACGCCAAGGGTCTTGGTACGAGTGCTCACGTCACTTCTCCTGAGTCGGTCTGTCTTCACGTAACGCCTGTGGAATCGTAGTCGGAAGGCGTTTCGTTACCCAAAACGGCGATCGGGATCCGGAGCCGCAGGTCGGTGCGGCCGTATTTGGAGCCGCAGGTCGGTGCGGCCGTATTTGGAGCCGCAGGTCGGTGCGGCCGTATTTGGAGCCGCAGGTCGGTGCGGCCGAGTTAACGGTCGGCCTTACGATGGCCGCCATGGCCGAACCGCTCATCGTGACCGTCGCCGGTCACACCCCGCAGTTGGACCCCGAATCGTGGGTCGCGCCCAACGCGAGCCTCATCGGCCGGGTTCGCCTGGCCGCCCGGGTCGGTGTCTGGTACTCGGCAACCCTGCGGGCCGAGGCCGAACTGATTGACATCGGCGCCGGCAGCAATATCCAGGATGGCGTGACGGTGCACGTCGACCCCGGGTTTCCGGTCCGCGTGGGTGCCGGAGTCACTGTGGGTCACAACGCGGTGCTGCACGGCTGCACGCTCGAGGACGGCGTGCTGATCGGCATGGGCGCGATCGTCCTCAATGGCGCCGTCATCGGCGCGGGATCGCTGGTGGCCGCCGGCGCACTGGTGCCCCAGGGCGCCGTGGTGCCGCCGCGCTCCCTGGTGGCCGGGGTGCCCGGCAAGGTCCGCCGCGAACTGAGCGACGCCGAGGTCGCCGCCAACCGGCACAACGCCACCGTCTACGAGCATCTCGTCGACCTGCACCGCGGCGCCGTGCAGGGCTGATGCGGCAACGTCAGCCTTGTGTCACCCATTCGGCTTCGTAGTTTTGTACCGTTGAGGCATGTGTGTCCTGGTTCGGCCGCGGTGCAGCGATCTGGATCCGGTGACCGCGTGACGATTCCGGGCGAGATCCGTGCGGCCGCCACCAACGCAGCTGTGCTGCAGCAGGAAAGGCCCTCGGTGGTACGCCGGCGGCGCCTGATCGTCTGTGTTGTTCTGGTGGTCGGCGCGGTACTGCTGGGCTACTCGCTGCGAAGTCGGCCCGGCGATCAGTCGTTCTTCGTCTCAGCGGTGTCGTTGGGCGCGGTGTGGACCGTGGGCACATTCCTGTCCGGACCCCTACATCTGGGCAGCATCAACTGGCGCGGACGACATCAGCGGCCGGTGCTCACCGGGATCTCGGTCGGGATGCTGTTGGGTGCGGCCTTCCTGGCCGGCGGACTGGTGGCGCGGGAGATCCCGCCGATCGCCGATCGCATCACCCGGGTGCTCGAGTACACCAATCACGGCCACCTGGGTTTCATTGTTCTGATCGCCCTGTTCAACGGCGTCGCCGAGGAGCTGTTCTTCCGTGGTGCGCTCTACACCGCACTCGGTCGGTTTTATCCGGTGGCGATTTCGACTCTGCTGTACGTGTGCGCGTCGTCGGCCAGTGGCAACGCCATGTTGGGCTTCGCCGCTCTGATCTTGGGAACGGTCTGCGCATGCGAGCGTCGGGCCACCGGGGGTGTACTGGCACCGGTACTGACCCACCTGGTGTGGGGGCTGATCATGGTGCTGGCGCTGCCGCCGATATTCGGGTTGTAGTGACGGTTCACACGTCGGTGAAATTGGCGGCGCGACGCTGCTGAAAAGCCTTGGTGCCCTCGACGAAATCGCGGGAATGCAACAGCGTCCACTGCCCTTCGGTCTCCCGGTCGATCGCACCGTCGAGTTCGGTCAGCGTCGCAGCATTGATGGCCTGCTTAGTCTTGCGCAGCGCCACCGCCGGCCCGGTCATCAGTGTGTCGATCACCCTGGCGACCTCGGTCTCCAGGTCGTCGTGCGGGTATACCGCACTGACAAGTCCGTACTCCAGCGCTTCGGCGGCCGCAATGCGCTCGGCCAGCAGCGCCATTCGCATCGCCCGGATCCGGCCGATCGCGGCGGCCACCAGAGCCGAGGCGCCGCCATCGGGCATCAGTCCGATCTTGGTGAACGCCAGCAGGAAATAGGCCTTGTCCGATGCCACGACGATGTCGCAGGCCAATGCCAGTGATACACCGACTCCGGCGGCAGGCCCGTGGACGACGGCCACCACCGGCTTGGGCAGCGCTGCGATGGTTCGTACCAAGCGGTTTGCCTCGGCGAGCAGCGGATCAAAGTCCGGCGAAATCGTTGCGGCCGCTTGGTCTTCCGCGCTGATTCCGGCTCCGGAGCTGAATCCGCGGCCGGCCCCGCTTAGCCGCACGACCTTGACATTCGGGTCGGTGGCGGCGCGATCCAGCGTGTCGGCTGCTGTCTTGAGCATGGCCTCAGTCAGCGAGTTGAGGCTGTCTGGACGGTTGAGCGTCAACGACAGCACACCGTCGTCCACTGTGACGGTGAGATCTTCGATGCCGGTGTAATTCATGGCTGCACGGTAGACCCGGTGTGCCGGCTTGTTGCGCGGGAGGTACAAAGAGTGGGCTTTCACTGACGAAGGGCGGTAGACCATGGCGGGACCACTGGCGGGATTGCGAGTCGTCGAATTGGCCGGGATCGGCCCGGGTCCGCACGCGGCGATGATTCTCGGCGACCTCGGCGCCGATGTGGTGCGGGTGGAGCGGCCCAGAACCACGCCGAACTCGGCTCCGAGCAAGGACTACGCGCTGCGCAACCGTCGCTCGGTGGCGGCCGACCTCAAGAGCGAAGAGGGCCGCGAACTCGTCCTGAGCCTGATCGCCAAGGCTGATGTGCTCATCGAGGGCTTCCGGCCCGGTGTCACTGAACGGCTGGGCCTCGGGCCGCAGGACTGCGCCGCGGTCAACGAGCGGCTGGTCTACGCGCGGATGACCGGCTGGGGCCAGACCGGCCCGCGCAGCCAGCGCTCCGGCCACGACATCAATTACATCTCGCTCAACGGCGTGCTGCACGCCATCGGCCGGGCCGGCGAGCGCCCGGTTCCGCCGCTGAACCTGGTAGGCGATTTCGGCGGCGGCTCGATGTTCCTGCTCCTCGGGATTCTCTCGGCGCTGTGGGAGCGGGAGCGTTCCGGCAAGGGTCAGGTGATCGACGCCGCAATGGTCGACGGATCCAGCGTGCTGGCGCAGATGATGTACGCCTTCCGCCACACCGGCCTGTGGAGCGATGTGCGCGGCACCAACATGCTCGATACCGGCGCGCCGTACTACGACACCTACGAATGCGCCGACGGGCGTTACGTCGCCGTCGGGTCGATCGAGCCCCAGTTCTATGCCGAACTGCTCGAGAAACTCGGTCTTGATGCCGCCGCGTTGCCCGGCCAGAACGACGTCGCCCGCTGGCCGGAACTGCGGGCGACATTCACCAAGACCTTTGCCGCCCACGACCGCGACCACTGGGCGAGGATCTTCGCCGACAGTGATGCCTGTGTGACGCCGGTTCTGTCCTTCGCCGAGATCGCGACCGAGCCGCACAACACCGAACGCAACACCTTCTACTCCGAGGCCGGCTCGCTATTCCCGGCGCCTGCCCCGCGGTTCTCCCGCACCGTGCCGGACAAACCGACCCCGCCCGGGGTTGCGGGTGCCGACACCGAAGCCGTGCTGCGCGACTGGGTATAGTCGCCAACCAACCAGTAGGTCGAACCCTCGAAAGGAACACGGACGTGGAGATCAAGGACGCGGTAGCCGTCATCACCGGCGGTGCCTCAGGCCTGGGCCTGGCCACCGCCAAGGCACTTCTGTCCGAGGGTGCCAAGGTGGTCATCCTTGACCTGCCGACCTCGAAGGGCGAGGACGTCGCGAAGGAGTTGGGCGACCGGGTGCGGTTCGCCCCGGCCGACGTCACCGATGAGGACGCGGTCACCGCGGCCTTCGATATCGCCGAGTCACTCGGCCCGGTGCGGATCGTGGTCAACTGCGCCGGCACCGGTGACGCCATCCGCGTGCTGGGCAAATCCGGGGTCTACCCGCTGCACAAATTCGCCCGCATCGTCAACATCAACCTGGTCGGCACCTTCAACGTCCTGCGTCTGGGCGCGGAGCGGATGGTCAAGAATGATCCGGTCGGTGAAGAGCGCGGCGTCATCATCAATACCGCCTCGGTTGCCGCCTTCGACGGCCAGATCGGGCAGGCCGCCTACTCGGCGTCCAAGGGCGGCGTGGTCGGTATGACCCTGCCGATCGCCCGCGACCTGGCGGACAAGAAGATTCGCGTGATGACCATCGCGCCCGGACTGTTCGACACCCCATTGCTGGCTGGCCTGCCCGAGCCGGCCAAGGCTTCGCTCGGCGCGCAGGTGCCGCATCCCTCGCGGTTGGGCAACCCGTCCGAATACGGCGCGCTGGCCGTGCACATCGTCGAGAACTCGATGCTCAACGGCGAGGTGATCCGTCTCGACGGTGCTATTCGCATGGCCCCGCGGTAGCCGCGGTAAGGAAAGACGATATGACACTGGTAACCAAGTTCACCGAGGTTTTCGACGTCGAGCACCCGATCGCCCAGGGCGGTATGCAGTGGGTGGGTCGCGCTGAATTGGTTGCGGCGGTGGCTAATTCGGGTGCTCTCGGCTTCCTCACTGCGCTGACCCAGCCAACTCCGAAGGATCTGGCCAACGAGATCGCGAAGACCCGCGACCTCACCGACAAGCCGTTCGGGGTCAACCTCACGATCCTGCCGGCGATCAATCCGCCGCCCTACGACGAGTACCGGCAGGTCATCGTCGACGCCGGTATCACGATCGTGGAAACGGCCGGCTCCAACCCGGCGCCGCACCTACCGATCTTCCACGACAACGGAATCAAGGTGTTGCACAAGTGCACCTCGGTGCGGCACGCAGTTAAGGCGCAAACCCTGGGTGTTGACGGCATCAGCATCGACGGATTCGAGTGCGCAGGACACCCGGGCGAGGACGACGTCCCGGGCCTGGTGCTCATCCCGGCGGCAGCCAAGGAGATCGAGATCCCGATGATCGCCTCCGGTGGCTTCGGCGACGCCCGCGGGTTGGTGGCAGCCCTGGCGTTGGGCGCCGACGGTATCAACATGGGTACCCGGTTCATGTGCACCGTCGAGTCATGCATCCACCAGAACGTCAAGCAGGCCATCGTCGACGGCGATGAGCGCGGTACCGAGTTGATCTTCCGCAGCCTGCACAACACGGCCCGGGTGGCCAGTAACGCGGTCTCGCGTGAGGTCGTGGAGATCCTGGCCGGCGGCGGTCAGTTCGACGCGGTCAAAGATCTGGTCGCAGGATCCCGCGGCCGCCGCGTCTTCGATGATGGCGATCTCGACGCCGGGATCTGGTCGGTGGGCACAGTGATGGGCCTGATCCACGACATCCCCACCGTCGGCCAGCTGGTCAGCCGGATCGTCGAGGAGGCGGAAGACATCATCACCGGCAGGCTTGCCGGAATGGTCAATCTGGACGTAAAAGTCTGATCAGGGCGGTCTCGCCCAACCCCGCACGCGAAAGTGCCCGCCTGAATTGCAGGCGGGCACTGTTCGTGTCTGTGTGTGCTCGGACGCAGCGTTATTCCACGTCGTACGACTCGGCCTCATTCAGGCCGGGCCGGATCTCAGCTGGCGTTGGCCAGTGGGGTGAGATTCTCGAACTGCTCGGAGGTGTCACCCTCCACGAGAAAGTCGCCGTGATAGAGCGCTTCGAAGTCAACTTTGATGACGTCGGCACTGTTGTCGTCGATCCACATGGAACTGACCCTATTGGTGTCGATTAAGGAATCATTGAGTTACGTTTCGGAAAATGGTGGCAATTTCTTACCGGCGGGTTACCGCCACCTCGATCATTTGACCGACCGCCGCGGTCACGGAACACTGGACCCTACTAATAGTTAGCTGACTGACGGAGGGGATGGCTGCTGTGCTGCATAAAATAGCCCGGCTTGCTGTTCGCTCGCCGCGGCAAATCCTGGCGTTCGCCGCCCTGCTGATGATCGCCACCGCGTTCTTCGGGATCCCGGTCGCGAATCACCTCTCGGCCGGCGGGTTCCAGGACCCCACCTCGGAGTCCGCCGCGGCGGGCCGCCTGCTCGGCGAGAAGTTCGATCAGAGCGATCAGTCACTGCTGTTCACGGTCAGCGACCCCACCGGTGCCACCGGCACCCGCGCCCGCACCGTCGGGACCGACATCGTCAACCGCCTCGACACCTCGCCCAATGTGCTCATCGTGACCTCGCCGTGGACCTCGCCCCCGGCGGCGGCAGAGGAGTTGGTCAGCAAGGACGGCCAGACCGGCCTGATCGTGGCAACCTTGGCAGGCGGAGAAGACAAAGCCCAGGGATATGCCGCCGCGTTGGCGGGCGAGTTAGCCGGCGACCGGGACGGTGTCACCGTCCGGGCCGGTGGCACCGCGATGATCTACAAGCAGATCAACCAGCAGACCCAGCGTGACCTACTCCGGATGGAATCGATCGCCGTTCCGCTGAGTTTCCTGGTGCTGGTGTGGGTATTCGGCGGTCTGGTGGCTGCGGCGCTGCCGATGGTGGTCGGCCTGATGGCAACCCTGGGCGCGATGTCGGTGCTGCGACTCATCACCGGTTTCACCGAGGTGTCGATCTTCGCGCTCAACATCACCACCGCCCTCGGATTGGCGCTCGC
>Ga0114964_10001127_pt1 | contig 19766 bp, 16 predicted proteins | sample C_131016_MF_Meta_FD_92638 | JGI IMG/M metagenome (GOLD analysis project Ga0114964, IMG submission 92638) | Freshwater microbial communities from Lake Croche, Canada to study carbon cycling - C_131016_MF_MetaG | ecosystem: Environmental > Aquatic > Freshwater > Lake | place: Lake Croche, Canada... | reverse complement strand
CGCCATCGCGCACATCAACAGGGTGGCGGCGGTGCCGACCCCGACAAATTCCGTGCTTCCGACGGCACGAATCAGGAAGAAGGCACTGGCCGCGACGATCAACGCAATTCCGACGGTGAAGATGAACAACGCCCGGCCGCGTCGGCTGGGATTTGCCACCCGCATCCCCACCCAGCACGCCAATGTCAGCACCAGCAGCACATAAAGCAGCGGAACCAGCCAGTGCATGGCCGTGGATCCCGAACCGAGATTGCGGGCGAGATACTCCTTGGGCGTCATCTCGGGCTGGCGCTTTCCGGTGGAGAACAGCACCAGGGTGACCACCGCAATCAGCGCCGCCAGGCAGTACTGGATAACGGCGAGACGGCGGGTGACCGACGGGTGGCGGGTGGAGGCCACCGAGGTAATCATCACGCAACTGCCGGCCGCCGACGCGATCAACGCCACCTGGATCAATCCGACCGAGATATTGGCCTGGACGGCGTCGACAAGTAACGTCACCGGCGGCCAACTGAGCGCGGCGACAATGGCAAGGCTGCCCAGCGCGACGATCATCGCGCTGCTGACCACCGAGTGCCGGTTCACCATCGCCCACCCGATCCGCAGACCGGTCGCCATCCCGAGCAGACCGGCGATGACCCAGACGGTCAACCAAACGCCTCTCCGAGGCGGATCTGCACAATCGAGGCGCGGTCGCTGGGCAACCGGCCAAGCCGGTACAGCAGCAGCGCGGCGAAGTCCTCCGCTTCCTGCTCGACATCCTCACCGCCGGGGCCCATGCAGCCGGTGCGCTGGTTAAGCATGTAGCTGATCAGATCGTCACTGGCTACTTCGGCGGTCTCCCGGGCCACTTCGGTGACCGGAATTCCATCGTGGCCCAGCACGAGGTGCCCGAGTTCGTGGGCCAGGGTGCGGTCCGCGGTCGGTAAGCCGTCCTGGATCAGGAACTCGTCGTAATCGGCGTATTGGCGCCACTGCCCTGACACGCCCGCCGGCAGCTCAGCCGTGCTCACCACGATGGGCCGGCCCTGGCTGTCGCCAACGGCAACCACCAGGCCGGCGAGCGAGACCTCGCCATGGTGGGGCGACAGGTCGAGGATGTCGTTCACCGCCTTGGCGACCCGGCTATCGGTCACTGCAGGAACCGGGCGGACCCGGCGGCTCGGAGGATATAGCCCACCTTGGCCTGGCGATATCCAAGGAATCCTCCGAGCGCGGTGATGCCGACGATGCCGGCCAGTCCCGGCAGTGCCACCACCGCAGCGTCGGCGACGTCCGCGTTTCGCAGGGATTCGGGATATCCCGCCCGTCCCGCCTCCGGCGATCCACCTGCGGCCTCGGGCCGTTGTGGCGCCGGGGCGGCCGGCGGCGAGGGAGCACTGGGTCCGGCCAATGGCACGACAATGGCGGGCGTCATCGAACGGTCGAACCGGGGAGGTTCCGCCTCTGCCGGCTGCGGCAGTCCGGAGTTTGAGACGTTGGACCTGCGAGCCAGCCCAAGCGCGATGCGCAATTCGAGCGGAGTTGGGCCGACAGCGCCGGACAGGATGGCCAGGGGCGGCACCGGCGGACCCACCGTAGACAAACCCCAGATGCCGTTTCTGCTCGCCGCGGCGTCGAGCGCAGGTACTACGGGCACGGGCCATACCGGCCAGATGATGTGACACGGCCGCGGCCACACAACCGGGTCAGCCTCCCCGGGAAGAACGACCCCGGGCGGCACCCGCCCCGCGCCCGCGCCCCGGCGGGGATATCCGCGATGGTGCGGACCGGTGTCGGCAGCGACGCCGAGCGCCTGCCGACCTACGCGCGGAGAGCGGGCTGCGGAATTTCCAGTGGTGTGCGCTCGCGAACCGTCAGTGGTGCCGCTCGAAGGTTCAGTCGCGGCCGGATCGGCAGCGGCCGGTGCCACACCGCCAAGGCCCATCCCGCCGTACAACACACCTGCGGTGATCGCCCAACTGATCACCGCGGCGCGTCGTCGCGACCGGTTCACGAAGATCCCTTGCCATGAGCGGGCACCGTCGGGTGCCCGGGTTTGCGGAGTTACGTCAATTGTGGCATACCCGCAGGTCGTGAAACCGAAGCTTGGCGCGGGCGATAGTGTTGGGGCAACGGTGGCCGAGCATGGCTCGTCGACTGCCGATGACCATTCGAAAAGGAGCGGCCATGGGCCTGTTCACCAAGCGGAAGAGCCGTGCGACCAAGCGCGCGGAGGCCCGCGCACTGAAGAGCAAAGCCAAGCTGGAGGCCAAGCTTGCCGCCAAGAACGAGACCAAGCGGATCAAGGCCACCGAGCGCTCCCACGGTAAGGCGATCAAGGCCCAGGTGAAGGCTCAACGCGTCAGCGACCGGTCGGCGGTGAAGGTGGCAGCCACCCAGTTGCGCACCAAACGCGAGGGCACCTTGCTCTCCCCAAGCCTGATCCGACGCACCCTTGCCGTCTCCCGGCTACTGGCACCGGTGGTCGTGCCGGTCGCCTATCGGCTCGCGATCGGTGGCCGCGGCGCCTTCGATGAGCGGCGCGCCGAACGCCTCGGAGTTCCGCTGACCGCATTGGGTCAGTTTTCAGGTCCGGGTGGGCGGTTGTCTGCCCGCATATCGGGCACCGACGCGTCGCTACGCCTCTTGGCCGACAGGAAGTCAGCAGATGCCGAGACGACTCAGTTCGTCGCTGCCATGACGGAACGGCTGACCGCATTGTCGGCCGCGGTGCGGGCGGCGGAAAACATGCCCGGTCCGAGTCGGCGAACTGCCCAGACTTCAATCAGCGAACAACTCGACGGTATCGAAGCCGACCTGTTGGCCCGCCTGGGTGTGCTGTAACCGTGGCAGGACTTCGCCGAATACTTGCTGTCGCACCGATGATCGCCACCATCATGATCGCCGGTGCTGCCCCAGCCTCCGCGCACACCGTTCTCACCGCTACTGATCCGGCCGCCGACGCACCCCTGAGCGCCGGACCAAACCGGGTCAGCGCGACGTTCAACGAGGATCTGCAAACGACGTTCGCCGCCATGACGGTGGTTGGACCTGACGGCAACCTGTGGTCGTCGGGCGAGACGGAGGTTCGCGGCCCAGTGGCAAGCGTCGGCGTACGCCCCCTGGGCCCGTCGGGTAGGTACACGGTGAACTATCGGGTGACCTCCGACGACGGGCATGTCGTCTCCGGTTCATGGTCATTCACTGTTACGGTGCCTAGCACGGGCGCACCCGGTCCTTCGGTTCCCGGCACGGCGGAGTCTCAGCGGATTTCCTTGTGGCCGTTCATCATTGGTGCGGGTTTCCTGGTGGCCGGCGTCGCGGCGCGGATGGTACGTCGCCGGTCGTGAACCCTAGTCGGGCGAGCACCACCGAGAAGGCAGGAGAGTGAGCGCTTGATGGAGGATCCGCAGGACCGGCCCGACGAGGTATCCGACACCGACCCGCCGGCGACGGCAGCACCCAAGAAGGCTCCAGCCAGGAAGGTCCCCGCCAAAAAGGCTCCAGCCAAAAAGGTCCCGGCGAAAAAGGCTCCAGCGAAAAAGGCTCCAGCGAAAAAGGTCCCGGCCAAGAAGGCCGCACCCCGGACCGCGCCGACTGAACCGACGACCGCGCCGCCAACGACTGACACCGCCCCGCACGACGCCCCGGCCGCCACCCCACCACCGATCCGGGGAATTGGCCACCCGGTGTCACCGCCCGGGCCGCCGGCCCGCAGTGGCCGGTACACCCGCATTCCAATCGCGATCGGTCTGGCCGCGGCCAGTGCCGGCGCAATGCTCATCCGGCGACTTCGGCGCGGCTGACACGGCCGGCGCAGCCATGCGAGTCACCTTCCGGCCGACCGCCGACCTGGTCGACGATATCGGCCCCGCCGTGCGTAGCTGCGACACCCAGTTCCGGCAGTTCGGCGGACGACAGCAGTTCGCGGGAACGATCGCCACAGTGCGCTGTTTCGAGGACAACGCCCTGCTGAAGTCGGTGCTGTCCGAACCCGGCGACGGCCGAGTCCTGGTCATCGACGGCGGTGGCTCCCTGCATGCCGCCCTTGTCGGTGACGTCATCGCCGAATTGGGCCGCTCCACCGGGTGGGCCGGGTTGATCATCAACGGCGCGGTGCGCGACGCCGCCACGCTGCGCACCCTCGACATCGGTATCAAGGCACTGGGCACCAATCCCCGCAAGAGCGCCAAGACCGGACAGGGCGAACGCGATGTCGTCGTGGCCATCGGCGGGGTCGACTTCCTACCGGGTGACACCGCCTTCAGCGATGACGACGGGATCGTCGTCATCGCACGGGGTGCCGATCCCACGTTGGAAGTCTCAGTCGCCAGCACCTAATGTGTCCGGAATGTCGGACGCGTATCCCCCGGCGAAGCCGACCCTGCGCAAGATGGCTCTGTTCTGCCTGCTCGCCGGCGTACTGACCGCAGGGCTGCTGTTTCCGGTCGTCGGTAGCCTCGGGATGGCGAGCAATCACGCATCGGAGTCGGTCACCCAGGGCTCGGCGGACATCGTCGGTGGTGCGGTCCCGGCGGTCTCGACGATGGTGGATGCGGCCGGCACCCCGATCGCGTGGCTGTATGTCCAGCGCCGGTGGGAGGTCAGCACCGAGCAAATCGCCGACACCATGAAACTGGCCATCGTGTCCATCGAGGACAAGCGCTTCGCCGATCACAACGGTGTCGACCTGCAAGGCACCCTGACCGGGCTGGCCGGCTTCCTCACCGGCGGCGGCGACACCCGCGGCGGTTCCACCATCGAGCAGCAATACGTAAAGAACTTCAACCTCCTGATCAATGCCCAGACCGACGACGAACGCCAGGCCGCGGTGGAGACCACACCCACCCGCAAATTGCGTGAGATCCGCACTGCGCTAGCGCTGGACAAGGCCCTGACCAAGCCCGAGATCCTCACCCGCTATCTCAACCTGGTGCCGTTCGGCAACGGCGCGTACGGCATTCAGGACGCGGCGCGTACCTACTTCGGAATCGATGCGGCACAGCTCAATTGGCAGCAGTCCGCGCTGCTTGCCGGTCTGGTGCAGTCGACCAGCGCCCTGAACCCCTACACCAACCCGCAGGGTGCACTGGACCGCCGCAATCTGGTTCTGGACACCATGATCGAGAACCTGCCCGCATACGCCGACGAACTCCGTGCCGCCCGGGATCAGCCGTTAGGCGTTCTGCCGCAACCGAATACGCTGCCGCAGGGCTGTATAGCCGCCGGCGATCGGGCCTTCTTCTGCGACTACGCGCTGGAGTATCTGGCGCGGGCTGGGATCAGCAAAGAAGACGTCTCGCGTAACGGGTATCTGATCAAGACCACGCTGGATCCCAAGGTGCAGAGCAGCGTCAAACAGGCGATCAATGCGGTCGCCGCTCCCACGCTGGACAGCGTCGCCAGCGTGATGAGCGTGATCCGGCCGGGCAAGGACGCACACCGGGTACTGGCGATGGGCGACAACCGCAGTTACGGACTCAAACTTGAGGCCGGCCAAACCGTGCAACCGCAGCCGTTCACCCTCGTCGGCGATGGCGCCGGTTCCATCTTCAAGATCTTCACCAGTGCCGCGGCGCTCGACATGGGTATGGGCATCAACGCACTGCTCGACGTTCCCCCGACTTTTCAGGGCAGCGGCCTGGGCAACAGCGACACCAAGGGCTGCCCACCCAAGACCTGGTGTGTGAAGAATGCTGCGGGCTACCGCAGCCCGCTCAGCATGACCGACGCCCTCGCATTGTCACCCAACACCGCGTTCGCCAAACTGATCCAACAGGTCGGCGTGGGTAAGACCGTCGACATGGCCGTGCGGCTCGGTCTGCGTTCCTATGCCGACCCGGGGACCGCACGCGCCTACGTTCCGAAGAGCAGCGAGAGCCTGGCCGATTACGTCAAGCGGGAGAACATCGGCTCGTTCACGCTCGGCCCGTTCGAACTCAATGCACTGGAGTTGTCGAATGTCGGCGCCACCCTGGCGTCCGGCGGCATGTGGTGCCCGCCGACACCGATCGAGAAGGTCCTGGACCGAAGCGGCAAGGAGATCAACGTCCCGATCGCGAAATGCGAGCAGGTGGTGCCCGAGGGATTGGCCAACACCCTGACCAACGCCCTGGCCAAGGACACCACCATGGGTACTGCCGTGGGTGCGGCCGGATCCGTCGGCTGGCGGTTGCCGATGGCGGGCAAAACCGGAACCACGGAGTCGCACCGGTCCTCGGGATTCCTCGGCTACACCAACCAACTGGCAGCCGCCAACTATGTATTCGATGACTCGCCTAAACCCGCGGCGCTGTGCGCATTCCCGCTGCGCAAGTGCGGCGGCAGCGGAAACCTTTACGGCGGAACGTCACCGGCCCAGACCTGGTTCCTGGCGATGAGCCCGATCGCCACCAACTTCGGACCCGTGGTGTTGCCGCCCACCGATCCGCGCTACGTCAACGGCGCCCCTGGCGCGGCGGTGCCCAGCGTGGTTGGTCTGAACTTCGACGCCGCCCGAAAGCGGGTACGGGACGCAGGCTTCCAGGTATCCGATCAGCCGACCCCGGTGAACAGCACCGCATCGAAGGGCTCCATCGTGGGCACCACCCCGACCGGTCAGGTGTTGCCCGGGTCCATCATCACGATCAACACCAGCACCGGAATCGCCCCGGCGCCGCCACCGCCGGTGTATCGCGCACCCTCTCCGCAATATGACCCGGGGTACAACAACAACAACTACGACGACTACAACGACTACAACCAGGCACCGCCGCCACCGCCGGAGGCTCCGCCGGTCGAGGGTGGTCCGCCACCGGATGTGAACGTCATCGAGATCCCAGGCCTGCCACCGATCACGGTGCCGGTACTGCCTCCCGCTGCGCCGCCCGCGCCGGCGCCGGAACCTCTGCCGCCGCCACCACCGCTGCCCCCGCCACCGCCGGCGGCGCCCGAACCGTTGCCGCCACCGGTACCGGAACCATTGCCGCCACCACCGGTCGGCGACGTCCCGCCTGCGTAGCACGGGGCCAACACCGACCTGCTCGCATCGCGCGCAGCGGCGTTTTCTATCGTTGCCTGATGAGTACCGCTTTCGACGCTGACCACGTCACCAAACTGGCACTGGAGGTTGTGGCTGAGCACAACCCCAACGAAGTCCCCCTGCCCGAATTCCTCGGCGCGTGCTACGACGCCGGGCTGTCCTGGGTGCACTTTCCCGAGGGCCTCGGCGGGCTCGGTGTTTCCCGCGGGCTGCAGGCCGTCGCCGACGCCGTGCTGCAGGGTGCCGGCGGCCCGGTGCCACTCGGACTCAACCCCATGGGCTACGGCATGGCAGCGCCGACCGTGCGCGAACATGCCCAGAGCGACGACATCAGGAAGTCCTTCCTGCGGCCGCTGGCCACCACCGAGGACATCTGGTGTCAGTTGTTCTCCGAACCCGGAGCCGGATCCGATCTTGCCGGGCTGGCCACCTCCGCGGTGCGCGACGGCGACGATTGGGTTATCAACGGGCAGAAGGTCTGGACCAGCCTGGCCCACAAGGCGCGCTGGGGACTGCTGCTGGCCCGAACCGACACCGACACCCCCAAGCACAAGGGACTGACCTACTTCATCCTTGACATGCACGCGCCGGGCGTCGAGACCCGGCCGCTGCGTCAGATGACCGGCCAGGCCGAGTTCAACGAGGTGTACATCACCGACGCGCGCATCCCCGACACGCACCGACTCGGGGCCGTAGGCGACGGCTGGCGGGTGGCGATGACCACCCTGATGAACGAGCGCAGCGCGCTGGGTGCCAGCGGCAGCCGCCGCGGGGCCGGCACGATTTCCGAGGCTGTCGGACTGTGGGCGTCGCGCCCTGATCTGCACACCCCGGTGCTGCGGGACCGGCTGACCCAGCTGTGGCTGCGCGCCGAAGCGCAGCGGCTGACCTCCGAGCGATCTCGCGCATCCGCCACTGCCGGTGATCCCGGTCCAGAAGGCTCCATCGGCAAGATGGTGGGTGCGGAACTCAACCAGCGGATCTATGAGTTCTGCATGGATCTGCTTGGGCCGGAAGGGATTCTGTACCACGGTTACGACATGCACGGCGCCCACCGTGACGGCGACTGGCGCGGCCCGATACAGCAGCGCTACCTGCGCAGCCGAGCCAACACCATCGAGGGCGGCACCTCCGAGGTGATGCGCAACATCCTCGGTGAGCGGGTACTGGGCCTGCCCGGTGACCTGCGAGCCGATGCCGGTATGCCCTGGAAGGACGTTCCCCGTGGCTGAGTTCACCTTCAGCGATGAGCAGCAGCAACTGCGCGGTGCGGTGCGCAAGTTCTGCGCCGAGAATTTCGACGAGCCCACCATCCGCAGGCTGATGGAGTCCGACGTGACCTACGACCCGGCGGTGTGGAACCGCTTGGGATCCGAACTCGGCGTGCTCGGGATGTCGGTTCCCGAGGCCGACGGTGGAGTGGGTGGCTCACTGGTGGATCAGGCAGTCGCCGTGGAGGAGTTCGGTGCCGCCCTGAGCTGCGGGCCACTGTTCGGAACGGTCTATCTCGCAATTCCGGCCTTGGTGGCGTGCGCGGGATCGCCGGCGCGCGATGACCTGCTGGCGTCCCTCATCGAAGGCGAGCGGACGGCCGCGTTCGCGGTCAACGACTCCGCCGGTGCCTTCGATCCGGAACGGATCGGTGTCACGGCCACCCCGGGTGGCGACGGTTTCACCCTCACCGGAACCGTCGATCGGGTAGTCGACGGCACGGCTGCCGACGTCCTTCTGGTGGCGGCCACGGCATCCGACGGTGTGGGGCTCTATGCGGTCGGCACCAAAGGCGAAGGCGCGCAACGCACTGGGCTGGTCACGATGGACCTCACCCGCCCGCAGGCCGGCGTCGTCTTCTCCGGGGCGCCCGCGCAACTCATAGCCGGTCCGGCCGACGCCGAGAGGGTGATCACCCATGCACTGCAGGTCGGTTCCGCTCTGCTGGCGGTTGAGCAGGTCGGTGCAGCGCAGCATCTGCTTGACCTGTCGGTCGACTATGCGAAGTCCCGGTTGCAGTTCGGCCGCCAGATCGGCTCATTCCAGGCGATCAAACACAAGCTTGCCGACATGCTCGTCGATCTAGAACACGCCCGATCGACTGCGTACCACGCCGTGTGGGCGTTAACCGACGGTAGCGACGATCCTGGGCTGGCGGTCAGCATTGCGCAGGCGACCTGTTCGGCCGCGTTCAGCAGGATCGCCGCCGATGCCATCCAGGTACACGGCGGCATCGGCTTCACCTGGGAACACCAGGCGCACCTGTACTTCAAACGTGCCGCCACCGATGCCGTGCTACTCGGCAGTGCCGAGCAACACCGGACACGAGTGGCCGAATTGGTACTGGACAGCGCGACCGTCGATGAACCTCCGCGGGTGGCGGTCGGTATCGCCTAAGCCGGGCCGATTGCCGCGTCGCGCAATTCGCTGTAGGCGCGACCGATCGCGTCGGTGAGTCCAGCGATATCGGGTAACGCAGACGGGTCGGTGCACAGCCCGATCCCGATAGCCCCGGAACACGAGATCGCCGAGATGCGCAGGGCGTGGTGGGGACCCGGTTCCGACGACGAGAACAGGTTTTGCACTACTCGATCGGCAACGCTGACCGGGTAGCCCGGACCGGGGACATTGGAGATCGCCACGCTGAATTCGCTTGCGCTGCCAGCCAGATGCTGGACCGCCCGATCAATCAATTTCACTCGGCCGAGGGCATGGAACAGGTCATACATCTGTCCGGCGTCATCGAGACGTTTGCGCCTGGTGGTTTCGGAGCTGATGAGATCGAGCCGGATCAAAGGATCTGCCTGCCCAAGCGGCAGGTCGATATTGATGAACGAATCGTGATTACCGGTGGTGTTGGCATCCGCACCGCGGTGGTGCAGGCTGACCGGCACCTGCGCGCGCAGATGGCGGCGCGATTCATCGGCTGGCAGCCACTCGCGTAATCCACCGGCGATGATCGCCAGTAGGACGTCATTGACGGTTGCACCACCCGGCCGCGACGCACCGATCTCCTTCATTTCGGCCAACGGCGCTGCGGTGAAAGCCAATTCACGCGCGACCGTAATCGGCCGATCGAATGGGGAGTGCGAAGCGCGGTGGCCCAACTCCCGGACCAGCGCGCCGGGCATCCGGAGAACCTCGCCTTCGCGGCTCAGCGGTGCGGCGGTTGGTTTCAGCCCCGTCCGGTGCCCCTCGGGTTCCGGCGAATCCCGGCCGGTATCGAAGAGCACCGATTCCAGGAAACCTACGCAAGCAATTCCGTCGGCCATCGCATGATGGATGCGTACCGCGATCGCTTCCCGGCCGTCGGCCAACGGACCGATTACGTCAAACGTCCACAGCGGACGGGTGCGATCGAGATGCTCGGACATCAACCCGCTGACGATCCGCCAGAGGTCGGCGTCGGTGGCAGCGCCGGGAGAAGGCACGCGACGGACGTGGTGGGTGAGATCGAACGCGCCTGCCGCCACCCAGCGCGGGTCGCCCCCGGTCGTATCGACGCGCTGGGTCGCCCGCGGTTGGGTCGCAAGGCGTTGTTCCACAGCACTTCTCAGGGTGTCGAGATCGAGGGGGCCGGTTCCCGGCTCGAGGATGACGAGCTTCAGGGTGTGACCGGTGATCGAGTCCGACTCGAGACTCAGGATGTGCGCATCATCTGCTGAGAGCGGATCGTCGGGAGGGACCACGGTCGGGAGTCTATCGGTGGTCGGACTCCATGACCGCGTCGATCGCCCGGTAGATCCGCTGCTCGCTGATGGGTTTGGGGGTGCCAAGCTGCTGTGCCCACAGGCTGACGCGGAGTTCTTGGATCATCCACGCGATATCACCGACGTCATCAGCGCTCGCCCGCGCACCCGACAGTGCCTGTAGCAGTTCGTCATAAGCCGCTTGCACGGTCTGGATGCGCGCCATCCGATCACGATCGGCAGCAACCGCATGCGGTAGCCGATCGAGGCGATGTGCGATAGCGGTGAGATAGCGGGTGAGATCGCTCAGATGCGCGGCTCCAGTGGCGGTGACGAACCCCTCCGGTGTCAGGGCAGCCAGTTGGGCCCGGATATCGGCGATCGCGTCAACCTGCGCCGCCGGCGGACTTGCGGGCAGTGCAATGTTCCGCGACGCGATCAGCACCTTCTCGACGCGGGCCAGAATATCCCCGGCTGTTTCCGCCAACCCGGCACCGACTCGCTGTCGCAGCACACCGAACTCGGCCCTGGTCCACACCGGGGTCGAGATGAGTACGTCAACCGCAGCGTCGACACAGTCGTCCAGCAGCGCCTGCAGAGACCCGTCCGGATTGATTCCCAGCACCAGTCGCCGACGTGGATCGAGGCTCTTCTCCATCGATTTCGTCGGCGAGGCTGTGCTGAGCCGCAGCAGGCGACGCAGCCCGCTTCGCATTGCGCCGTCGCGTTCGGTGATGGTCGCGAACACCTGAACTCCCGCTGAGTCGCCGCTATCGACCAGACCGGGATAACCGCGGACGCTGTGACCGCTGACGTCGCTCTGCACGGTGCGCGGCAACTCGAGGAGATCGTCGGGCCAATCGCGCAACCCCTTGCGCTGAAGATCGCCTGCGACCGCATCGGCGACGGCTCGGCTGGCCTGCCCGGCCAGCCGCGTTTGGAGTGCCTCGAGATTCTTGCTCCGTGCCACCTCGGTGCCGTCGGGTGCCTCGACGGCAAATGTCACCCTCAGGTGTGCGGGCAATCTATCCAGGTCAAACGCGGCGATGGGCACGAGGACACCGGTGCGACGGTGCAGTTGGAGTTGCAAGGACTCCAGCAGCGATCCGGTCGTCGGATCGAGATCGGCCAGGACCGCCCGGGCGGTGTCGGGTGCGGGTACGAAGTTGCGCCGCAGGTCTTTTGGCAGCGATCGGATCAGCTCCGTGACGAGTTCCTCGCGCAGAGCCGGGACCTGCCAGCTGAACTGATCCCCACCAAGCCGGGCCAGTACACCGACTGGAACATGGACGGTGACACCGTCGTCGGAATCACCCGGGGAGAACCGGTAGCTCAGCGGCAGCGCAAGATCCTCGGCCTGCCAATGGTCGGGACGGTCACCGTCGATACCGTCGACGCGGAGCAGGTCTGCCCGAGTCATGGTCAACAGGTCCGGCGTGTGGTGGCGCTGTTTTTTCCACCAGCCGTCGAAGTGCCTCGCCGAGACCACCTCGGCGGGAATCCGGGCGTCGTAGAACGAGAAGATCTCGTCATCGTCCACCACCAGATCACGGCGCCGGGCTCGCTCCTCCGCCTCGTCGAGTTCGCTTCGTAGCGCGGCGTTCTCAGCGAAGAACTGATGCCGGGTCTGCCATTCCGCATCGACCAGAGCGTGCCGGATGAACAGATCACGGGCCACCGCCGGGTCGATTGCCGCGTAGCCCACTCGCCGACGCACAACCAGAGGCAGTCCGTACAAGGTGACCCGCTCGAAGGCCTGAACCGCACCGCGCTGAGCATCCCAGTGCGGTTCGCTGTAACTGCGCGCCACTAAATGTCCGGCGACGCGTTCGATGATCTCGGGTTCGATACGGGCCGCGGTCCGACCGTACAGACGACTGGTCTCCACCAGGTCGGCCACTACGATCCAGCGCGGCGGACGCTTGGTAAGCACCGACCCGGGTGCCAGCACAAACTTGGCGTTGCGAGCACCGGCGTACTCGCGGGTCTCGGCCTCACGTAGACCCACATGCGAGAGCAACCCGGCCACCACAGCCGCATGAACTCGTGCCGGGTCGGCTGGTTCGGCGTCGGAGGCCTCACCGCCACGAAGTCCGATTCCGGCGGCAATGCTTCGCAACTGACCGGTCAGATCCTGCCATTCCCGGATTCGCAGGTAGTGCAGGTAATCCTCGCGACACATCCGGCGGAACGCGCTGCCGGACATTGCTTTTCGCTGCCCGACCAGATATGTCCAGAGGTTCAGGTAAGACAAGAAATCGCTGTTCTCATCGGCGAAGCGGGCGTGTTTCTGCCGTGCCGCCTCCTCCCGGTCGGTGGGCCGTTCACGCGGGTCCGGAATCGAGAGCGCCGCGGCTACGACCAGAACTTCGCGCAGGCAACCCTCGGCATCGGCCTGCAGAATCATCCGGCCCAGCCTCGGGTCTACCGGGAGTTGCGCCAAGCGCCGGCCAGTCTCGGTGATGACACCGGCGCTGTCGAACGCTCCGAGTTCCTGAAGTAGTTGCACACCGTCGTTGATGCTGCGCCGCTCCGGCGGATCGAGGAACGGAAAGTTCGCTACGTCGCCGAGTTGCAACGCAGCCATCTGCAGGATCACCGCGGCGAGGTTGGTGCGCAAGATTTCGGGATCGGTGAATCGAGGCCTGGCGAGGAAGTCCTGCTCGGAGTAGAGCCGGATGCACACACCGGGTGCGGTGCGGCCGGATCGCCCGGCGCGTTGGGAGGCCGACGCCTGCGAGATCGATTCGATCGGCAACCGTTGCACCTTTGTGCGACGGCTGTAGCGCGAGATCCGAGCGGTTCCGGGGTCGACAACGTAACGGATACCCGGAACCGTCAGGGACGTCTCGGCGACGTTGGTGGCCAACACGATTCGTCGCGTCAGCCGACTGGTGTTGGGCCTGAACACCTTCTGCTGTTCGGCGGTCGGCAACCGTGCATACAGGGGTAAGACCTCCACCGCCTTTATCGCACCGCGCACAGCCTCCGCGGTATCGCGGATCTCGCGCTCACCGGAGAGGAACACCAGCACGTCGCCGGGAGGCTCGGCTGAGAGTTCCTCAATCGCATCGATGATGGCTTCGGTCTGATCACGTGGCTCGACACGCACCACCTCGTGGTCGGGATCATCCGGGTCATCGTCATCGGCTGCCACTGGTGCGCGTTCCAATGGGCGGTAGCGGATCTCGACCGGATAGGTCCGGCCGGAGACCTCGACGATCGGCGCCCCCGAGAAGTGGGCGGCAAACCGGTGCGGCTCGATGGTCGCAGAGGTGACGATGACCTTCAGATCGGGTCGGCGAGGCAGCAACTGGTGCAGGAAGCCGAGCAGGAAATCGACGTTGAGGCTGCGCTCGTGCGCCTCGTCGAGGATCAGGGTGTCGTAGCCCAGCAGACGCTTATCGCGTTGGATTTCGGCGAGCAGAATTCCGTCGGTCATCAACTTGATCAGGGTGCGATCCCCGGCTTGGTCGGTGAAACGCACGGTGTATCCGACCGGCTTGATGCCTGCCCGCCGGTCCGCGTCCAGCGGTGAGCCCAACTCATCGGCGATACGCTCGGCCACCGTTCGGGCCGCCAGCCGCCGGGGCTGGGTATGCCCGATAGCACCGCGTACCCCGCGGCCCAGCTGCAGGCAGATCTTGGGCAGCTGGGTGGTTTTGCCGGATCCGGTCTCCCCGGCGACAACCACCACCTGGTTCTCGCTGATGGCGGAGGCGAGTTCGGCACGGAACTGACTGACCGGGAGGTCCGGGTAGGTGATCTCAGGAACCGCCGCGGCACGGGCAGCGATCACTGCTTCGGCGGCGCTGAACTCCTTGCCGAGTTGCTGCAGTTTCGCTGCGCCAACCGCTCCGCGTAGAGCGTTCAGTCGACGACCGAGCCGCGCGGCATCGCGGATCGTGAGCCCGTCGAGCCGGGCACGCAACTTGCGTACGTCATCGGCGGACGGCTGGGACACTGGTACCAGGGTAGTTGGACCAGCTGAAGGGGTATCCCGATGACGACTGCGCTGATCATCGGCGGCGTGCTGCTGCTCGGCGTCGGAATGGTCTCCAGCCAGCTTTTCCGGCTGAAGGACTGGCTCAACCGCCAGCCGGCCGTTCCCAATCCGCACCCCGACATTGGTTCGGACAGCGAAGGGGACGACACCAACGGCGCTCCTCCCCCCGCGGCCTGAGCGACGCTAAATCGGCGCCATCACAGTGACGTCGCTACTATCCGTCGCAGCCCTTTGGCCGACGAGTTCAGCGGTGAGGAGTCGCGACGATCCTCAGCGCGGCGGGTCCCCGCGCCAACTGAAGCTGTTGACGTACTTACCCATGTCCTGTGCAATCTGCAGGTTCGCCGGCGACGGTGGCCCCGGTCCGAAACTCGGCGTGAACACCCGCAGCGGGCCCACGGCGGCGGCAACCAGTGCCAGATCGTTTTTCACCGCGACGATGATGATGATCCGCAACCGGTCGGGTTTGCTCGACGCACCTAACGGTTGGAAGTCGGCGACCTCGCCGTAACCCCGGCGGAAACCGACCGTCGCGTTGGGCAGCTCGTAAGCGGTCGCGGCATCGGGAAACCCGTCCTGCAGCAACTCCTCGGCGATCTGTTGGGAATCACGGCCCTGCGCGGGTTGGCTGAACAGTCGCAGGGTTCCGCCGTCGCCAGCCGTCCACGTTGCCGTCACGCCGTCGGGTTCGGTGGTGACGTCGTATGCCGCACCGGGCGCCGGGTAGGACACCGAGAACTCTCCGCCCGGCGCGGTAAATCGGGGATTTGTCGCCACCGGTAGTCCGGTCGGCGGTCGGCCGCAGTCCGGGGGGCAGACGTAGCGGGTAGGCACGTCGGTCACGTGGTCATCCACCACCGCCAAGACCATCATGGCTGCCATCAGTACCAGCCCCCAGACTCCGAGGGTGGCGAAGTACTTCGGTCCCCGCGCCCGGCGCGTGATGTAGCGGCCTGCGGGCACGGCGTAGCCTTCAAACGAATCTGATTGCGCTGCTTCGATTTTCGGTCCACTCATCGGGCAACCGACCGCACCAGCAAGATGTTCTTTACCAGATTTTCAATATTGGGACTACCCAGACCGGTCACCATGTCGTATCCCGAACTGCCGGGGCTGATCGCGTTACCGCCCAGTTCGATATCCCGGAAGCCCGGCACGGCGGAGCCTTTGGCGACCTGATAGAGCAGCGGGTTGAGATCGCCCAGTGGTACCAGTCCGCCGGCGTCGAGGAGTTGATTGATCACCGCAGCCAGCCCGGCCCACACCGGCGCGGCCTGTGAGGTTCCGCCGCCGGTGACCACCTCCTGCCTAAAGACGAACTTGACTCCGGTGAACGGGTCGGCGACCGCGGCGATATCGGGCACCAGGCGACGGTCGGGCGGTCCCGCGGTGGACGTGACGTCCTGCCACGGTGGCCGCCCGAACAGTTGCGAGGACCCGCCTGCGGAGCCCTGCGTGAGCGGAACGTCGTACCACGATTGCTCGGCCAGCCAGCGGCCCCTGTCGTCGGTGGACAGCGATGTTCCACCGACCGCGGTCATCTCCGGTACCGAGGCCACCGCGTCAAGGCCGACGTCATCGGGACTGGGCGGGTCCGACCAGGTGTGGCCGCCTCGGCATTCCAGGCCAGCCAGATCCCCGGTTGCGTCGAACGCCGTCGTTCCGTGCCTGTGCGCCAATGCCAGGGCTGAACGCACCGGCGCCAGATCCGCCGCGGTGATCAACCGGTCACAACCCCAACCGATCGAGAAGGACCAGATCGCTCCCGGGAACTGGCGGTCGATCGACTCCATCAGTCGGCCGAGTTTCTCGTAGGTTCCGCCGCCCTCGACGGTTGGCCGGGCGTTGACCATCACAAGTTTGGCAGCGGGTGCCACGGCATGGATCACCTGCAGATCCATCGTCGATTCCCCGTTGCGCTGGCTCGGCATGCCGCCTACCACCTGCGGCGTGAAGCTGGGCAGGCCGAACCAGTCAGCGAAGCTGTCCATATCCTGCTGGTCAAACCCGTCGAAGCTGAAGACGACCACCGTTGCGCCTTTGCCGGTGTAGCCCTGTTCGGTCAGCGGCGTGACGTTATAAGCGCTGAGGAGCTGGGTCGGCAGGAGGCCACCGTCGGGCACGTCGCGCGGCGGGGTGGGCGGCAGACCCTCGCGATACGGGGTGTAGCCCAGGATCCGGCCGAAGCCGGCCACCTCACCGCGGGCGGCCGACGGGATATCGGGCTGCTGCGGTGAGGCGTAGAAGACGTCGCCGCGTCGGGCCCGGTAGTCGTGCACCGCAACGCCGGATGCGCCGGCAATTTCCGCGGGCGCGCCCTCGATAACCGCCCATGGGTCGCCGTATCGCCAACGCACCGAAAGTCCATGAGCGCTGGCCCATTCGGTCAACTCAACCGGACGATCAGGTCGGTTCAGTGCCGCGGTGAACTGGACCCGATCGACCAGGGAGGGGCCGAGGTCCGCTGACTCGGCGAGCAGCCGGCCGTACGGTCCGCCGATGGTGTTGGCGAGCGGCGCGGTACCGGGCCGGCTAGGAGCGACAAGGGCCACGATCGTCGCGATCGCAGCGAGAAGCGCAGCAGCGGATAACGCAGTCCGCGACCGACTCATCCGACTAGCGTGCGTCACGCTGATGCACAGGGACAAGAGCAGGAAGTCCACGCCAGGTGCGAGCGGTGAAAAGCTTCGGAATTCACAGTTCGTCGTTACGCTGCTGAAAGCCAAGACATGGCGCTGGAAGGCAGGGATGAAGCAAGGTATTTGGAGCATGGTGGCAGTCGTTGGCATGCTGGCCGTCGGGTGCGGTGGCAACGGTGGGACGCAGGCCACCCCGACGACATCCTCAGCCAAGTCCACGGCGACGTCCGCTGCACACCCCTCGGCGAAGGCAGCGGCTGGCAGCACTGCCAGTCCAGGCCAGATGACTGTCGTCTACGAGGACGCCACCACGCCGGAGGCGATCCGGGGCAAGGAGTTGATGCAAAAGACGGGCCTGCTCGAATCACTCGCCCAGGAGATCAACAACTGGCTCGAACTTCCCTACGACATCCCGGTCGTGGGCTCACAGTGCGGGGTGGCCAACGATTTCTGGTACTCCGACGAGAAAAAGATGATCCTGTGCTACGAGGACGTCGACCAAAGCCTGCAACTGTTCAGCGATGATCCGGACCCCGAGGCCGCGGCGCGACGGATCGCCGTTGGATCCTTCTATCACGAGCTCGGTCACATGGCGATCGACATCTACGACCTGCCGGTGACCGGGCGGGAAGAGGATGTGGCCGACCAGCTTGCGGCCTACTGGCTGCTCGAGCCCGTCGACGGCGAGCTCAACGCGGATTACGTCCAGACGGCCAAGGACACCGCCGACGTGTGGAACCTGACCAGTGCCGCACCCGCGGATCTGGACGAGGCCAGTTTTGCCAACGAACACACCTTGGATCAGGCGCGGGCGTACAACTGGCAGTGCTGGATCTACGGTTCCGATCCGCAAGCCAATGCCGACATTGTCAGCAGCGGCCTGTTGCCTGAGGAACGGGCCGACCGATGCGAAAACGAATACGATCAGCTGTCCCGCGGCTGGGCAGCGCTCATCGAGCCGCACTACAAGAGTTAGACCTGCCTACACCGCAACGGTGAGTCGGTCATAAATCAGCGGGGCAATCTTCTCCGCCATGTAGACGTGACCGGCATCGGTCGGGTGCACACCGTCCTGGCCGATTAGTTCTGGGCGGCCGACGAACCAGCCCTCGGTGATCGGGTCGACGAACCCCGCCCCGACCATCGCAGCCTGCTCGCGCAGGAGGTCTCGGATTTTCAGCACTGCTGGCGGCGGCGAGGCGGTCGGCCACGGCGGACCGATCACCAGAACCTTCGCCGCCGGTGCGGCGAAGCGGGCGAGATTGAAGGTGTCGGCGGCCGACGACGGAAACTTCTGAGGGTCCACCGTCTGGTCGTTGCGCGATCCGAAGTAGACGATCAGATCGTCACTGCGCCGAACTGCCTGAGCCGTCAGGTCCTCGAAGAGACTCCCGCCGCTTCCTCGCTGCCCGTAACCGGCGCCACCCTCAGCAGCGACATCGGCATCGACGTCAACACCCGAACGCGCAAGCAGCCCCCAGGCGAGTTCCGGCCAGGAGTGGGGACCGTTGCCGCCCTCTCTTGATCCCGCGGTGTAGGAGTCCCCGATGACGGCAATCTTGCTTTCGGTTGAGCCGAGAGCGGTGGACGCTGAGAAGACTGCCGCAACCATGGCGGTGACCATAAGCACGGCCTCTGCCAGGACTCGAAAACCCGCTCGCCTCATGCTCACTCACACCTCATCCCTCATCTGCTCAGCTCCCCAGACCTGCTCAGCTCCCAGCGCGCACCGAAGGTTGCACCGGTCGTGCCGCGCGCGCACCCTCCAATGGCTGAACACTCGTACCGACAACGCTCTCACCGTTGTCCGCGCTATCAGCCCGCGCAACAGTTTTGGTATCGGCCTTGATCGCCCGGAAATCGACCATCCGTCGCATCCAGCGCCGTGAGGGCTCCTCGACGAAGTGGTAGAGCACCATCGCGGCCGCAACCGCCGCCACAATCAATCCCACCACGACAAGCTTCGCCAACGATTTCGGCGTCACGATCGTGTACTGCGCCGCAGCCCAGTTCCACGCGGTGTGCACCGGTTCGTGAATCATGTAGAGGCTGAACGAAATCTGGCCGCCGTAGACCAGCAATCGGGTGGACAGCAGCGTCGGAATCACACCCACCCCGATCGCCAGTGTCACCACCAGTGGCATGAACATCAGGGCCACCAGCCCACCCGGGTCGACCATGCCCGCCACCGGGTGCGCATCAAAGTAGTACAGCAGCGCGACCATCGCGAGCACCAGCAGCACCGAGAGATAACCGGCGCCGCGCCGGGCGGCGTCACCAAGCCGAAGCCGCCGAACCGCGGCACACGCCAGCGACCCGGCGGCGAACTGCGCGACGATCCGCGGCAGCCAACTCCACGGGGTGTAGAGCAACCCTGTTCCCAGTAGCAGCACCGTCGGTGGCAGCGCCGCGCAGAAGGCCAACGCGAACAACGTGCG
>Ga0114964_10001126_pt1 | contig 19772 bp, 20 predicted proteins | sample C_131016_MF_Meta_FD_92638 | JGI IMG/M metagenome (GOLD analysis project Ga0114964, IMG submission 92638) | Freshwater microbial communities from Lake Croche, Canada to study carbon cycling - C_131016_MF_MetaG | ecosystem: Environmental > Aquatic > Freshwater > Lake | place: Lake Croche, Canada... | reverse complement strand
GCGCTTGAAGCTGCTGGAGGCGCCGGACCGGCTGCTCCAGTCGCTGCTGAAGTTTCTGCACCTGCTGAAGAGGCACCTGCCGCTGAAGTAGTTGCTGAAGAAGTAAGTACTGAAGCAGTAAATGCTGAAGAAGTAAGCCCGGAAGTGGCGTCCGCTGACGAAGCCGCCGTTGCTAGCGAAGAAGTTGCGAGCGACGACGTGCCTTCAGAAGAAACTGCCTCCGAAGAAACAGCCTCCGAAGAAATTACCTCCGAAGAAACTGCCACAACAACCGAGGGCTAGGCCCCTCACAGTCCGCGGCAAAGTGCCAACGACTTAAGACCCGGGCCTAAAGCCCCCAACCGGAAGGACGCCATCATGGCAAAGCTCACCACCGATCAGTTGATCGAAGCATTCAAAGAACTGACCCTCATTGAGTTGTCAGAATTCGTTTCACAGTTCGAAGAAGTATTCGGCGTAACCGCAGCTGCTCCAGTAGCAGTTGCAGCAGCACCAGCAGCTGGCGGCGACGCAGCAGCTGGCGGCGGCGAACAGGATGCGTTTGACGTAATCCTCGAAGATGGCGGCGCACAGAAGATTGCAGTCATCAAGGAAGTTCGCGCATTGACCAGCCTTGGTCTTAAGGAAGCTAAGGACCTTGTTGAAGGTGCTCCTCAGCCAGTTCTTGAGAAGGTCAAGAAGGATGTTGCTGAAGCAGCTAAGGCACAGCTCGAAGGTGCTGGCGCTAAGGTCACCCTTAAGTAATTTCGATTACTTCACCAGTGAAGGTGGTTCCCTTGGGAACCACCTTCACTTTTTTATTGCGTAACTCCCTGGTTACAGCGTTTATTGCGTAACTCCCTGGTTACGGTCTGCGCGGGGTGCTTGACTTAGTTGCCAATCTGGGTGACTATTAGCGGGCAAGAAAGAATTGCGTCGGGTTCATTAGGCGCAACAAACAGTGGCCAACTTCTCCAGGCCACTTCATAACGACATCGCAGACTCTGAAGCGAAAAACGATGGTTTTTCTTTTGAGCACTTGGCCCTAGCTGTCCAGGTGAGTGATTCAAAAGGAAAAACGAGGGTTTTCGGCCCAGATGGTGCGATTACCACGAATTTATTGAAAATTCATGTGGATTGGACAGTGGCTGCCGCCTCTAGGTATGCTACAAGTTCGCTGCGCCCTAAATTCACCCAAAGTCATGTCTGTGATTTGACGAGGGTCATTTAGTGCGCGCAACATACAGCTAGCTCTGGAAGGACGACTGTTGGCCGCCTCACGCACGCATTCCCGCAGTTCTACAGGCCCCAAGCGGGTCTCATTCGCAAAGATTCGTGAGCCACTTGAAGCTCCCGATCTTCTCGCACTACAGGTCGAGTCCTTCGACTGGTTGCTTGGCAACCAGACTTGGATTGATCGCGTTGCTGCAGCTATCGAAGCTGGACACAACGAGATCCCACAGACTCATGGTCTTGAAGATGTCTTCGCCGAAATTAGCCCGATTGAGGATTACAACGGCACTATGTCGTTGACGTTCACCGAGCCAACTTTCGATGACCCGAAGTACACCGAAGACGAATGCCGTGAAAAGGATCTGACTTATTCACAACCGCTGTATGTCAATGCAGAATTCATGAATAACGAGACCGGCGAAATCAAGAGCCAGACCGTATTCATGGGTGACTTCCCACTGATGACCCGCAAGGGAACATTCATCATCAACGGCACCGAGCGTGTTGTTGTTTCTCAGCTTGTCCGTTCACCAGGTGTCTACTTCGAGCGTCAGCTTGATAAGGCAACTGATAAGGACACCTACACCTCAAAGATCATTCCTAGCCGCGGCGCTTGGCTTGAATTTGAAGTTGATAAGAAAGACATGGTTGGTGTGCGCATCGACCGTAAGCGTAAGCAGCCAGTAACCGTTTTCTTGAAGGCTCTTGGTATGACCAACGAGCAGATTCGTGAACAGTTCGGTGCCTACGAATCAATGATGAGCACCCTCGAAAAGGATTCAACTGTTACTCAGGATGAAGCCCTTCTCGATATCTATCGCAAACTTCGTCCGGGCGAACCACCGACAGTTGAAGCATCACGTAGCTTGCTACAGAACTTCTTCTTCAACGAAAAGCGTTATGACCTAGCAAAGGTTGGCCGTTACAAGGTCAACAAGAAGCTTGGTCTTGATACTGAACCAACTAAAACAGTTCTTGATGTCAATGACGTTTTGGCGACAATCGAATACATCGTTCGCTTGCACGCTGGCGAAACTGAATTCAACTCAACTCGTGGTCACACTCGCGTTGAAGTTGATGACATCGATCACTTCGGTAACCGTCGTCTTCGCACCGTTGGTGAATTGATTCAGAACCAGATTCGTACTGGTCTTTCGCGCATGGAACGTGTTGTGCGCGAGCGCATGACAACTCAGGATCCTGAAGCAATCACACCGTTGACTCTGATCAACACCCGTCCAGTTATTGCTTCAATCAAGGAGTTCTTCGGAACTTCTCAGTTGTCGCAGTTCATGGACCAAACAAACCCATTGTCAGGTCTGACTCACAAGCGTCGCTTGTCAGCACTCGGCCCAGGTGGTTTGTCACGCGAGCGCGCAGGCTTCGAAGTCCGCGACGTTCACCCATCGCATTACGGTCGTATGTGCCCAATTGAAACTCCAGAAGGTCCAAACATTGGTCTGATTGGTTCATTGGCATCGTTCGCTCGCATCAATGCATTTGGTTTCGTCGAGACCCCTTACCGCAAGGTCAACAAGGGCAAGGTCACCGACAAGATTGAATACTTGACCGCAGGCGACGAAGACCAGTGGGTTATCGCCCAGGCAAACTCGTTGCTGAATGATGACAACACCTTCCAGGACGAGCGCGTTCTCGTTCGTAAGAAGGGCGGCGAAGTTGATTACGTACTTCCAGCCGATGTTGACTTCATGGACGTGTCTCCACGCCAGATGGTTTCTGTTGCAACCGCAATGATTCCGTTCCTTGAGCATGACGATGCAAACCGCGCGCTCATGGGTGCGAACATGCAACGTCAAGCTGTGCCATTGCTTCGCAGTGAATCACCTTACGTTGGAACTGGTATGGAATACCGCGCTGCTAAGGATGCTGGCGACGTTGTCGTTGCAACCGGCAATGGTGTTGTCACCACAGTTTCTGCTGATTCAATTTCGGTTGAAGAAGATGCTGGCAAGCACGTTACTTACGGTCTTCGTAAGTTTGATCGTTCAAACCAGGGCACTTGCTACAACCAGCGCCCAATTGTTGCCGAAGGCGACAAGGTTGAAGCCGGTCAAGTAATTGCTGACGGTCCTGCAACTGAAAACGGTGAGTTGGCTCTTGGTCGTAACCTGCTCGTGGCATTCATGCCATGGGAAGGCCACAACTACGAAGATGCAATCATCCTGAACCAGCGTCTTGTGCAAGACGATGTGCTTTCATCAATTCACATTGAAGAACACGAAATCGATGCACGCGACACCAAGCTAGGTCCAGAGGAAATCACTCGCGATCTTCCAAACCTTTCTGACGAAGTTCTCGCTGACCTCGACGAACGTGGCATCATCCGCATTGGTGCGGACGTTGTGCCAGGCGACTTGTTGGTTGGCAAGGTCACACCTAAGGGTGAAACCGAACTGACTCCAGAAGAGCGTTTGCTGCGCGCAATCTTTGGTGAGAAGGCTCGCGAAGTTCGCGATACTTCATTGAAGGTTCCACACGGTGAGTCCGGCAAGGTCATCGGCGTTCGCGTCTTTGATTCATCCGAAGGTGACGAGCTTCCACCAGGCGTCAACCAACTCGTTCGCGTGTACATCGCACAGAAGCGCAAGATCACCGAAGGTGACAAACTTGCTGGCCGTCACGGCAACAAGGGTGTTATCTCCAAGATTCTTCCGCCTGAAGATATGCCATTCCTCGAAGATGGAACTCCAGTCGATGTTGTCTTGAACCCACTTGGTGTTCCAGGACGTATGAACATCGGTCAGATTCTGGAAATCCACCTCGGCTGGATTGCATCACGCGGTTGGGACATCGTGGGGGATCCTGAATGGGCAACCCACTTGAACAAGGAAGCTCGTTCCGTTGAACCAGGCACCAAGTTGGCTACTCCGGTATTCGACGGTGCAAAGGAAGACGAAATTCAGGGCCTTCTTGCTTCAACTCGCAAGACTGATGGATTCACTTTGGTTGGCGAAAACGGAAAGGCCAAGTTGTACGACGGCCGTTCTGGTGAACCATTCCCAGGCGAAATTGCGGTCGGTTACATGTACATCTTGAAGTTGCACCACTTGGTGGACGACAAGATCCATGCACGTTCAACCGGTCCTTACTCAATGATCACCCAGCAACCGCTTGGTGGTAAGGCACAGTTCGGTGGCCAGCGCTTTGGTGAAATGGAAGTGTGGGCCCTGGAGGCTTATGGCGCTTCCTATGCACTTCAGGAATTGCTGACTATCAAGTCTGACGATGTTCTCGGCCGCGTTCGCGTGTACGAAGCAATCGTTAAGGGCGAAAACATTCCAGAGCCGGGTATCCCTGAATCATTCAAGGTGCTTGTCAAGGAAATGCAGTCCTTGTGCTTGAACGTTGAGGTTCTCTCGAGCGATGGCACTGCCATCGAAATGCGAGATACCGCTGAAGAAGTCTTCCGTACTGCAGAAGAACTTGGAATCGACCTGTCGCGCCGTGAGTCGCTCAGTGTCGAAGAGATCTGACCCCGGTCAGATAGACGAAAAATCCGAACTTAGCTACAGATAGAGGAATTCAAAGTGTTGGACGTCAATTTCTTCGACGAATTACGGATCGGCCTGGCTAGCGCCGAGGACATCCGTTTGTGGTCGCATGGTGAAGTCAAGAAGCCTGAAACAATCAACTACCGCACACTCAAGCCCGAGCGCGATGGTCTTTTCTGCGAAAAGATCTTCGGTCCGACTCGTGACTGGGAATGCTACTGCGGTAAGTACAAGCGCGTCCGTTTCAAGGGAATCGTTTGTGAGCGTTGTGGCGTTGAAGTCACTCGTTCCAAGGTTCGCCGCGAACGCATGGGCCACATCGAACTTGCAGCACCAGTAACACACATCTGGTACTTCAAGGGTGTGCCAAGCCGTCTTGGTTACTTGCTTGATCTTGCACCGAAGGACCTAGAAAAGGTTATTTACTTCGCTGCATACATGATCACTGCAGTTAATGAAGCATCACGTCGCGAAGACCTTCCAACTTTGGAAGCTCGCTTGAATGAAGATAAGAACAACTTCATCAAGAAGCGCGACAATGCTGTGGAAACCCGCCTGAAGAAGATGGAAGCAGATCTTGCTGAACTCGAAGCAGAAGGCGCAAAGGCAGACATCAAGCGCAAGGTTCGCGAATCAGGTGAGCGTGAAGCTACCCAGATCCGCAAGAAGGCCGATGTTGAAATCGATCGTCTGACCAAGGTCTTTGATCGTTTCCGCACACTCAAGGTCCAGGACCTTGAAGGTGACGAAATGCTGTACCGCGAAATGCGTGACCGTTACGGTCGCTACTTCGAAGGTGGCATGGGTGCTGCTGCAATCAAGGCACGCCTTGAAACTTTTGATCTTGCTGCCGAAGCTGAAAAGCTCAAGGACATCATTATTAATGGCAAGGGCCAGAAGAAGGCTCGCGCACTCAAGCGTCTCAAGGTTGTTAACGCATTCCTAAAGACCACAAACCACCCAGCCGCAATGGTTTTGGATGCTGTTCCAGTTATCCCGCCAGATTTGCGTCCAATGGTTCAGCTTGATGGTGGCCGCTTTGCGACCTCAGATCTCAACGACCTTTACCGTCGCGTGATCAACCGCAACAACCGTTTGAAGCGTCTGCTTGATCTTGGTGCACCTGAGATCATCGTGAATAACGAAAAGCGCATGCTTCAGGAATCTGTTGACGCGTTGTTCGACAACGGTCGTCGCGGTCGTCCAGTAACTGGTCCGGGTAACCGTCCGTTGAAGTCACTGTCTGACATGTTGAAGGGTAAGCAGGGTCGTTTCCGCCAGAACCTTCTTGGTAAGCGCGTTGACTACTCAGGCCGTTCGGTAATTGTTGTTGGTCCTCAGCTCAAGCTGCACCAGTGTGGTCTGCCAAAGCAGATGGCGCTGGAACTGTTCAAGCCATTCGTGATGAAGCGTCTGGTTGACCTGAACCATGCACAAAACATTAAGAGTGCAAAGCGCATGGTTGAACGTCAGCGTTCAGTCGTGTGGGATGTTCTCGAAGAGGTCATTACCGAGCACCCAGTTCTGTTGAACCGTGCACCGACCCTTCACCGTCTTGGTATCCAGGCTTTCGAACCTCAACTAATCGAAGGCAAGGCCATTCAGATTCACCCACTCGTATGTACAGCATTTAACGCTGACTTCGACGGTGACCAGATGGCTGTTCACGTACCACTTTCTGCAGAAGCACAAGCCGAAGCACGCGTATTGATGTTGTCGTCAAACAACATCTTGTCGCCTGCAAACGGTCGTCCAATCACATCTCCTACCCAGGACATGGTGCTTGGTCTGTACTTCCTTACCCGTGAAGATCCATCAGGTGTTGGCGAAGGCCGCAGCTTTGGTTCAATCTCGGAAGCAATCATGGCTTTCGATCAGCACGTAGTTGGCCTCCAGGCCAAGGTCAAGATCCGTCTTGACAACGTTGTGATTGAACGCGGTGGCGATGCAGCAACACGTGTTGTCGAAACAACACTTGGTCGTGCATTGTTCAACGAGACACTTCCTGCTGACTACCCATTCGTCAATGACGAAGTCAAGAAGTCCAAGCTCGGTGAAATTATCAACGACCTTGCTGAGCGTTACTCAAAGGTGCAGGTAGCTGCAACTCTTGATGCGCTAAAGGAAGCTGGCTTCCGTTGGGCTACTCGTTCAGGCGTTTCGATTTCGTTTGCTGATGTTGTTGCACCTGCTGCAAAGGCTGGCTTGCTTGCTGAAGCAGAACACAAAGCTGACAAGATTCAAAAGCAGTACGACCGTGGTCTGATTGCAGACTCCGAGCGTCGCCAAGAACTCATCGAAGTATGGACTGACACAACAAACCTTGTTGCAGAAGCCATGAAGGAAAACTTCCCGGACACTAACCCTGTCTGGATGATGGTGAACTCAGGTGCGCGAGGCAACATGCTTCAGATCCGTCAGATCGCAGGTATGCGTGGTCTGGTAGCAAACCCAAAGGGTGAGATTATTCCTCGTCCGATCAAGAGCAACTTCCGTGAAGGTCTGTCAGTACTTGAGTACTTCATTTCTACCCACGGTGCTCGTAAGGGTCTTGCTGATACGGCGCTTCGTACTGCTGACTCGGGTTACTTGACCCGTCGTCTGGTCGACGTTTCACAGGATGTCATCATCCGTGAAGAAGACTGTGGCACGGATCGTGGCTTGATGAAGTCGCTACTTGAAGAAAACCTAGACACATCGATTGCTTCGCGTTGCTTGGCAGAAGATGCGGTTGCTGGTGGCGTTACTTACAACGCTGGTGACTCACTGGGTGTTCTTGATGTTGAAGCAATCGCCGCTACTGGTCTTGAAGAAATCAAGGTCCGTTCAGTACTTACTTGCGATAGCCGTCACGGCACGTGTGCCAAGTGCTACGGTCGCTCACTTGCAACTGGAAAGCTCGTCGACATCGGTGAGGCTGTCGGCATTATTGCTGCACAGTCGATCGGTGAACCGGGTACCCAGTTGACAATGCGTACCTTCCACACTGGTGGTGCTGCATCTGACAGTGGTGACATCACGCACGGTCTTCCTCGCGTTGTCGAACTTTTCGAAGCTCGCACACCAAAGGGTCAGGCTCAGATTGCTGCTGCAACTGGTCGTATTCGTATCGACGAAACTGACAAGTCCAAGAAGGTCATCGTCATTCCTGATGATGGTTCCGAAGAACTTGAGTACCCAGTTTCAAAGCGTGCCAAGTTGATCGTTGAAGATGGCCAGACAATCCAGGCCGGTGAACCAATCCAGGTTGGTAAGCCAGATCCGAAGGAAGTTCTTCGTATCCGTGGTCCACGTCAGGTTCAGATTCACCTTACGGACGAAGTCCAAGAGGTTTACCGTTCACAGGGCGTATCGATTCACGATAAGCACATCGAAGTTATTGTTCGCCAGATGCTTAAGCGCGTAGTCATCGTTGAACAGGGTGAATCAGCATTCTTGACTGGTGAACTTGTTGAGCGCACAGCCTACGAAAACGACAACCGTCGTATCGTGAAGGAAGGTGGCCAGTCAGCTTCAGCTCGTCCAGAACTGATGGGTATCACTAAGGCTTCACTTGCAACTGAGTCGTGGCTATCGGCTGCATCATTCCAGGAGACCACTCGTGTTCTTACGGATGCTGCAATCAACGGCAAGAGCGATCCGCTTTTGGGTCTCAAGGAGAACGTCATTATCGGCAAGCTCATTCCTGCTGGTACTGGTCTTCCTCGTTACCGCAACGTCAAGGTTGAGCCAACCGAAGAAGCCAAGGCCGCTGTTTACGCTGCAATGAGCGTTTACGACGATTATGACTTCGGAGATTTCGGAACCGGATCAGGCGAAGCAGTTCGCTTGGACGACTACGAACTCGGCGGGAATAACTACCGAGGCTAAGCCGAGGTAGCAATAAGCGCAGTCGAGGCTAAGCCGAGGTAGCAATAAAAAAACTCATAAGAGGGTCGAGCAGAAATGCTCGGCCCTCTTTGTTTTCTGCGCTGTCGAGTTGCCACCCTCTTGTGATTCGTTGTGACAGGGTAGGGGCATGACGAAACCACGTGCGTATGTTGCCGGACCTCTTTTTGACGAGGGGGAGCGGTGGTTTATTGAGAAGATTGAAGCGATGGTCGCTGAGGCTGGCTTTGAAACGTTCTTGCCCCATCGTGACAATCCGCCGAAAGTGAAAGACAACGTCCAAGAAATCTTCGCGAACGACAAGCGGGGGATCGATACCTGCGATGTGGTCGTTGCCAATCTGAATGGCCTGACTACTGACGATGGCACTGCTTGGGAATTGGGTTATGCCTATGCGAACGGCAAGTACATGATCGGGCTGCATACTGATTGGCGTTCTCGATTCGAGCACGAGGTGGTCAATTTGATGATTGAAACCTCTCTAAATGAGCTGGTCCGGACCCAAAAAGACCTTAAGACAGCCTTGGCAGCCTGGATTGCTGCTCACGAAGCCTAAATTGTCCGAAAGTGGGGCCTTTTTGAACCTAGAGGCGAGTCCCCAAAAACCCATCTAAACCGCCGATTTTTCCGCGACGCGCCGTCCGCGTGGGTCGGGGACGTTCTCGTTTTGACCTTTGCCCACTTATATGGGTACAGTTTCTCTTTGTGCCCGAGGAAACTTGGGTTCTGAACCTATGCCTAGGGCTTCCCCGTCGGCGCAATGTTCGCTGAGATAGTCACTTCTAGTAAGAGATTGTGCAGCGACCACGCGCTAATCCGGGCGACACGCCCGACCGCGTGGGTCGGAAGCAGAGATGTGTCTCTGACACACAAAAACGAACAGAAGTAGCAAGCTAACGTGCGCTACGTCGAACAAAAGGAGTACGAGTGCCAACGATCCAGCAGTTGGTCCGCAAGGGCCGACAGGACAAGGTCACGAAGAACACCACGCCTGCTCTTAAGGGCAGCCCGCAGCGCCGAGGCGTTTGCACGCGTGTTTACACGACGACCCCAAAGAAGCCGAACTCTGCGCTTCGTAAGGTTGCCCGTGTTCGTTTGACCAGCGGTTCCGAAGTTACTGCGTACATCCCAGGCGAAGGCCACAACCTGCAAGAGCACTCAATTGTTCTTGTTCGTGGCGGTCGCGTTAAGGATCTTCCTGGTGTTCGTTACAAAATCATCCGCGGTGCTCTTGATACCCAGGGCGTAAAGAACCGTAAGCAGGCGCGTAGCCGCTACGGCGCGAAGAAGGAGAAGAGCTAATGCCACGTAAAGGTCCAGCTCCCAAGCGACCGATCGTTATGGATCCGGTCTACCAGTCACCAGTTGTCACCCAACTGGTTAACAAGATTTTGCTTGACGGCAAAAAGTCAACTGCTGAAGCGATTGTGTACGGCGCTCTTGAAGGTTGCCGCGAAAAGTCAGGTACTGATCCAGTACAAACTCTTCGTCGCGCACTCGACAACATTCGTCCAACACTTGAGGTTCGCAGCCGTCGCGTCGGTGGCGCCACCTACCAGGTTCCAGTTGAAGTAAAGCCAGCGCGTGCAAACACGCTTGCACTTCGTTGGTTGGTTGGTTACTCACGTGCTCGTCGCGAAAAGACAATGACCGAACGTTTGATGAACGAGATTCTCGATGCTTCAAACGGTCTTGGCGCTGCTGTAAAGAAGCGTGAAGACACCCACAAGATGGCTGAATCAAATAAGGCCTTCGCACATTACCGCTGGTAAGAACAAAACTTTAATTATCTGCACCTAAGAACAAGAGACGAGAACTAAAAGTGGCTACGGACACAAAGCTAGACCTCGAAAAGGTCCGCAACATCGGGATCATGGCGCACATTGACGCGGGCAAAACCACGACCACTGAGCGCATCCTGTTCTACACCGGTATCAACTACAAGATCGGTGAAGTTCACGAAGGTGCAGCAACTATGGACTGGATGGAGCAGGAACAAGAGCGTGGCATCACGATCACTTCTGCTGCGACCACCTGTGAGTGGAAGAACCACACCATCAACATCATTGACACACCAGGTCACGTTGACTTCACCGTAGAAGTTGAGCGTTCACTGCGTGTTCTTGATGGCGCCGTTGCAGTTTTCGATGGCGTTGCCGGTGTTGAACCACAGTCCGAAACCGTATGGCGTCAGGCAAACAAGTACAGCGTTCCGCGTATTTGTTTCGTCAACAAGCTTGACCGCACTGGTGCAGATTTCTTCATGTGCGTTGGCATGATCAAGGATCGTCTTGGCGCAAACCCACTTGTTCTTCAGCTGCCAATCGGCGCTGAAGGCGACTTCATTGGCTTGGTTGATTTGATCAACATGGAGGCAATGGTGTGGCGTGGCGAAACTGCGATTGGTGAAGATTACACAATCGAAGCGATTCCAGCAGACCTCAAGGACCAGGCTGATGAATACCGCCAGATCATGCTTGAGACCATTGCTGAAAATGATGAAGTTTTCATGGAGAAGTTTTTCGAAGATGCAGCTGCACTGACTGCAGATGACATCCACGCTGCAATTCGTCGCGTAACACTTGCTGGTGGCGCTGTTCCAATCGTTACTGGAACTGCGTTCAAGAACAAGGGTGTCCAGCCAATGCTTGACGCTGTTATCCGTTACCTTCCTTCACCACTTGATGTTGAAGGTGTCACCGGAACCAAGATGAACGACACTTCAGTTGAAATTCTTCGTACCCCATCTGACAGCGAACCACTTGCTGCTCTTGCATTCAAGATTGCAACCGATCCACACTTGGGCAAGCTCACTTACGTTCGCGTTTACTCAGGACGTCTAGAAGCCGGTTCACAGGTTCTTAACTCAGTCAAGAACCGCAAAGAGCGCATCGGCAAGATTTACCGAATGCATGCAAACAAGCGTGAAGAAATTGCATCAGTAGGCGCTGGCGACATCATCGCTGTGATGGGTCTTAAGGACACCACAACTGGTGAAACTTTGTGCGATCCTTCAAACCCAGTGATCTTGGAATCAATGACATTCCCAGCACCAGTTATTGAAGTTGCCATCGAACCAAAGTCAAAGGCCGACCAGGACAAGCTTGGCGTTGCTATTCAGCGTCTGTCGGATGAAGATCCAACATTCCGCGTACACACTGACGATGAAACTGGCCAGACCATCATCGCTGGTATGGGTGAACTTCACCTTGAAATTCTTGTTGATCGCATGAAGCGCGAATTCAACGTTGAAGCCAATGTTGGTAAGCCACAGGTTGCTTACCGCGAAACCATTACCAAGAACGTCGATCGCATCGATTACACCCACAAGAAGCAGACCGGTGGTTCAGGTCAGTTCGCGAAGGTTCAGATTGCGATTGCACCGAACAAGCCAATCGATGGCGTCGAAGGTGCAGACGGCGGCTACATGTTTGTCAACAAGGTCACCGGTGGACGTATTCCGCGCGAATACATTCCATCAGTTGATGCTGGTTGCCAGGAAGCTATGACTAACGGTGTGCTTGCGGGCTACCCAATGGTTGACGTACAGGTCACACTGCTTGACGGTGCTTACCACGACGTTGACTCTTCGGAACTTGCATTCAAGCTTGCCGGTACCCAGGCATTCAAGGAAGGCGTCCGCTCAGCCGGTCCAGTCATCCTTGAACCATTGATGAGCGTCGAAGTAACCACCCCTGAAGACTTCATGGGTGATGTCATCGGCGACCTTAACTCTCGACGCGGACAGATTCAGGCTATGGATGAGCGCTTTGGCTCACGCGTAGTCCGTGCTCTTGTTCCGTTGTCAGAAATGTTCGGCTATGTGGGAGATCTTCGTAGTCGTACTCAAGGACGTGCGAGCTACTCCATGGAGTTCAACTCGTACGCCCAAGTTCCGAGCAACGTCCAGACAGAAATTGTCTCGAAGGCGCGAGGCGAGTAACGGCCCACAGGCCAAAAAACCAGTAAGGAAACCAGTCGGAGTGAAGGTCACACTGACTGACAGCACAAGGATCCAGGAGGACCCACCGTGGCAAAGGCGAAGTTCGAGCGGACAAAGCCGCACGTCAACATCGGCACTATCGGTCACATCGACCACGGCAAGACAACGCTGACTGCTGCCATCACCAAGGTGCTGCACGACGCATACCCAGATGTAAACCCATTCACACCTTTCGACATGATCGATAAGGCCCCTGAAGAGCGTCAGCGCGGTATTACGATTTCGATCGCACACGTTGAGTACCAGACAGAGGCGCGTCACTACGCACACGTCGACTGCCCAGGTCACGCTGACTACATCAAGAACATGATCACCGGCGCAGCCCAGATGGACGGTGCAATCCTCGTGGTTGCAGCAACCGACGGTCCGATGCCACAGACCAAGGAACACGTTCTTCTTGCACGCCAGGTTGGCGTTCCTTCAATCGTTGTTGCTCTCAACAAGTGCGACATGGTTGATGACGAAGAACTTATTGAACTCGTAGAAATGGAAGTTCGCGAACTTCTCAGTGCTTACGAATTCCCTGGCGACGACATTCCTGTTGTTCGCGTAGCTGCTTTCCCAGCGCTTAATGGCGATGCAAAGTGGGGCCAGACAATTCTCGACCTGATGGCGGCTGTAGATACCTACATCCCAACACCAGCTCGCGACGTTGACAAGCCATTCCTTATGCCAGTTGAAGACGTCTTCACGATCACAGGTCGTGGAACCGTTGTTACTGGTCGTATCGAACGCGGCATCGTTAAGGTCAACGAAGAAGTTGAAATCGTGGGAATTCGCCCAGGTGTCATTAAGACGACTGTCACCGGTGTTGAAATGTTCCGCAAGCTTCTTGACGAAGGTCAGGCTGGCGAAAACGTTGGTCTACTTCTACGTGGAACCAAGCGTGAAGATGTTGAACGCGGCCAGGTTGTATGCCATGCCGGTTCAGTAACTCCACACACTGACTTCGAAGCGAATGCTTACATCCTTTCCAAGGATGAAGGCGGCCGTCACACGCCATTCTTCGATAACTACCGTCCACAGTTCTACTTCCGTACCACTGACGTAACAGGCGTTGTCTCGTTGCCAAGTGGAACAGAAATGGTTATGCCTGGCGATAACACCGAGATGGTTGTCTCGTTGATTCAGTCAGTCGCTATGGACGAAGGTCTACGCTTCGCTATTCGCGAAGGTGGCCGCACCGTTGGTGCAGGTCGCGTTACAAAGATCATCAAGTAATTAATTAAGTCAAACGTTTCGGCGGTGGTGGCTCGATAAGAGCCACCACCCACGAAGCACCGAATACCCGGCAGTTTCTAATAGAGAAGGATGGTCAAGCCCCATGGCTGGACAGAAGATCCGAATCAGGCTCAAGGCCTACGATCATGAGGTCATTGATTCTTCAGCGCGCAAAATCGTTGAGACAGTGACACCTACTGGTGCGAAGGTTGCTGGACCTGTTCCATTGCCAACAGAGAAGAACGTGTACTGCGTGATTCGTTCACCGCACAAGTACAAGGACTCTCGTGAACACTTCGAGATGCGCACACATAAGCGCCTCATCGACATCATTGACCCGACCCCGAAGACAGTCGACTCGCTTATGCGTCTTGACCTGCCTGCTGGTGTTGACATTGAGATCAAGCTGTAGGGACGAATAGATCATGGCTACCGATAAGAAGGGCTTGCTGGGCGAAAAGCTCGGTATGACCCAAGTATGGGACGAGAACAACCGCGTTGTTCCTGTCACTGTTGTGAAGGCTGGACCCTGTGTTGTTACACAGGTTCGTACCCAAGAGGTTGACGGCTACGCTGCCGTTCAGATCGCATTTGGTCAGGTTGATCCACGCAAGGTAACAAAGCCAATGCTTGGTCACTTTGCTAAGGCTGGCGTGACACCACGTCGCCATCTACTTGAACTTCGTGAAACCAACGCCGGTGAATACACCCTGGGCCAGGAACTTGGCGCAGACACATTCGAAGCTGGCGCCGAGATTGACGTCACTGGCGTCACCAAGGGTAAGGGTTTCGCAGGAACTATGAAGCGTCACGGCTTCCACGGTGTTGGTGCATCTCACGGTGCACACAAGAACCACCGCAAGCCAGGATCGATTGGCGCATGTGCAACCCCAGGTCGCGTATTCAAGGGTGTTCGCATGTCAGGTCGTATGGGTGGCGTTACCAAGACTGTTCAGAATCTCAGCATCCATGCTGTCGATGTAGAAAAGGGCCTCATTCTGGTCAAGGGTGCTATCCCTGGTCCAGCAGGTTCAATTGTTCTGCTTCGCACCGCTGCGAAGGGAGCATAAGCACATGACTTCTGTAGACATTAAGACTGCGGATGGCAAGGCAGCCGGCAAGGTTGATCTGCCAAACGACATCTTCGACGTACAGGCCAACATTCCGTTGATGCACCAGGTCGTTGTTGCGCAGCTCGCTGCAGCACGTCAGGGTACTCACTCCACGAAAACTCGTGGAGAAGTACGCGGTGGTGGTAAGAAGCCGTTCAAGCAAAAGGGAACAGGTCGCGCTCGTCAGGGTTCGAGCCGTGCACCTCAGTACAAGGGTGGTGGAACCGTTCACGGTCCGCAGCCTCGTGACTACGAACAGCGCACACCAAAGAAAATGAAGGCAGCAGCACTTCGCGGCGCACTTTCAGACCGCGCACGCAATGGCCAGGTTCACGTTTTCTCATCACTCGTTGATGGCGACGTACCTTCGACCAAGAGTGCACTTGCTTCGCTTGCATCTGTTACTGATTCGATGAACGTTCTAGTTGTCTTGACCAACGAAGACATGGTTACTGCCGTGAGCTTGCGCAATGCGACTCACGTACATGTTCTTGAAGTTGGCCAGCTAAACACTTACGACGTTCTGGTTTCAGACGACATCGTTTTCAGCAAGGCAGCACTTGATGCTCTCGTTGCTGGTCCAAACCGCGGCAAGTCAGTCAAGGCTGTCGCAAGTTCAGATGAAGTGGAGGCCTAAGTCATGAAGATTGCAGACCCACGCGACATTCTGATCGCACCAGTCATCTCGGAAAAGAGCTACGCGCTCCTTGATGAGAACAAGTACACGTTCATCGTGCACCCAGACGCTAACAAGACCCAGGTCAAGATCGCTGTGGCCGAAGTTTTCAACGTCAAGGTGACCGGAGTGAACATCATGAACCGTCAGGGCAAGAAGATGCGTACACGTACCGGTTTCGGTAAGCGTGCGGATACAAAGCGTGCCATCGTAACCGTCGCCGCTGGTGACCGAATCGACATCTTTGGTGGACCGGTTAGCTAACCGGGCCAAGGAATAGGACAAGGACACTCACATGGGAATCCGTAAGTACAAGCCAACAACACCAGGTCGCCGCGGCGCCAGTGTTGCAGACTTCGTCGAGATCACACGGTCGACACCTGAAAAGTCATTGACACGTCCACTACCTAATAAGGGTGGTCGTAATAACTCAGGTCGCGTTACCGTTCGTCACCAAGGTGGCGGACACAAGCGCGCGTACCGCATCATTGACTTCCGTCGCAATGACAAAGATGGCGTTCCAGCGAAGGTTGCTCACATTGAGTACGACCCGAACCGCACGGCACGCATTGCACTTCTTCACTATGCAGATGGTGAAAAGCGCTACATTATTGCGCCGAACAAGCTCAAGCAGGGCGACGTCATTGAGACTGGCCCAAGCGCTGACATTAAGCCTGGCAATAACTTGCCACTTCGCAACATTCCAGTAGGTACCGTTGTGCACGCAATTGAACTTCGCCCAGGTGGCGGAGCAAAGATTGCTCGCTCAGCCGGAACTTCTGTACAGCTTGTTGCTAAGGATGGCCCATACGCACAGTTGCGTATGCCATCAGGCGAAATCCGCAACGTCGATGCTCGCTGCCGTGCAACGGTTGGCGAAGTTGGCAACGCAGAACAGAGCAACATCAACTGGGGTAAGGCTGGCCGTATGCGTTGGAAGGGCAAGCGCCCAACCGTCCGTGGTGTTGCCATGAACCCTGTTGATCACCCACACGGTGGTGGTGAAGGAAAGACCTCTGGTGGTCGTCACCCTGTTAACCCGAACGGTAAGGCAGAAGGCCGTACCCGTTCACGCAACAAGGCAAGTGACCAGATGATCGTTCGTCGCCGCAAGACCGGCAAGAAGCGCTAGGAGTTATTGACGTGCCACGTAGCCTCAAAAAAGGCCCATTCATTGATGGTCATCTACAGAAGAAGGTAGATGTTCAGAATGCTGCAGGAACCAAGAACGTGATCAAGACCTGGTCACGCCGCTCGGTTATCTCGCCAGCAATGCTCGGCCACACTCTTGCCGTTCATGACGGTCGTAAGCATGTACCAGTTTTCGTCACCGAAGACATGGTCGGACACAAACTTGGTGAATTCGCACCGACACGTACCTTCAAGGGTCACGTGAAGGACGATCGCAAAGCAAAGCGTAAGTAGGGACAGTGATGGAAACTATTAACTCCGCTCGTGCTCAGGCACGCTTCGTGCGCGTCACGCCACAGAAGGCTCGTCGTGTTATCGACTTGATCCGTGGCATGAACGCTCAGGAAGCATTGACACTTCTTCGCTTCGCACCACAGGCTGCTAGCGAGCCAATTGGAAAAGTTGTTGCAAGCGCAATTGCAAACGCAACAAACAACTACAACTTGGATGCACGCACACTTGTTATCACCGAAGCATTTGTTGACGAAGGTCCAACAATGAAGCGCTTCCGTCCACGTGCTCAGGGTCGGGCAAGCCAGATCCTGAAGCGCACCAGCCACATCACGGTGATTGTTGAATCAGCTGCCGATGTAAAGAAGAAGGGCTAACCGCAATGGGTCAGAAAATTAATCCGTATGGTTTCCGCTTAGGAATCACTACGGACTACCGCTCGAAGTGGTTTGCCGATTCTTCCAAGGTTGGCGAGCGCTATCGCGATTACGTCGCTGAGGATGTCAAGATCCGCAAGCTGATGACCGAAGGCATGGAACGTGCCGGCATCGCTCGCGTTGAAATTGAACGTACCCGCGATCGTGTCCGCGTAGATATTCATACTGCTCGTCCAGGTATTGTCATCGGTCGTCGTGGCCAAGAAGCAGACCTGATTCGTGGTCGTTTGGAAAAGCTCACCGGTAAGCAAGTTCAGCTGAACGTTCTGGAAGTTAAGAACCCAGAAATCGAAGCACAACTTGTTGCTCAGGGTGTTGCGGAACAGCTTTCAAGCCGCGTGTCATTCCGTCGCGCGATGAAGAAGGCCATGCAGTCAGCACTGAAGTCAGGCGCTAAGGGTATTCGTATCCAGGTGTCGGGTCGTCTTGGTGGCGCAGAAATGTCACGTCGCGAGTTCTATCGCGAAGGTCGCGTGCCTTTGCACACACTTCGCGCAGACATCGACTACGGCTTCTATGAAGCACGCACAACTTTTGGTCGCATTGGCGTCAAGGTTTGGATCTACAAGGGCGACGCTCTTGGTACTCGCGCAGAACGTGAACAGGCCGCAGCATCAGCACGCGCTGGCGCTCGTCCAGCACGTCCAGCTCGCGCAGGTTCACGCCCAGCATCAAGTGCTCCAGCCGCTGCACCTGCAGCAGTTGAAGCACCGGTTGTTGAAGCCGCTGCACCAGTAGCAGAAGTTACTGAAGGAGCCTAAGCATGTTAATTCCACGTCGCGTAAAGCACCGCAAGCAGCATCACCCGGATCGCTCAGGCGCATCAAAGGGTGGCAACGCTGTAACTTTTGGCCAGTGGGGTCTTCAGGCAATTGAGCCTGCTTACGTCACTAACCGTCAGATTGAATCTGCACGTATTGCTATGACACGTCACATCCGACGTGGCGGCAAGGTGTGGATCAACATCTACCCAGACCGTCCTTTGACCAAGAAGCCAGCTGAAACACGCATGGGTTCCGGTAAGGGTTCGGTTGAATGGTGGATTGCCAACGTCAAGCCAGGCCGCGTCATGTTCGAGATTGCATATCCGAACGAAAAGGTTGCCCACGAAGCTTTGACCCGTGCAATGCACAAGCTTCCAATGAAGTGCCGCATTATTGCGCGAGAGGAAATCTAATGACTACTTTCACAAATGATTTGCGTGGCCTAGCCAACGACGAACTTGTGTCGAAGTTGCGCGAAGCAAAAGAAGAATTGTTCAACCTGCGATTCCAAGCAGCCACCGGCCAGTTGGAATCACACGGTCGTCTACGTGAAGTTCGTAAGGACATCGCACGTTTGTACACCGTGATGCGTGAGCGCGAGTTGGGTATCACACCAGTCGACAGCAATGAGGGTGCAGCATGAGTGAAGACTTAGATCGCGGCGATCGCAAGGTCCGTGAGGGCCTTGTAGTTAGCGACAAGATGGATAAGACCGTCGTTGTTGCTGTGGAAGACCGTTTTAAGCACCCGTTGTACGGCAAGGTTGTTCGTCGCACCAGCAAGCTCAAGGCGCATGACGAATTGAACTCAGCCGGTACCGGTGACCGTGTCCTGTTGATGGAAACTCGACCACTCAGTGCTACCAAGCGCTGGCGTGTAGTCGAAATTCTCGAGAAGGCCAAGTAAGGGTAGGGATTGAAAAATGCTTCAGCAAGAGTCTCGACTGCGCGTCGCTGACAACACAGGTGCCAAGGAAATCTTGGTTATCCGTGTTCTCGGTGGTTCCGCACGTCGCTATGCAGGTATCGGCGATGTCGTCGTCGCTACCGTCAAGGATGCAATCCCTGGCGGCAACGTGAAGAAGGGTGACGTCGTTAAGGCTGTCATCGTTCGCACAAAGAAAGAACGCCGCCGTCCAGATGGTTCTTACATTCGCTTTGACGAGAACGCCGCTGTCATCCTTAAGGCTGACGGTGAACCTCGTGGAACACGTATCTTCGGCCCAGTGGGTCGCGAACTTCGCGACAAGCGCTACATGAAGATCATTTCGCTAGCACCGGAGGTTTTGTAATGAAAATCAAAACTGGTGATGAAGTATTAGTTATCGCTGGCAAGGATAAGGGCGCTAAGGGCACCGTTCTTGCAGTATTCGAAGACCGCAACAAGGTCATCGTTGAAGGCGTTAACCGCATGAAGCGTCACGTACGCAAAGAACAGACCACTCGTGGCGCTGTTGTTGGCGGTATCGAGACTGTTGAAGCACCGATTCACGTATCGAACGTCCAGCTCATCGCGGATGGTAAGG
>Ga0114964_10001125_pt1 | contig 19786 bp, 20 predicted proteins | sample C_131016_MF_Meta_FD_92638 | JGI IMG/M metagenome (GOLD analysis project Ga0114964, IMG submission 92638) | Freshwater microbial communities from Lake Croche, Canada to study carbon cycling - C_131016_MF_MetaG | ecosystem: Environmental > Aquatic > Freshwater > Lake | place: Lake Croche, Canada... | reverse complement strand
CACACTCGCTCTGCGTCTGTAGATACGCTAAAAATCCTTAAAGAAGAGGGCGCTGAGCGGATTGGTGGGGTAATGCATTGCTTCACAGAATCAGTAGAAGTGGCTAAAGCAGCTATGGAAATGGGCTTTTATATCTCCTTTTCGGGGATTGTGACCTTTAAAAGCGCAAAAGACCTACAAGAGACCTGTCGACAGGTTCCATTGGAAAGAATGCTGATTGAGACGGATTCGCCATATTTAGCCCCAATTCCATATCGTGGCAAGATTAATGAGCCAGCTTGGGTCGCTAAAGTGGGTGAGTTTGTAGCCAGTTTGAAGGGCGTTTCAGTAGAAAAGCTTGCAAATCAAACTTCAGAGAACTTTTTTCAATGTTTTCAGATAAGTAGAGATACTTTATGAAGTTTTATATTAAGTTATCTCATAGTCTTGTCGCTTGTTTATTCAGCTTTTCTAGCCTTATTTATAGCCAGTCTGAGGATCAAATCACCAACTTCACAAAAGCAGCTAAATTTGACGATATTTCCGAAGTTAAATCCCTTATTAAGGCTGGCGTAAGCCCAAATACGGTAGATCCAAAGGGAAATCCCATGCTTTTCCTGGCAGTTAAGGAAAACTCCTCAAAAGTTATCGATTATTTGACCAATTTGCCTGGCATTGATATTAATCTGCCAAACAAGAGTGGCGAAACCCCTTTAATGATTGCATCCATAGAAGGCAATCTGCCGGTGGTTAAGTACCTTGTTTTTACTAAAAAGGCAGATGTAAACAACTCTGGATGGACTCCATTGCAATATGCGTGCACCAGAGGTCATCTTGAAGTTGCAGAATTCTTAGTAGCTAATGGGGCCAAAGTGAACGCACTGAGCCCAAATAATTCAACTGCCTTGATGATGTCAGTGATGTCGGGAAACGAATACCTTGTTAAATACCTTTTGGATAATGGTGCAGATCTCAAACTGCGTAATCAACAGGGACTAACTGCAATCGACTTTGCTGATATATATACCAAGCCATGGATAGGAGATGGGCTTAGATCCAGATGGGCAAAGCTTTTCAAATCCCCTTATCCAGAGGCTCCAAGCCGTGGTCCTACGAATTAACGATATATGCTAACTGCGTATAATCATTATTATGTCAAATAAGAAATCAACCCAGATAAAGTAAAGCAAAAACATTATGGATTTCAGCATTTTCTCTAACCTCCCTAGTTTTAGCACTCTGTTTTCTGAGATCAATGCAGATATGGGAAATAGCCAGATCTGGTTCATCATCGTGGCTGCTTGCCTCATGTTGACGATTCATGGCGTTGCAGTACTGGGAATTGCTGGTGCATTCCATGCCTTAGATCGTAATATGCAAAACAAAAAGATCTATGGGGCTAATTTCCTCTCGTATTTCATAGCAATATTATTGATTGTTGGGAGTCACCTTGGGGAAATCGTAGCTTGGGCTTACCTATGTGTAGCCCTGAAGGTATTCCCAACAAACCCCCAGACCTTCTATTTTGCGGGCGAGATGTACACAACCGTTGGTTATGGCGATTACACACTCTCTGAGCAATGGCGGATTCTGCCAATAATTATTTCGTTTTCGGGCATATTTGCAGTTTCAATGTCGGGTGCAGCTATGTACTCAATGATGGGAACCTTATTGGGTCACCCAAGTCAGAAAACTCAGACTCAACCAGACTAACTAACAGGTTAACCGGGTTTTATAGGATTCTTTTGTTTAAATACTAGTTCTAGGACCCGTCCGCTAGCCTCTTGGGAGCGAATCCGCCCTGGCAGCCATTCGAGGTCTTTGGCAAGCCAAATATCGACCTGGCGCTTATATGGGTCGTTTTCTCGTTGAATTAATGCGTAGTGACGCAGTGCCGTCCTCCCTAGGCTGGGCACATCATCAGAAATGGCCTCTCCATAGCTTTTGAATTGCCACATCTCTAAGGTGTTGTAGTCAACTACTGGTAATGCCCGAATACTGCCGGCCTCATCTATCTTGCCGTCGCCATTTAAGAGTGAGGCAAATTGGAACATCAGACTAAAGCGATCCTGGGTACCCGGCAATAGCTCTGGAGTGAAATCAGGCTTTTCAGAAAAGAACATCTTCCCTCCTCCTTTGATGTCACGATCAAAACGAGAAAATCGAGGCGCATTCGTGCCGCGTTGTGTCCAGTAGATACTTGGGGCAATACCATATGCATCGACCGAGCCACGCGATTCAAAAACAAAAGGGCCAATAAAGGCATATGGAATGTTGACGTATAGACGATAGTTATTTCCCTCAACAATCCACTGCAGTTCTCCGGTCTGATATTTCTGACCATCCACATAAGCGTCGTAGTACAAAGTGCCTGAATCTGGTAAACGAAAATTTTGGCCTTGTTGGTCGAATAAGCCGCCCTGCTCACTCGACTCATTCGCAGTGGTTTTGCCTTGTTCGGAAGTAATGGAGGGTAGCTTTTTAGGTGCCCTTGCTAGCTTTATTTTTTTGGGCAACTCCAGTAGCAAATCCGTTTTGATGATGAGCTTATCAGATACTGCAATTGGCAATAATGGCGACCAAAAAGGGATCCCAAAGAAAAGAACTAAATGCCCCAATACTGAAAGTATTAAGGCGGCAAAAATAACGCGCAGAGATCGACTGCTTAAGGATTTTTTCTTCACCTCTAAATTCAGTGGCAAATAAACCCTAAGGTTTTGCTTGTGTTGAGGTGCTAGGTTGAATAAATTTCAGAACCTGAGGGAGGTATTTTGAGTAATCGGAGATCCCGTGATCGCCGCCCTCCAACACCAGTTGATGGGCGCCTGAATAAAAATCAACCATCTCTTTCCAATCTAAGAGCTCATCACCTTTAGCGGCCATCAAGAAATATCTGGATGGGTTTGTTATAGCTTTAACCTGTAAAGCTTTTAACTCATCAATGTATTCTGGACGAAAATCAAAGGGCTCATCACTGTCGAAGGCAGTCATCGTGCCAACATGTGGCGCAAGCTCCCTTGGAGCAATAACAGCAGGATTTAAGGCGACCGCTTTGCACCCGTACTTTTCCGCCAGAAAGTTTGCATAGAAACCACCAAGTGAAGATCCAATGACAACGATTTCATCTACTTTTGATTGCTCAATATGCTCAATTACCATTTCCACGCTAGCACTAGGTGAGGCCAGAAGTTGTGGGCAATACCATTCAATGGGGTTGCTTGGGTTCGAGAGCCCCTTTAGCGCATTACCAGTCATCACCGCCTTAGTTGAGTTCGGTGATGATCGAAATCCATGAAGATATACAACTAGCAAGGATGTCATTCCTCAGGCCTTTTGGCCGATTTCAAAATTTGCCATCATCTCTAGCGCTTTTACCATTGCAGAATGATCCCAAGCCTTACCACCATGCGCTGCGCAAGAATTAAATAACTCTTGCGCTGTAGCGGTATTCGGAAGCGAGACTCCCAAGGCGCGCGCACTATTCAAGGCAAGATTTAAATCTTTCTGATGGAGTTCAATCCGAAAGCCTGGGTCGAATGTGCGCTTGACCATACGTTCACCATGAACCTCTAGAATTTTAGAACCTGCAAATCCACCCATCAATGCTTGACGAACTTTTACAGGATCAGCTCCAGCCTTAGAGGCAAACAATAGTGCTTCAGCAACAGCCTCTATATTTAAAGCCACAATAATTTGATTTGCTACTTTTGCAGTTTGACCGTCGCCATTGCCCCCCACTAAGTTAATATTTTTGCCCATTAACTCAAAAATGGGTTTAATTCTTTCGAAGACTTTTTCATCTCCACCAACCATAATGGATAGCGTCGCATTTTTAGCCCCTACCTCACCACCGGAAACTGGCGCGTCAAGATAGTCGCAGCCGAGCACATTGATTTTCTTGGCAAATTCTTTTGTGGCAATTGGGGAGATGGAGCTCATGTCCACCACGATTTTCCCTTTTGATAGTCCTGAGGCTATGCCATTTTCACCAAATAGCACGAGATCCACATCGGGGGTGTCAGGAACCATGGTAATGATGATGTCGGCTTTTTGGGCAACTTCTGCGGCGCTTGCACATTGAACGGCTGATGATTGAGCAATCTCTGTAGCAACTTTGCTACGGGTATACACAAATACTTGGTGCCCTGCTTTAATCAACTGACCGGCCATAGGGGCGCCCATGATGCCAAGACCTACAAAACCCAGTTTTAATTTAGCGCTCATTGTTTGTCTCATTTCTGTTTGAATAATAGACAGTCATATTAACAAAATTGGGCAATTCACGACCATGGGCCCTTGTTGCGGTGAGGAGGTGCATAAATATGGAAAAAAGTGCGCTAATATCAATATGTAATCCCTCAACAAGGAAAATATTCCCATGAAATATGCGCAAATCGCCCTCCTCTCAGCACTTTTGGCAACCGGCTCATCCCTGTCTTTGGCTCAAACCAAATCTGCTGATAAGCCGATGGTGATCGATGCTGCTCTCACGAGCAACCGTTACCAGTTGTATGAAGGTGATGTAACAAACGTCGATAAAAAGAATCGCACTATTACCTTTAAAAATAATGAAGGCGAATCTAAGTTTGTGGCTGGTCCGGAAATCGCCAATTTTGCCCAGATTAAAAAAGGCGATCACCTTAACGTGAGCTATGAACTTGCAGTGGCGATTGAACTCATTAAGACAAAAAGCAATGGTATTCGCAGCAAGGTTGAAACTGAATCTGTTACAAATTCCAAGGCAGGTGAAAAGCCAGCAGAGAAGATTACCAATACAACAACGGTCATTGCTGACATAGTTGCCGTAGACCGCGATAAAAAATTGGTATCCGTTAAAGGCCCTAGTGGGAAAGTAACAACGGTGTTCGTTAAAAACCCAATCCTATTAAATGATGTTGCCGTTGGCGAGCAGGTCAAAGTAGTTTATTCCGATGCCATGGCAGCTTCTATTACCACTCCAAAGAAATAATCCGAATTGATGCTTAGAAGTAAATGCAGGGACAATATTTAAGTCTTAAGCCGTATGCTAGCCTGGCTTTAATAGCTCTTCTCTCGGCTTGTGCTAACACCACAAGACCGGGGGCTGTTGGCGTTAACAGATCTCAATTTATGATGATTTCTTCCTCTGAGGTAGACCGTCTTTCAGCAATTAGCTACAACGATCAAGCACAGAAGGCTAAAGAAAAAAATATTCTTGTCACATCCGGACCAACTTACGATCGATTAAAACGTATTGCCAATCGGCTCATCCCTCAGACAGGCGAGTTTCGGGACGATACCCGCCAGTGGAATTGGCAGCTTACCCTGATCGATGCCCCAACGCTCAATGCTAGTTGCGCGCCCGGTGGAAAAGTTACGTTTTACACTGGAATTATTGAGCAATTGAATTTAAGTGATGATGAGACTGCCGCCATTATGGGTCATGAAATTGCTCACGCAATACGGGAGCATGGACGTGAGCGCGTATCTCAAGCGATGGCGCAAAGTGCTGTAGCAAATATTGCAATGGCTGCGGCTGGTGGATATGGTTCAGCTGTGAGCGCTGCCAATCAGGTCGCACAATATGTGCTGGTACTTCCAAACTCTCGCCAAAATGAATCTGAAGCTGATGCGATTGGTCTGGAGTTAGCCGCCAGGGCTGGATATAACCCTCAAGCTGCCATTAGTGTATGGAAAAAAATGATTAAAGCGACTGACAGTAAAAGCCCACCAGAGTTTCTTTCTACGCACCCCTCAGGTGAAACGCGTATAGAGCAATTAACAGCATTAATGCCAGTTGTTGAACCGCTATATCAACAGTCGATTAAGACAAAGGCTAAAAACTAGTTATTTCTTTGGTTGAGCAGGTGTGGCCGGGGATGAGGTTGGTGCCGGCGAAGGTTTTGGAGCTGGCACAGCACTTGGTAGAGTGGGCTTAGGAAGGGATTGGCTTGAAGGCGCGCTAGGGCGTGGCGCTGAAGTTGGAGACTTAAAAAGCGGCTCATTACCAAGCCCTGCAGCCGTTGCAGAGATCGAAAAAAAGATGCAAGAAAAGATTAGAGGCAACTTCATGCTTGGCACTCTAACATGGAAAACATATTGAAGTGCTTAAAGACTTGTTTTTCATCGATTTTTTGCTAAAAAGCCAGCAAATCTCGCCTTCAAACTCTTGCTATTCAGACTTTAATTGGTTTTGAGCTTTTTTGAGAGTTGAGCTGATTTGGGCTAAAAGGTGATAGCGGCTATCACTGACCCTGGAAAGTAGAACGGCCTTATAACGTTCTCTTTGCAGCCATTCAATGATTACTACGGCTACAAGGGCAATTAAGATATAGGAGATAAATACAAACCCATCTTGAGGCGTTGGTAGGTCGTAAGAGTCAAAAGGGGGTACAAAATAGAAAAACGAGAGCGGTATGGCCAAAACAATAGTCATTAGGCTGGGGCCAAATCCATAAAACAAAGCGATAATAATCGTATTGACGATGAAAAAGGTCATCGGTAGGTTCGCCTGTAAAAACCCGTGCAAGCTGTATCGGATGCAAAAAGCTACAAATACACCAATTAAGGCAAAGAAGTAGCCTTGTAAACCCAGTGGTGACCACCGTTTCGCATTTTTAATCTGCATCAGTAATAATTAACCTATCATCAAAAATTCATACCAAAAAAGCTAAAAGCTCAATGATCACGGAAACTTCAATAGAAAAAGAGCAATTCGAAACATTCTACCAAGGTAACAGCGGACATGCAGTTATCTTATTGCCTGGGTTGTGCGGCTCAGAGATGGAGATGGGTGCAATTCCGAGGCTGGTAAAACAGTCTGACCATACTTTGATCATTCCTCGTATTCCTGGATATTCTGCTCATACTGGTATTTCTGAATACAGTAGCTGGATTGATTGCATTGATGAATTAATTGAATCAATTCTGCAAGCTCATAAAACTGTGAGTTTAGTCGGATTGAGCATGGGGGCAACTTTAGGTCTGTCGATTGCCGAGAGAAACCAAAATATTCAAAGTTTGATTTTATTGGCACCAGTATTGGCATTCGATGGATGGGCTATCCCGTGGTATCACCCCCTGCTTTCTTTGGCTTATAAGCTTGGATTTAAAAATTGGCACTATAAAGAAAGCGCCCCTTACGGTGTAAAAAATATAGAGTTACGTCGTAGAATTGAACAAGCGGTAAAGACAAATACAGTTAGTGAATTAGGCGCAGCACACTTACCTGCTAAGCATTTATATCAATCGCTACAGCTAGTAGCTTATGCTAAAAAATATCTTTCACTCGTTCGGTCGGATCTATTGGTGATTCATTCTATTGATGACGAAACCGCATCACCCAAAAACCCAGATTTTATTTTACAAAAAGCGTCTTCAGAAATGAGGCGAGTAATTTGGCTTGGCAATTGTTACCATATGATTACCGTTGATAACGAGAGAGAGATTGTTGCTAATGAAACAATGAACTTTATCAATCAAAGTCTTGAAAAGAGCAAGCTAATTGATAAGCTAGCCTCTGAAGCGCATGGTTTAGTTATTAAAGATAGACGCTGAAATTAGTTGATAATCTACCGTCAATCATGAATCTAAAAGACTATATATTTTTTATAACTCTAATCATTGCGCTCCCCGGTCAGGCGCAAACGCTCCCGCCTTTTCAGGCCGCTGGAACAAGTTATAAGTCAATTGACTTATCAACCTTTTTAGCTGAAATTGCAGAGGGCAACAATGCAATTAAAGTAAGAAAGTTGGGACTAGCTTCAGCATCATCTAATGCCGAACAGGCTGCCATGCCTTATTTAAGCCCAACACTTACTTATGCGCGCGGTAGTATGTATACGCAAGCCCCCTATACTGGCTATACAAACCCGTCATCTAACACATTAGGCGCTATGGTTACCGTGGAGGGTTGGGGAAAGAGATCCGCAAGGGAGGCGCAAGCCAAGGCAGATACAAATCGCTTAAATGCAGAAATGATTGCTGAAACCAAGTCAATTGAAACTGAGGCGATTTTTAATTACATTGATGCCTTGCGTACAAAATTATTATGGCAATCATACCAATTGGCGATCAATAATCTTGAGAAATTTCAAAGCGCTCTCGCTAAACAAAATCAAGCTGAATTAAGGGTTGCGCAAAAGACCTTGGCAAATGACTTGCAGTACTTTTCTTTTAGTTTAATTAACTACACTGGTAAATCAGAAAAGTTTTTACCTTTGCCCGAGGGAACTTTAGACATAGAGCCACGAAACTTTAGTGTTTCAGAATTAGTTACACAGGCGCACGAAAAAAGAGCGGATATAGCCTCTAATAAGGCAGCAATTGAATTTGCCTCTGCAAATCTAGATGTTGTTAAGGCAAGCAAGAATGTAGATATTGTTCCAGGTTTGTATTACACGGAAACGCCGCCCTACTCATCGAGTGGCACTTTTTATGGCACCCAAAAATCATTTAGTCTGCTTGTCTCAATTCCCCTATCGAATAATTTATTTCATGACTCTGATGTTGTGGGTGCAGTTAATAATCAAGCCCAGCAAGAATTAAATCTTCAAGCCATCAAAACCAAGACCACAGTGGAGATTAATCAAACCTATCTACAGTATCAAGCAGCAAAAGATCGCTTGAATGCTGCAATCAAAAGCTACCAAGGGGCTAAAAGTTCAGGCTTTGGTAGCGTTAATTTAGTTCTCAAATTCCGTGAAGTTGAATCAGAATTATTCGATGCCAGAACTGCTCACGCCAAAATTCTGATACTCTTGCAAAGACTGAGCGGTAACTTTGATACACCCAACCTAAACTGAGGTGCTCATGAAATTATTATCCCAATTGGCCGTTTCTTTATCTGTTGCCATGCTTATATTGGTAAGCCCTACTCCCTCTTTTGCTGCTACTACAGCAGCGGCTGCTGCAGCTCAGAAAGCCGCTGCGGCTGCTGCAGCTCAGAAAGCCGCTGCGACTGCTGCAGCTCAGAAAACAGCGGCGCTTAATTCATTGAATAAAACAACAACCTCATCGACGAAATCAGCCTCACCTTCAGCAACTCCATCAAGCCAAACTACTCCAGCCTCTTTAGCTTCAAAAAGTTCTGTGGATACTAGCGCTACTTTTTCTAAATCGCAAAATCCTATTCTTACCGGATCGCCTAGTTCGGGAAGGGGAAATAAAAATATTATGTCTGCAAGTGGGGCAGACTCAAAGTCATTACCAAACAGTGGCGGCCCATCCGATCTGAATAGCGGGTATATAGCACCTGGACCCACCCTTTCTCAATAATAGTATTGAGCCAAAAAAATAAAGACCCATATTGGGCCTTTATTTTTTGTATTTGGCGGAGCGGACGGGACTCGAACCCGCGACCCTCGGCGTGACAGGCCGATATTCTAACCAACTGAACTACCGCTCCAAATTACAACGCGCACTACTTACGTCACTTACTAGAACTACTAGCCAAAAATCTTTGGCGTCCCCAGGGGGATTCGAACCCCCGTACTCACCGTGAAAGGGTGATGTCCTAGGCCTCTAGACGATGGGGACCTAGTACTACTACTGCACAGCTTATTTTAAACCTTGGTGGAGATAAGCGGGATCGAACCGCTGACCTCTTGCATGCCATGCAAGCGCTCTCCCAGCTGAGCTATACCCCCTAAATCTCGCGATAAAACTACAAGACACTCAAAACAATCCAAGATTTTATCCTATTTTGCTGCGAATGCGCAAATTGCCTACAGGAGCACCTTTGATAGGCGTTTCAGAGATTCATCTTTACCCAGCACCACCAAGACAGAATCAATTGCTGGTGTCTGAGTTGTGGCAAATAAAGCATAGCGCACGGGCATAGCTAAAGCTGGCATCTTCAGTTGGTATTGGGCTAGTACCTGCTTAAAAGCGGCACCATAAGACTCTTTTTTTGGTTCGGCTAATTCGATTGCTTTGATCAGATCCACCAGAGCAGGCTTAATGGCATCGGAAATATTGTCTGCCAACTGTTGAGCGCTATGCGATGGTGCCGGGAGATAGAAAAGTTTTGCACCTTCAGCTATTTCAATCAAGGTATTGGCACGATCTTTTAGCAAGGCAACTACTTGTACAAAATCGGGGCCATTTTCAGTATCAATACCCAATGCATGTGCAAATGGCTTTGTGGCCTCAGCCAATTTAACAGGATCAGCATTCTGAATATATTGATGATTCAACCACAATAATTTTTCAGGATTATGCTGTGCGGGTGAACGCCCTAAGTTATCTAAATCAAACCAATCTACAAACTGTTCTTTGGTAAAGACCTCTGCATCACCATGAGACCAGCCAAGGCGAGCTAAATAATTGAGGATTGCTTCTGGCAAGTAACCTGCTTTTTGATAGTCGCGCACGCTCATAGCCCCATTGCGCTTACTCATTTTCTCGCCAGAATCATTTAGAACCGTTGGTAAATGGGCATACACAGGAGGTGTACCTCCCAGAGCTTTCATGATATTAATTTGACGTGGCGTGTTATTCACATGGTCGTCACCACGAATCACGTGAGTGATATTCATATCCAGATCATCTACTACCACGCAGAAGTTGTAAGTAGGCGTTCCATCAGGCCTTGCGATCACCAGATCATCTAGTTCGTCATTACTGATTTCAATTGATCCCTTAACGGCATCCGTCCAAATGACAGAGCCCCCAATGGGATTTTTAAAGCGAATCACTGGCTCCACCCCCGCCGGTATTGCTGGCAAAGTTTTGCCTGACTCAGGGCGCCATAAGCCGTTGTAGCGCGGCTTTTCTTTATTAGCCATTTGCTGGTCTCGTAACTTATTGAGCTCATCTTCACTCACATAGCAGGGGTAAGCTAAACCAGAATCAAGCAGTTGCTTTACAACTTCCCGATAGCGCTCGATGCGTTGCATCTGGTAGATGGGCCCTTCATCTATATCTAGACCCAACCACGCCATTCCTTCAATAATCACATCAACCGCTTCTTGCGTTGAGCGCTCTAAATCAGTGTCTTCAATCCTGAGAATGAAATCACCTTTATTGTGACGAGCAAATGCCCAAGGATATAAAGCGCTGCGAAGATTGCCCAAATGTATAAAGCCCGTTGGACTGGGGGCGAAACGTGTACGAATATGCATAAAACGCATTATCTCAGGTCAGTCAAATACCAGCTGAATTTATGAAAAACGTGGATACTTTCATCCTATGAACGAACTACTTGTATTTATGTGTGATGGCGCCCCTGTTCGAGGAGAGATTGTCTCAATTGGAAGTGCTTGGCAGGCCGTTTTAGAGCGCCGTAATGACCCCCCTGCTATCCGTAAAATCCTAGGTGACTTTGTTGGCGCGGCCACACTCTTAAGCGCCAGCCTCAAGTTTGACGGCACTTTGATTATTCAGGCACAGAGCAAGGGCCCCATTCAACTCCTAGTAGTAGAGTGTAAATCTGACTTATCGATGCGGGCCACCGTCAAACTATCCGTTGACCCTTCTGAGATTGTTTCAAACGCAACGCTGGGCGAACTCTTGGATGCCAGTCATTCAGGCAGACTGGTTATTACGTTGGACCCAGCAAACCGTGAGCCAGGGCAAGCGCCCTACCAGGGCATAGTTGCCCTTCAGGAGTATGTTGGAACGGTTATCAGGCCTGTTACGAGCGCTGCTGAAGCCATTGCTTTATACATGCAGAATTCTGAGCAGCTTGATACCCGGATCTGGTTAAGCTCGAATGAAACGCACGTTGGTGGTTTATTGCTACAGCGGCTACCGGATTCTGGAGGGCATGCACACCTAGATCCCCAAGAGGCTGCCGAAGGATGGAGCCGCATCCAGGCGCTTGGTGAAACAATTACAGATGAAGAGCTTCTTACTCTTACTCCTGAAGTGATTCTGCGCCGTCTCTTTTTAGAGGAGTCAGTTAACAGCGGTGTTCGCAGCTTTCCGACCCGAAAAATACAATTTTCCTGCCGTTGCTCTCGCGCTAAGGTTGCCGATATTTTAAGAATGTTAGGAGAAGAAGAGGTAGAAGACATCATTGTTGAGCAAGGCAAAGTAGAGACTGCCTGTGAGTTCTGCGGCAAGATCTATCAATTTGATGCGGTAGATTGCCGACAAGTTTTTAAAACAGATTTGCTAAGTGATGCAACAAGGCCACCCTCAAGCGGTCATTAAATCTACTGTTTGATGGTGGCAGGTTGTTGTGGCTTATCGTTAGGCAGAATTTGTACAAAAAACTCGCCGTCTTTAATCATCCCGTGCTCAACTCTGGCCCGCTCTTCAATTGCCCGCGTGCCGTCTTTTAAATCTTTAACATCGCCTGATAGTTTGGCGTTTCTTAAGCTTAGCGCGCTGTTTTTAGCTTCTTGAAGCTCTAGTTGTCGCTCCATCTCATATACTTTAAGCCATCCACCCTTACCCAGCCACAAGGGGTATTGGATTGCCATCAGCAATAACAGCATTGAGTAGATGACAATCCGCATAGTCTATTGAAAAGCAGTATTGCTTGATTAGCGCTTGAGGTTATAGAAAACAGACTTGCCAGGGTAGCTAGCGACATCACCTAAGTCTTCTTCAATACGCAAGAGCTGGTTGTATTTAGCAATACGGTCGGAACGTGATAGCGAACCTGTTTTGATTTGACCAGCGTTAGTACCAACAGCAATATCAGCAATGGTGCTGTCTTCAGTTTCACCAGAGCGATGTGAAATCACTGCCGTGTAATTAGCGCGCTTCGCCATTTCGATAGCTGCAAACGTCTCAGTTAATGTACCGATTTGATTAATCTTGATCAGAATCGAATTTGCAACACCCTTTTCAATGCCCTCTTTCAGAATGCGTGTATTGGTAACAAAAAGATCGTCGCCAACTAGCTGAATTTTTTTACCAAGCTTCCTAGTGATGTCAGCCCAACCATCCCAATCACTCTCATGCATTCCATCTTCTATAGATACGATCGGAAATTGATCTGCTAAGTTCCCGAGATAATCAGAAAACTCACTCGATGTCAGTTGGAGGTCTTCACCGGATAGGTGATATTTGCCATCTTTATAGAACTCACTAGCAGCACAATCTAGGGCCAACAAGACATCGTCACCAGCATGGTAGCCAGCACCTTCAATGGCTTTCATAATCGTTTGCAAGCACTCATGATTGCTCTTAAAGTTAGGCGCAAAACCACCTTCATCACCAACAGTCGTTGGCATGCCTTGAGCGCCAAGAATCTTCTTCAGTTCATGAAAAATTTCAGCACCACAACGCAAGGCTTCGCGGAAGCTTTGCGCACCAATCGGCATAATCATAAATTCTTGAATATCCAAACTATTGTTGGCATGTGCACCACCATTCACGATATTCATCATTGGCACGGGCAATTGCATCGAGCCAGAGCCACCGAAATAACGATACAAAGGCAGGCCAGCCTCTTCTGCTGCTGCTCTTGCTACAGCCATAGAAACAGCTAAAGTTGCATTGGCACCTAAGCGAGCTTTGTTATGAGTACCATCGAGCTCATTGAGTGTGTGGTCTAAGAAAGCTTGCTCGCTTGCATCTAGACCCAGAATTGATTCCGCAATTTCAATATTAATGTTCTGGACAGCTTTGAGAACGCCTTTGCCAAGGTAGCGCGCTTTGTCACCATCGCGAAGCTCAATCGCTTCACGTGAGCCTGTAGAGGCGCCAGAAGGAACGGCGGCACGACCCATAACGCCAGACTCCAGCAAGACATCGCACTCCACAGTTGGATTACCACGTGAATCTAAAATCTCTCTACCGATGATGTCAACAATGGCGCTCATCTAAATCTCCTAATTCCAAAATAAAATAAAAATTACTGAAAACTGTCTTCTAAGAATGAGCCAGTTTTCTTAACTACGGAATCAATGGCTACTAAAGATTCCAATAGTTCACGCATACGATTTAATGGCACTGCATTTGGGCCATCTGAAAGCGCTTTGGCCGGGTCTGGATGGGTTTCCATAAAGAGGCCGCTAATCCCTACTGCAACTGCAGCTCGAGCCAAAACAGGTACAAATTCTCGCTGTCCACCACTTGAATTCCCTTGGCCACCAGGTAACTGTACAGAATGGGTCGCATCAAATACAACTGGCGCATGAGATTCACGCAAGATGGCTAAGCTGCGCATATCCGACACTAAATTGTTGTAACCAAATGATGCGCCACGTTCACATACCATAAATTGATCGGGCAGATTTTTTTCTGCAGCCGCTACCCTTGCTTTTTCAATCACATTTAACATCTCGTGCGGAGATAAGAACTGACCTTTTTTAAAGTTCACAGGTTTACCGCTCTGCGCGCAAGCGCGAATGAAATCCGTTTGTCTGCAGAGAAAAGCAGGCGTTTGAAGAACATCAACTACCTTGGCGACTGATTCAATCTCGCTGATGTCATGGATATCGGTCAGCACTGGAACGCCGATCTCACGTTTGACTTTAGCAAGAATCTCTAAACCTCTTTCCATCCCTAGGCCACGAAACGAAGTACCAGAGGAGCGATTGGCTTTGTCGAATGACGACTTGTAAATAAAGGGTATTTGAAGCGCGCTCGTAATCTCCTTGAGCTCACCAGCAATGTCAATCGCAGACTCCTCTGACTCGATTACACATGGGCCAGCAATTAGAAAGAAGCGATGCTGTAAGCCAACATCAAATCCACAAAGCTTAAATGTACTCATCTCTCCTCCCTTATGCAGACTCTTTGAGGTCGGCATCTTGATGTGTGAGTGCAGCTGTAATAAACGCGGAGAATAAGGGATGTCCATCACGTGGAGTAGATGTGAATTCCGGATGGAACTGCACACCAAAGAACCATGGATGCATGGTGCTAGGAAGCTCCATCATCTCTGGCAAGGACTCATTAGGCGTTCTTGCTGAAATAATCAAACCAGACTTCTGAAGACGCTCTACATAAGCATTATTGACTTCATAGCGGTGACGGTGGCGCTCATTCACCTCAGCACCATAAATACGACGGGCCAGAGTACCTTCTTTTACAGGGCAGCGTTGTGAGCCGAGCCTCATGGTTCCGCCCATATCGGAATCATTGCTGCGTTTCTCAACGCGGCCTTCGCGGTCAAGCCATTCAGTGATTAAAGCTACCACTGGATTGTCGGTTTCAGGATCAAACTCAGTGCTATTGGCCTTCGCAATATTGGCAACATGCCTTGCAAATTCAATGACCGCTAACTGCATTCCTAAGCAAATACCGAGATAAGGAATTTTGTTCTCACGGGCAAAGCGAATGGCTGCAATCTTGCCTTCAGTACCTCTTTTGCCAAATCCACCTGGAACTAAAATCGCATCCAGATTATTGAGGCAGTCAATACCGTCTTTTTCAATTTGCTCTGAGTCAATGTAGGTAATGTTGACACGCGTTTGTGTGTGGATACCAGCATGACGCAATGCTTCAATTAAAGATTTGTAAGATTCCGTCAGCTCAACATATTTACCAACCATGCCGATAGTGACTTCATGCTGCGGGTTGGCCATCTGATAAACAAGATTAGCCCAAACAGATAAGTCGGCTGGTTTAGCTTCAATTTGCAGTTCGCGGCAAATCAAGTCATCCATGCCTTGGGCATGCAACATTTCGGGAATCTTATAGATCGTATCGACATCCCAAACAGAGATCACAGCATCTTCACGTACGTTTGAGAATAAAGAAATCTTCGCGCGTTCATCCTCGGGAATAGGGCGATCTGCACGACAAAGCAGAGCAGTTGGCATGATGCCAATCTCGCGCAGTTTCTGGACGGAATGTTGAGTGGGTTTGGTTTTTAATTCACCAGCGCTGCTGATATATGGAACTAAGGTTAAATGAACAAAGGCACAGCTATGGAGCGGTAAGCGCAGACTCATTTGCCTTGCAGCCTCAAGGAACGGTAGCGACTCGATATCGCCTACAGTTCCGCCGATTTCGCAGATGGCTATGTCAGCATGGCCATCATGACTCGCTTTAGCGCCCCGCTCTACAAAGGCCTGAATTTCGTTGGTGATATGCGGAATAACTTGAACTGTTTTGCCAAGGTATTCACCGCGGCGCTCTTTACTAATAACCGATTCGTAAATTTGACCCGTTGTGAAGTTATTGCTCTTGCGCATCTTGGCAGAAACAAAACGCTCGTAATGGCCTAAATCAAGGTCAGTTTCCGCGCCATCCTCTGTAACGAAAACCTCACCATGTTGAAGCGGACTCATTGTTCCGGGGTCAACGTTAATATAAGGGTCTAATTTTAGGAGGGTGACTTTCAGACCGCGGGATTCAAGAATCGCGGCAAGCGAGGCAGCTGCGATTCCTTTCCCTAAGGAAGAAACCACACCACCAGTGACAAAAACGTATTTGGTCATCGCTTAGGCTCTGTTGGAAAAAGTAATTATAACGATAGCGATACCAACCTAAGAAATTTTCTAGGCGTTAATATCTGCCCATCACCATGTTTAAATGGCTCAAAAATGAAGAAATTCCTAATTCAGATCTTCTCAGGCCTTCTGCTAATTGCCCTATTTGGGCTGCAGCCCTTATTCGCCCAAGATTCGAGCTTGATTATAGGGATCTGGAAGACTTTTGATGACGATACAAACCAGCCTGCAGCTTTGGTTGAAATCACCGTTAAAGATGGGGTTTATAGCGGCATCATTAAAAAACTCCTAGATCCAAGCGCCCTATCCACTTGTGAAAAATGCACCGATTCTCGTAAAGGTAAGCCGGTACTAGGCATGGAAATCCTGACTGGATTGAAAAAGTCTGGGGAATCCTATGGTGATGGCCGAATTTTGGATCCAGATGACGGAGAGATCTACCGTACAGAGATGAAGCTCAAGGATCAAGGCAGCAAATTGGAGGTTCGTGCCTATATTGGTATTCCTTTGCTAGGCAGGACTCAAACCTGGGTAAGAGAAAGGTAGGTTTTTGAATATGCGCCTCTTTTTCGCCATTCTCATTGCCATTCTGTCACTTTTCTACTTCCTACCTTTCGCGGTAGCATTTAATAGAAAACGGGCTAATACAGGGGCGATTTTCGCTCTCAATCTCTTCTTAGGCTGGTCTTTGATTGGCTGGGTCGTAGCCTTGGTTTGGGCACTCAAAGAAGAGCAAGTGATATAGGCCCTTTTTTAGCACATTTTGGGCCAAAATCAGTAGTTAAACCCATACTCAGAGCAAGCCCAACCCACTACAATAGATTTGATCGGGGTCAACTTTCCCGCTTGCCATTTTCTGTTGACAACACTTACCTCATAGGAAACACGATGTTAGAAGCCTACAACGCCCAAGTTGCCGAACGCGCAGCCCTTGGCATCCCAGCCCTCCCTTTAACCAAGGATCAAACAGCTCAGCTGGTTGAGCTACTCAAGAACCCGCCAAAGGGTAAAGAGGCTGAGCTTGTAGAACTCATCACCAATCGCGTTCCAGCTGGCGTGGATGATGCCGCTAAGGTTAAGGCCGAGTTTTTGGATGCAATTGCAAAAGGCGCTGTTAAATCCCCGCTGCTCTCCAAATTGAAAGCGACGGAGTTGCTGGGTACCATGCTGGGCGGCTACAACATCAAGCCCTTAGTAGAGCTCTTGGTTGATTCTGAATGCGGTACAGTAGCTGCAGAAGCGCTCAAGAAAACCCTCTTGATGTTTGATTACTTTAATGATGTGCAAGAGCTTGCTGAAAAAGGCAACGCTAATGCAAAAGCGGTTATGAAAAGCTGGGCTGATGCTGAGTGGTTTACTAGCCGCCCTGTCGTTCCAGAGAATATGAAGCTCACAGTATTTAAGGTCACTGGGGAAACTAATACCGACGATCTCTCTCCAGCACCTGATGCTTGGAGCCGTCCAGACATTCCATTGCACGCAACGATCATGCTGAAGAACCCACGTCCAGGCATTGAGCCCGATGAGACAGGCGTTCGCGGTCCAATGAAACAAATCGCAACGCTACAGAAAAAAGGCAATCAAATTGCTTATGTTGGTGATGTTGTTGGTACAGGTTCTTCACGCAAATCCGCAACGAACTCAGTTCTTTGGTGGACAGGTCAAGATATTCCATTTGTCCCAAATAAGCGCTTTGGGGGTGTTTGCCTTGGTACTAACATTGCACCGATCTTCTTCAACACCATGGAAGACTCTGGTGCATTGCCAATCGAGTTAGATGTTTCTCAAATGAATATGGGCGATGAGATTGAACTGCGTCCATACGAAGGAAAAGTATTTAAGAACGGAAGTGAGATCACTAGCTTCTCCCTCAAATCACCAGTGATTTTGGATGAAGTACGTGCTGGCGGGCGTATTCCATTGATTGTTGGTCGCGGCTTAACAGCTAAAGCACGTGCAGCATTGGGATTACCTGCCTCTACGGAGTTCCGTGTACCTGTGAGCCCTCCAGACAATAAAAAAGGGTTCAGCTTGGCTCAAAAGATGGTTGGCCGTGCTTGTGGCCTTCCTGAAGGTCAAGGCGTTCGTCCGGGGACTTATTGTGAGCCCCACATGACAACTGTTGGATCTCAAGACACAACTGGTCCAATGACTCGTGACGAGTTAAAGGACTTGGCTTGCCTAGGGTTCTCTTCTGATCTCGTAATGCAATCGTTCTGTCACACCTCTGCTTATCCAAAACCAGTAGATATTCGCACTCAGCATGAATTGCCACCGTTTATGACAAATCGTGGTGGCGTCGCTTTGCGTCCAGGTGATGGTGTGATTCATAGTTGGTTAAACCGCCTCTTGTTACCAGATACCTGCGGTACTGGTGGTGATAGCCATACTCGCTTCCCAATCGGTATTTCATTCCCAGCGGGTTCAGGCTTGGTTGCCTTTGCTGCTGCTACTGGCGTGATGCCATTGGATATGCCGGAGTCTGTATTGATTCGCTTCAAAGGCAAGATGCAGCCCGGCATCACCTTGCGTGATCTTGTGAATGCCATTCCTTTGTATGCAATCAAAAAAGGTTTGCTCACTGTTGAAAAGCAAGGCAAGAAGAATATTTTCTCTGGCCGTATCTTGGAAATAGAAGGTTTGCCTGATCTCAAAGTTGAGCAAGCATTTGAATTGTCTGACGCTTCAGCAGAACGCTCTGCTGGTGGTTGTACAGTGCACCTCAACAAAGAGCCGATCATTGAGTACATGCAATCTAATATCACTTTAATGAAGTGGATGATTGCCAATGGTTACGAAGACAAGCGTACATTAGGTCGCCGCATTAAAGCCATGCAGGCTTGGATTGCAAATCCACAACTCCTTAAAGCTGATGAGAATGCTGATTACGCTGAAATCATTGAAATCAATATCGATGAAATCAAAGAGCCAATTCTTGCCTGCCCTAATGATCCAGATGATGTAAAAGTATTGTCTGAAGTTGCTGGTGAAAAAATTGATGAAGTCTTTATCGGTTCTTGCATGACGAACATTGGCCACTTCCGTGCTGCCGGTCAAGTCTTGCAGGGCAAGAAAGATATGCCAACACGCTTATGGGTTGCTCCTCCAACCAAGATGGACGCCATGGTCTTGATGGAAGAAGGCTACTACGGCATGTTGGGTGCTGCTGGCGCGCGTATGGAGAGTCCTGGTTGCTCTTTATGCATGGGTAACCAAGCTCAGATCCGTAAAGGCTCTACAGCAGTTTCTACATCAACCCGTAACTTCCCTAATCGCTTAGGTATTGATACACGGGTTTTCTTGGCCTCTGCTGAACTTGCTTCAGTAGCAGCCTTACTTGGACGCTTGCCAACTCCCGCCGAGTACTTGGAGCAAGTTAAGGCACTGAATGCTAAGTCTGCTGAGGTTTATAGATATATGAGCTTTGATAAGCTAAAGTCATTTAGTGATGTAGCTGATACCGTAACAAT
>Ga0114964_10001124_pt1 | contig 19790 bp, 29 predicted proteins | sample C_131016_MF_Meta_FD_92638 | JGI IMG/M metagenome (GOLD analysis project Ga0114964, IMG submission 92638) | Freshwater microbial communities from Lake Croche, Canada to study carbon cycling - C_131016_MF_MetaG | ecosystem: Environmental > Aquatic > Freshwater > Lake | place: Lake Croche, Canada... | reverse complement strand
GGATGGCGTAGGCGTGAGAGGTGCAACTGCAACTCACGCACCTTACGTTGTAGGTCACGGTTCTCGACCATGTATTCCTCTATACGTCCAAGCAGAATCTCATTCCGCTCACGTAGGTATTCGTATTCAACGTCCTTTTTCATCTGTTTCCTTCTCTTCGAATGACGTGTACCTAGACTTGTTGCTAGGACAACGGTGTAATACTTCTTCTGCTCTTGCTTCTATCAGCAATAGACACTTCGGGCACACCCACTTCCTCATGACTTCACCACCGTGAATGGTGCCATAGCCATGTTGCAGTGGCGTACCGTGACCTTCAATGCTACTCGAACTGCCATGTCCGGTTCTACTTTAGTTTCTGCCAAAGTCGCAATAGCCCCAGTAGCAACAGAATTGCCAGCACCAATTGCTGCATAATTCTCCTTAAACTTAACAACAGAAAAGTCATCGCACAATTCGTACAATGCTTTCTTAGTGACGACTAGTAGGCTCCACTCACCACCAGGGTTAGACTCTATAAGGTGGTTGCGTAGAGCGTAGGGGTCGTTAAGACCTGACTTGCGGGCGAGTTCGATGATGCGGAAACTACCCGCACCACCGATTAACGAATCGCCCGACTTCCATACCTTCGGCTCACCAGTCAGTTGATACAGTCCACCTTCATCGAAGGCTCCTGAGTCTCCGCCAATGGCGTAGTTCTTTCCGTCTGTGTAACCGATGATAACTGTCATTACTTATACTGCTCCGGTACTATGCCTTTGTAAGGCATCTGTTGGCTCTGTGGTTTGAAAGATGCTTCACACTTGGGACAGAAAACGTAAGAGTTATAATGTGTAACACTTATTAGCCACTCGTGCTGGCAATCTTTCCACTTGGTCATGACAACTCTAGGATGATACCGACAATCTCTGCTTCTTCTAGGTCATTCAACGACTTCAATGTACGCTGAACTCTCTCCTCACAGAAAGCCTTACGGTCTGCTGGCTCATCGAACTTCTTGGCTAGCAGTTCACGCATGTTGTCTAGTGGTGTTGGTTGCTTAGACTTGGGTGCTGACTTAGGTGCTTGGCTAGCCTTGTTGCCATCGTCATCCTCGTCGGCCACTACACCAAGCACAGCAAGCACCGAGTACCTGCGAGCATAGGTCGTAGCACTACCTTGTCCCTGGGCATCCTGCTTAGGTAGGTGCAACTTCATAGAGTAAGCCATGTACTGACCTGATTCGTGCAGAAGGTAAGTGAGCAATGTGTCGCTACCATCCTCTGCGTATGTAATGAACTGACTGATAGCCAACTTGTGCTTTGACAGCACTGGGCTAACGTGAGCCATTACTTCTGGCAAACCAGCGTACTTTGACTTAAAGAAAGGGTTAACTGAACCCTTCGGCACCGCACCGAACTCGGCTTGTGCACCTACAAGTGACTTGGCTAATAGGTCTATTGATTCACTCTGCATTTGTTTCTCCTAGGTTTGAGTCTAGTTTGTAACCGAGAGCAGCGAATGCGACCATGAAGGTATTCATCATCTCAAGGCATGCCTCGTAGTTGTGTGTGATACCGAGAAAGACAGAGTCGTCGTTCTCCTTAAGAGTTACTGCCCATGTGTTGCCATCGGTACAATCGGGAAACATGGTCAACTCTACTTCGCTACCTATCATGGTAACTGTTGGATATGTGGTGTTCATTGTACTTCCTTTCTTTTACTCATTGAACTGCTTGAGATTTTTATAGATGCTGGACCATCGTCTACACAGACAGAACGGAACGCACAGTAGTCGCATTGCCATCCACGACCGTTAGGGTCTAACGTTAGCACACTATTGTCATCGTCCTTAGCGGAGCGAATAGGTAGGTAGCCATCTTCCAAGAGACGCTGAACACTCTCCATACGTGCAATCTCTTCTGAAGCCAGTGGTTCCCACTCGTAACGTGGTACCTCGAACTCGGCAAGGAATCGGTTGACGCCTTCGACACCCATGTTCTCTGCCTTGTTCTTCGACAGTGCTTCGAAGCCAATGCTACCCATGACGAGCGTCTCGATACGGATGTCAGGGTTCTCTGCTTCAATGCCTAGTGCGTTCATGCCAGCCTGTGCAACAGCCTTTGCTGCTGGGCCAACACCTGCACCCATGGTGCCACGCATACGGTTCCACCCGACCTGCTTGTCAAAGGCGTAGGTACCCATGGTCTTGAGTTCGTACAGGACGTGTGTGCCACCATAGACAGAACCAACGTCGTAGATGTCAATGAGTGCGTCACACGAGCCTGATAGGAAATCTCCTATCTGAGAGGCAACCTCGAACTGGGCTGATGGGAAGCGACGACTAATCGCATCTTGTAGTGCTTCGTGTACAATGGTACCTAGACCTGTAACCCATGCACCGGCGTGGTCCATAGGTTCGGTAGGTTCAGCACCTAGTGCTGCATACGCCTGCTGACGAGCACACGAATGTGCTGATGAGTAGCGTAGTGGGGTCCCCTTGGCTGTTGGCTTAGGGGTCTGGCTTTTGAGGTGTAGTTCCTCGACAAGCAAACCAGTAATAACTGGGTTGGATACTTGTTCCATCTTACTCCTTCCTTTGAGTGGTACCAACGATACACACTCAGAAGGGGTTTGTCAAATACTCAGTACTCCACCGAAGTCGTGGGTTTTTTCCTTAACCGCAATAAGGTTGGCTTGCACGTACGGTATGTGGTTCTCTATGTGCCAATCGCTTGGAAAGAAACTACGCAATGCAGACTGCTGAAACCTACACTCGAAGTCAATGAAGTCTGCGTAGTGCTTGTCGGTGTAGTACCAGAACGAGTTCTCGTTCCAAAAGGCAATGTGTGTTGGGTCTTGAAAAGCACCACGTCCATCACTGCTTGGTGTCATAGAGAGCAACATGCCACCGTGGGCTAACTTGTCGTAGCACCACTCCATGAAGGCTGTCTTGTTGGCGATGTGCTCCATGAAGTCGTAGGCACGGATAACACCAACGCTGTTGTCGGCAATGTCCATGTCAAAGATGTCACCCACGTAGTCAACGCCAGGACCAGGTCGTAGGTCTACACCTAGGAATCCTTCGGCTTTGTTGTGGTGTGCACCAAGGTCAAGTGCCAACAGACCCTCACGGTTAGCCCATGCTAGGCAGTTCTTCTCGATAGTCTGGTAATACATGTTGACTGTGCCAGTCTGAATTTCCGCATTTCTTACTGACTGAGTGTTGTTAGAGTGCACACGTTGAAGGTACAGAATCTCAGGGATGTGGTAGAACTTAGTCTCTGTCTGGTACAACTGGGTCATAATGTCTTGGTCGTCCAGTACCTCTAGGTTGGCCTTATACCCCTCTATTTCGGCGTATAGGGCACTCCTGAAGGCACGTAGGTGATTCGGTGCGAACCAGATGTAAGACACGTTGTGGGGGTAATCTTCAAAAGCCAAGGCCCCAACGTAACCTTCCTCGTTGTAGTACTTCCACCCGTACTCTGCTCCAAAAGGTGGGACTAGGTCAGCCTTGCCATCTTCAAGGATTTGGGCTGTGTCAGAGTATACAAACCCGACATCAGTAAACTTATCAAAAACGTACTCAATTTCCATGAGTGCGTTAGGCATAAGTATGTCGTCGTGGTCAAGTTCCAGGTACACGTCACCTGTGCAGTATGATACGGCTTCACGTTTCAAAGCACCCACGCCCTCTGCCACAGAGTAGTACACCACAACCCTTGCGTCCTTAGGTGGGTCCCAGTCGGCATCGCCGTTAAGGAGGACTATCCATTCCCAGTTGTTATTGGTCTGCTCGTTAAGCGAACGGTAGCACTGGTTTAAGTACTTAGGGTCGTGGCTTGGCGTGAATACGCTAATCATTTTCATCCCACTTGAACATAGCACGGATGTACATAACCACGTACAGGAAACTGTACAGAATAAATCCGTATTGTTTAGATTGCAGGGCGTAGATTACCCATAGGAACTCGTTGCAAATAAGGACAAACCAGCCCCAACGTATCTTGCTACCTACAGTAAACAAACCAAATGAACCCACAAAGGCTAGTATCCATGACCAGGTCCACAGCATTAGAACGAGTACTCTACGTTAGGGTACTTCTTCTTCATGAACTGCACCAGTGGCATCTTCTCGTAACGACGGCATAGGTAGTCGAGCGATACAAACATAGGGTCGTATGAACCCTCACGCACCTCGTGCTTGACTACTATTCCTCGCCAGTGGGCGTTCCCCTGCGGGCCTTTATAGTCCTCATCATGGAGATAACACGCGCCCGCGACAAGGCCATGTTGGCTCTTGCCAGCGACGAAACGGAGTCCGTACGCAAGCGTCTGTTGGTGGCCCATCGTGAAACTATGGCCAATGGATTTAAGTCTCGCTTCAACATTGCCTCCTAGTGGCTTGCCGGTCATTGGGTTGTAGAAGTAATGGCTGTAAGCAACGCCATCGAGCCATAGAATTTCTAGGAATGGGTTGACTTTCCATCCGCTTCGTTCGTAGTCAAGGTGGTCGGTGGTAACAACTCCTTCAAGTTGTGCATCCATTGAGACAGCACGGTTGATTCTATCCTCATGGTTACCAAGGAGGATGTGCCTCTCAGGGTTCCATTTAGCGTGCCTGGTCTTACGACGATTCTTGTTAAAGTCGGTGAGTGCTTGGTTGAGGATTGCCCATGCGTCATTGGCTGCTTCTATGTCCTGCTTGTAACGGCGACCCTCCATAGCCTTCTTACCCTTGTCATACATCGACAGAGACGGCATGTCAGCGTGGTCACCTAGGTGAATAATTTTGATGGGTTCATCGTGGAACTCGTCCACAATGTATTGACCTATCCAGCGAAGGTGGTCTGTTGGTACTCCAGCCTTAGCCTGAGTATCAGGAATAATTACGTGTGTTGTTGGTTTTTGCAAGGTAATGCTCCTTGTCTAGTTCCGCCCATTGGGAGTCTAGCACACAAGTTACCAACAAAACAACACCTATGTAATTTATTTTTCTGTTACTGCCTCTGCTACTTCGGCTGGGGTGGTCGAGTACATGTCACTCAATTCCATTACCTTGTGAAATCCCCCGTACCACAAAGCACCAGCCACCAGGCCGGAACAAATCCAAGACTTAGATTTCCTTAGACAGATGGCATCGGGAAGTATGTTATCGAAGGCACATGAAAGTATGCTAAGATAACTGTATTTCAAGCCCACCTGAGAGCGAGCGAACTTCAGTACTTTGTCTCGGTCAACGCTGGCTGGTAGTTTTATTACTTCATACGTTCCACCAAACGCCGATTGTTCCAACGTTAGGTTGTCTGTGACACCTTTCGGTTGGGCTTGGATAAGATACCATTGTCCGTCCACGTATCTGTCCAAAATGGCAACGTGATTCCACTTTGAGTAATCCGAGGAAGGCATGAACTTCTGTGCCCATCGGATACTTGCTCCAATGATTCCCTTGGTGTGACAGAAAACCAGGTCACCGGGCTTCATCTCTGCCTTTGTGAAATGAAATGTGAGAACGCAACTCCATGTCCACTTCGTGAACGTGTGCGTTTATGTCGTCTAATTTAGACTCGATGCGATTCAGTGCGTCCTTCAATGACGACCCACTGTTCGGCTTAAACTCTGCCATTAACCTTCTCCAACCCCAAACAACGAAACCTGCAATAACTGCGAGAGTGGTTGCGTAACCGGAAGCAACAGTAAACCAATTGTTCAGGTTAACGCCAAGCACGGATTATGCCTTAGGTGGGGTGTGAATGTTCTTCTCACCAGTTGCGATTGTGTTGAAGCGAAGGTATGTCTGTGGCTTGCGTCCGTCTTGGTTGACGTGTACGTATGAAGGGTCACCTTGCTGTCCGTGCGAAATGGTCAGTGGGTTCTTGTTGCCATCAACACCAACAATCAATGCTGTGTGCTCGCCAGTCCCGCCACCGTAAACGATAACGTCGCCAGGCATTACATCCTTGAGGGCAATCTTCTTTCCGTGAGATAGGAGTGTGCCTGTGTAGCCTGTGTGGTTGTAGCCCATGCCGTTAGGGTCTGGTGCGCCAGCCCAGTTGTAGCAGAGAGTGACAAATGAAGAACAGTCAGCGTTAACTGGCAGTGAGCCAGGCTTGCCGATGTTTGCCATGCGGTTAGCACCTTGGGTGTAATTAAATTTAGCGTGGTTAGATGCAGCCCACTTAGCCCAAGCAACGATGTTTTGTCTTACGTCTGTCATGTCTCTCCTATGTCTTAATGATTTTGTTAGTTACTGCGTATGGTGAAATGGTTGTTGCTGCGGTACCTGAACCAGTGTTCTGAGTTGTTATACCTGTTGTTGCGCTGGCAGCACTTGCAGAAATACCCGTACCACTAGAACTAGTGTATTGAACGCCTACAGCCGCTTCAGAATAACGACCCACATATTTGTAACCTCCACCAGCAGTAACACCATTGTTTAATGCTGTTGCTGCTGCGTTATTACCTATCAATGTACCGCCTGATGGTTGGTGAACGTGACCAGTATCGGTAATATTTACTGTGTGAACGTGGCCCGAATCATTGACTGTGTGACTGTGAGATGGAAGGTTTGCTGTAGAAATGGTTGTAGTAACAGCACCACCTATTGTCGCTAATGTGTATGTAACAGCAGCAGCAGCGTTGTAACCAGCACCAAGCGTCATCACACCACGCAAATCTGGCACTTTAAAATTGCCGCCAGAACTGCCCCACGTATAACCAATGGCAGCGAACAAAGAAGCGTACGTTGTTGTGTCGTACGCAGAGCCATCGCAAAGAAGCCACCCTGTAGGTGTTGATGAACCTGCGTAATCCATAATTAAACCAGACGGCAGGATTATTGCTGCTTGCCATGTTGAACCGTCCCATTGTGGAACTTGTCCTGCGGTTGTAGCAGTGGGCAACTTGGCCCCTGTACTTGTTTGTTGCTTAGGTGCCTTCCACTGCACCTGATTACCGTTACCTACAGAGGTAAGTATCTGCCCCGCTTGTGCGGTGGGAGGTATAACAACATCGGGCATTGTTAGTTAGAACCAATTACACTTATTGATTGGTCGTAGACATTTTGATTGCTACCGGATGAGTTTGTTGTACAGTAAATGTTAATGGTTTGAGTAGCAGTTGTACCTGCGTTGTAGAAGTAGGTCATTGCAGCAGTAGTAGAAGCACCGTTTACTGTTGTTTGATAGTCTGCTTCTCCTGTAGCACTTCCGCCTGCATAAAGACTAAAATTGTAAGCAACAGTTGCACCACTTGCGTTAGTACAATACGCTGTCCAGTTAATAACATACTTTGTGTAACCACTTACGTTAAGTGTAAGAATAATACTAGGTGAGTTGTTAACGGTTACGCTTGTAGACGTACTACCAAACATTCCTACGCCACCACCACCTGCAACTCCTTGGTATCCTTGGTATCCTTGAACACCCTGATAACCCTGAGTTCCTTGTGTACCAGTGCTAGAACCTTGCGCACCCTGGGCACCTTGAGCACCTTGTGTGCCGTTCGTTCCATTAGCACCTTGTGTACCAGGAGAACCTTGAGCACCCTGAGCACCAACAACTGAAGACCAGTATGGCGTTGAACCGTTAGAAATAAGAGCCTGACCAGTAGAACCAATTGGCAAACGTGTCATAGTATTTGCACCAGTACCGTACAAAATGTCACCTGCTGCAGTTATTTGCTTAACTGTGTTTTGTACTGCTGCTGCTGCTTCTGCTGCTTCGGTTGCAGACCATACAAGATTAAAAGTTGTTCCAACAGGCCAACCACCGGCTGGGCTTGAAGTACCATCGTAGCCACGAGTGATGATTGTAAAGTTACCTGTTGATGTACTGTACGTACAAAGAATCTTTTCTTCGGCAGCAGTACCATACCCAAATGCAATTACACATCGTCCTGAGAAGGTACCACCTGTGATGTCAACCCAACCAGTCAGCGCGGTGCTGGATGCAAAGGTTGTAGAGCCGGAACTAATAGCAGCAGTAAGGGTACCTGCCGATGCTGCTCCTGCGTATGAGCGTGCTGGGAATGTTAAAGCCATGATTAAATTATACCTTTCTAATTGGTCGAAACGCCGTTATAGACGTAACCACCGATAGTCTTCATTGTTACTACACAATCGCCTTCAAAACCGTTTTCGTAATTGCCACGACGCTTGTGAGGAATCCAGTCCATCATTTCAACAACTACGTTAGCAGTCAACGGTCCTTCTTGATAAACCACTATTGTTTGTTTTTTTCTTAATGTTTCTAAAAACATAAATGATTCGTACGGGTCAACAAAGACTTCCATACCGTCAACGACGTTTACGGAGTACAGTTGCAACACAACAGAAATGGCTGTTTCGCTAACCGCAGCAGGCCATGACTTAAGAGTCCATCGGTAAAGGATAGGAGTGTCTAGGTTCTGGCTGTCACTGTTTAATTGCATTGTTACAGAAAACTGCTCGGCACGGTAACCCGCAGGGACTGAATACTCTCCGGTGTTTAACGTTGTAGTTGAATAGGATTCAATAGGTACTGGTCCTGCATAGTCATTGTCATTAGGGTCAACAATGACGGTTGCTTGTGCTGATGTGCCATTGTTTGCAATAACACCGTAGTTAAAAGTAACTGGAATCTTTGGGTCAGGAATACCGTATGAGAAGATACCCGATTCAATGGTTCCGCTAGATACATAACTGTTTGGGTTCTTTGTAAATATGCCTAGACCAGAAACAGCCATGACAGGGGAACCAGTAATTGGGTCCCAGTCAAGTGACTTAATAGTTCCTTGACCTGTTACCATTAAGTCCGATGCGTACGCTGGTGCTAGTGGGTCACCAACAATAAACGTTGATAGGTCCAACTTACCTAGACCAGTGCTTTGCGTATCGTAGTTGTTCCAAGTAAACCAAACAAAACGTCCGTCACCAGTGATACCTGTTATTGGGTATTTAATTGGTTGAGTAATGTTAGGAATAAGTGGTCCTGATTTAAGGTCACCACTTGCAGTAGCAGTAGGGTCGTAGATGCTAAGTGTCTGAGCCATGCGGATACCACGGTTAGTACCAATAAAAATAAAATTAAGGTACGACTTAATGCACGTTGGGTACTCGTCAGGCGACATGGGTAGCGCCTGAACTGGGATGTTTAAGTTGAAAGGTTGAGGTGCGTTACCAGTAGATGTAGTTGTGTAACCACTGGTGCTAGACGTTGATGAACCTTGAAGGTTTGAACGGTAGATACATCCACTGTATCCACTGTTTCCGCTTTTTACATAGCCAGCAAAGTAAACTTGAGTAGCACCACCAGTAGAATCTGACCAAATCCAATTAGGGTTGACGTGGGTGTACAGCATGTCAGGCACTTGAGAGTTAACTACGGTTCCACCCTTTGACGTTGGGCTTAAAGTTGAAGAAGTGGTAATAGTAAATGTTGTTGTGCCAGGCGTAGAAGCAACTGCGTATGGTGCATTAAATCCATACCCTGTTGTTCCTTGAACACTACCGCTTGAGAACCCTGACGATGTTGTAACCTGCGTTGTATTAAATGTAAACGTAGTATTGGTAATAGCAGTTACAGTTGCTGTTTCGCTGTACGGGACCGTACCGTAGTTGAGGATAATGTTTGCTTGCTCACCCACAGAAAGACCGTGGTTAGTAGAGCAAGTAGCGGTGATAGCACCAGATGAATAAGACACACCACTAATACTTGCTTGAGTCATGCTGTTAGTAATGCTGATTGGCTGACCAACACTGAGGTTGTGAACGTCGGTTGTAGTTACCGTAGCGGTTGTGCTAGAAAGAGTAATGTCTTTAATACCAATAGTGACATCGTTAATGCTAGGCACTGCGCCAAAGGCAGGGTATCCAGACGCAACACGTGGCTGGAATGCATACAGACGGTTGTTTCTTGATGCAACCAATTGGTCATTCACCCAACGAACCATGTCGTATCCACCTGTGAAACCAGTAGTCACGTCGTTAGCAGCGTACAAAGTAAAAGCACTAGACACACCGAATTGGTAGTACCAGATTCCATTGTTGGTGGCAATGTAGGTAACTAATTCGTTGCTAGTAATAGAGTTAATAGATGTAACACCAGAAGGTGTGGCAATGGTTGTTGTCACAGCAGTAGGGTACGTAGGCCAACTGTTGGTGTAGAGAATAGTAGTTCCGTCAATGATTACGTTGTAGATTCCACAACGGCTGACAAGAACGTTTGCGCTTGAAGTTGAGTACCGGTTAATTGTGTCGTTGAGAAGTGTTGCCTGAAGTGGCACAGAGAATACGTCCACTCCTTTACTTTTAGCAAACCGTGTTTCTTGTGAGTCACCTTTACGGTCGAGGTACGCTTGACCTGCACCCATAGACCATTCAGTTTGCTCACGTCGCCACAGACCTTCAGTGTTAACTGTTCCCTGTCCAGCAATGTTGGTCATCATGATTGATTGACGCTGTGATGGAATGGTCTTGTGGCGGAAAGCCTCACGACGGTAAGGTTCAAACGAAGTGTCAACTGTAAACTGACGACCGTTAATTGCTACAGCGTATGCTCCCAATGCAGCAGTTGGTGTTGAAGCAGAAGTTGACGCTACGTTAGGAAAATACGAGTCCGCCTCGTTTACACTGGTCTTAGAGTAACCAAAAAGAACAGAGTAAAGACTCATTACCAGGCACGAACTTTGGTGTACTGACGTTGTAGACGGTCTGCTTCTTCGTTAATTCTCTGCATACGTCTAGCATTTAAAGCATTTACTGAACCAGCGACAGCACCAGGAGCAACTTCCTGAGCCTTACGTGGGTCAGGCTGAGACTCCATAAAGTTACGTGAGATTTCACGTGGGAGTGTAAGGTCAATTTCAGCGCCAAGTGGAGGTAGGTCCAGCATTGTTGGTGTTAGATTAGAAATGTTAGTTGTTGAGTATCCATTTTTAGGAGCAGCCTCATCATTAGTCCCTGGTGTTGACAACACTGAGTCAGCAGCATCTACTAACTTAATAAACGGTGCCGAGTAAGTAACGTAGATAGGTAGTCCAGGCCAACCTGATTCGTACAACACAAGACCGTGACCCGATGGGAACACTGGGTCTGGAAGACCACGAAGAACTTTCCAACGCTTGATTGGTGGGAATGTACGGTACGGTGGTGCAATACGGTAACGGACTTCAAGGATGTCAATGAAGTTGTCAGGCAAAGCGCCAAGGTCGTATCCAGCAAAGACTGGGTTGTATGTAAGGACAGCAACACCTACACGAAACAACCCATTGGTTGGGCTAGACAATGAACGAAGGTCGTCATTAATTCCAACGCCAATGTCATAGCGTGAGTAACGTGGGTTAATGTAGATGATGGTGCCATTGATGTGGCTAGTTGGTGTAGAACCGTAATACCCACGTAGAACCGTTGCCTTTAATGTAGTTGCGTTCCATTCAACAACGTACATCAATTCCAACTCTACTGAAAGTATAACGCCAGGCGAGATACCTGATGTCTGAGCACCAGAAAGAACAACGCTTGTGTCAGTGGTGCCGATGCCACCAGTCTGGTTAATCTGTACGGTACGTTCACGGATGCCACCCATTACACGGCGGTATACCTTCTCTATAAGGTCGCCAAACGTAGTACCGTTTCCAGTGCTGCTTGAACCACCTACTGTAATTATTGAGGGCATGGGGAGTCCTTTAGTTCTCTATCTATTTTACCATTTGCCTAAAAAGGCCAACGTAACTTCAATTTCCTGCTCTAAGGTCAGACCATCAGGAATTACAACGTCGGGATTCTCAGGTCGCTGCCATAGGAGGTTGGTGTCCTTGTAACGGCCTTCTTGAATCCTGTCCATAAACACAACTACGTCAGCACTACCAAAGGCTTTTCTGGTATCAGATGTTGGGCAAACAAAATCTACCACCACGTGAAACCCCTTCTCCTGGAACAAACGAGCCATGCCACCAAGTCGGCGTGCGTGTTCAATCCTGTCAAGGTGGCTGAAACCCAAATCATAGTTAACAAAATCTCTTACTTCATCTGCGTTTAAATGAATAGCCGCAAGGTGCTCAGATAGTTTTCTGGCAAGCGTTGTCTTGCCCGAGCCTGGTAGTCCAATTATTTGTATAATCATTTTGTCTCCGTAGCAAAGTTACGTGCATCGTTAATTTCGCCAATAACGTTCTTGGCCAAAATAACTGCATCTTTGAATTTTTCTACGACAGCATACGACCTCAACATCTTTGGGTTTAGGCCAACAGAGACAACAAAGACTTTGTAATTTTTATCTTTTTCTATAAAAACCTTAAAGTCGCTATTTGATTGAAAGTAAAACATAACCCTGTTTGGCTTATCGGGAACAACCATGTATTGCATTTTCATTTGTAACTTTTTCTGTGGTGCTTACGTCGAAGATACCAACGCCCTTCTTTGTAATCGTCGGTTGACACGTTGAGAAGGCTTTCGTTCCAAAGACCTTTCTTTGGTTTTGACTCCCAGTTTTCTCTAAGAAAAGGAATAATCTGAATGATTGGCGTACCAGCAGGTATCAGACCTTCAAAACCTTTCTTAATGTGAAAAGGAATGTTGCCACCGTGAACGTTCATCTCACCATCAACCACACCAGAAAGAGTAATGAATGGAAGGTCGAATCTATTTAGTGGGTGAGTAAAAACTGCGCTGTATCCTTCTGGTAAAGTAAATGCAACCTGTGTTTGCCAAACCAAATGTTCTTCGTCATAGCCTTCTGGTACTGGCATTTTTCCAGTAGAACCAGGTGCTCTGTTGCCTACAGGAGAAGGTACATCTTCATAACGTACAGAAGGACCGTATGGGGTTTGTGTAACGTATACGTCCTTGCCTAGAGCGATGTAATAGCCCGTTGTTAAAGCGTCAAGGAAAGGTATGCAGTGTTTTACTGAGGCGTGATTCTCACCCTCTGCATTGTAGAAACGTTCAATCCCTCTATACCAATCAGGGATAGCGTTAACCATTGGTTCAAGGGTTTTTTTTAACGTACCTGGTAAGGCTTCAAACCTTAAAACTTTAGACATGCGGCTGCCAATTTCCTAGTGGACAGAACGACAATGCTAACTTTACCTTCTCTGGCATAAAACAATGGCACTCTTTGCAAACGTTAATTTTTTTACGAAGCCTTGGGCAATTTTTGCAAATAGCAAATCTTTCGTTAGCCAATTCATCGCTGACACGTTCTTTTGTAAGCAAGTCCCATGGTCGAGTTGGTTTTGGTTCGTTATCCATTTAGATAACCGGCTCTGTAAATGTATTTCTAATTGGGTCGTACACATACCCTTTTACTATGTTGTCGGCATTTTCAATGTGTGTAACGTTCATGACAGTTACATCATCGCTTGTAAGAACTGCAGCATAGTAAACACCTACCTTGTCAACTTGAACAACTTTACCGTCTAAAATAAAAGCAACCGTGTTGGTCTGATTCATCTCTATGCTTGGGTCGTCTGGAAGTGTCACGTTTCTCCTAAGATACTATTGTTAATGTTTGTTACTTCTTGGTTTGACAAAATCACTGCGCTTTTAAGGTTTGCAGCGATGCCAACAATCTTTACATCATCTGGTCGTGTCCCTTTTGAAACAACGTAGAAATCGTAATCGTCGTTTTTTTCTATAAAAACACGTTCTAAGCCCATGGTCTCAAGGTACTTAAACGTTCTTGGTTCGTTGTGCTTTCTCTTAGGTGGTATGTGTGTGGCGTGCCACTTTCTGCCACCTGGGAATCGTTGTTCTTTGTTTCGTCTAATCATTGTCACTCCCAACGTATTTACTAGGCATTATATCAAAAAGCAAATGGATACGCATTGAGTCGCCAGAATTTTTAACTTCATGCCATTTGACGTTGTTTATCTCCCAGCACTCACCCGACTTAATGTTAATCGTTTCTCCACCTACACTAAATTTAACATTGGGGTTAGTTACTATAGCCAAGTGGTGCCTTCTTACAGAAGATAAATAGTCGCCATAATCGTAATGACCATAAACTTCTTTACCTTCAGGCAAACGTATAAAAAGAACTTTGCCCATTTTGCCACCAATCTCTTTTTCAAAATGACTAATGATTGGCTCTATCAAGAACCAGAGATTGTCGTCTTTAGAAACATAGGTAGATACATAAGGGTCACCAATGTTCCAATCCTCTGAGACATTGTTTATGTAGTATGGATTTGCTTCGGCATGATGAATACCAATTCGTTCCCTGCCCCAAACTATGTCATTTGACATCAGGTAGTCAGAAATTTTACTAACGTCAAAGTTGCCTTTAAAACGAAAGTTAAAAGGCTCAAAGTTCTTTGGTGTCTCCGAAGGGCTTGCGTATTTCATTTTTACTTTTGGTAGTCAAACGTTTCAAATTCCCAAGACCATTCAGCCTGAATTTTTTCTAAATGCTCTTCTTTGAAAACGTCAAAATAATTAACCGTTTTTGGCCTAAGATTTTTTTCTTGGTAGGGCACAATAATTTCAGGCAAATTAACTAAAGCAAGGACTTTATTTATTTCGCTTTCTAAACCATTTTCGTAACGAAGGACATGACCAACGGATATGTGGTTTTCATCGCCTTGTGTGTATAACCTCTTGGTACTTTTTAACATACAAAAACGTGGGTCTGTCTCAGAAAAGAATTTTTCCACCCACGATTCCTGCTGTTCTTTGGTAAGGGCATTCCAATCAAACTTCCAATTGTACTCATCAAGTTTGTGAAAAAACCAAGATAGGACTTGTTCGTAAGGGTTTCTAACAAAAACTGCTGACACGGTATTGCTAATTACATCGTCACCAAATACTGTTTTTGCGTGACCATAGGACGTGTGATTTGACAATTCGTATTCGTTTGTTTTCCAATTTCTTTCAATGTGGTCAACGTGCGAAGGCTGACCGATTGGTGTGCATATAGCGCTTTGTGGTAATAAACGTGACAGTGTTACTTCTAAAGAGGTGCCGCCAACTTTAAAATTTTTAATAAGTAGAAAATTGTTATCAGGTGAATATATCATTATGTTCCTTATGCGATTGGCGGTAGTACCGATACAGGGGCAGAGAACGTACCCGTTGTAGAATCGTAAGACCAACCGACTTTTATACCTTGCGTGTTATTTGTAATGTCAATAATTGTTGGTGATGGTGTTTCTGTCATTATTCCAGCAAACCTTGCACTGCAATACATTGCAAATACAACAACGTTATTTTGCATGTACACAAGTTTGTTACTAGTAATTACATTTTTAATAGACATGTACTCTCCTTATACGGCCGTAAAAGGTCCGATTGAGTTTCCTTGGTTAAACCCACCATTGCTCACTGAACCTGATGCCGTTACTCCAACCGGCGCTAGAATTATACCAGTAGAAACGCTTCCCGTTGGAACAGTTTGAGTTGACGTAAGAGTACCAACGCTGGTGACTAAAGCAGTATCGCTAAAAGCAGTGGCTGTAATTCCTCCAGCAGATGTTGTTACAACACGTATTGACTGAATTAGGTTCGGTGTTTGAGCCCCTGAAGATTGCAAAGCGGCAGTTGTTATTAGGCTTACAACATTTGAAACTGCTTTAATTAGAGATAATTGCCAGTAGTACGTTGTTGCACTGGCGTACCCTGTAGCCGATGTAAGGCATGAACTGGGTGAAGTACAAGTATAACCAACGCAACTGCAACTTGTTACATTGTAGTAAGGACTTGTGTAATAACCGCAACAATACGGACCATACCCTCCGCAACAGTAAACATAGTAGTAGTACGTATAAGAATACGTGTAATCATATTTGTACGTGTTGTTAATTACACCAAAGTAATTACCAGCGCTAGTTTCCCAAAAAGAAATTCCTGCACCTGGGGACACACTTTTAGCAGTTATTGTTGCTGCTGCATTAAAAGGAATAGTAGCAAGTGGGTACGACGAAGAAGCCGTTGCAGTAATGGCAGTTCCAGCATTTGATGACCATACACCGCTAACTGCAACCCATACTTGGCCGGAAGTGGCGGTACCAAGACTTCCTGAAGTTGTACGAGAAAAGGTATCATTAATTGCAGCAAACGCTAATTGAGCAAGAAAACCATATGCTCTTGCCGTTAAGCCAGCAAACGTTCCTGTTAAAGGCATTAGTACTTCGTCAGGCTAAGGAGAAGTGTCCACGCCGACGACCCCGTGCAAATTACAACAAAAGTATAGATATCAAGTGTAGAAGCATCTGCTGCACTCCAGGCAGTTCCACTTTGGTAACGAGTAGTAATACTGTTATTTGTAGCACCTTCTAATGGCAAAACTGTTGAAGATGCCCCAGCCTGAACTGTGTTAATAGTTATGTTCTTAGGAAGATAAGCAGTTGCTCCGTTGCTAACTAACATAGTAAATGTAACAGATTGACCAGTTACCGTAGGTGCTCCTGTTATGTTTACAGTGTAAGTTGCTGTTGGGTTTCCTGTGTAGTTGTAAAGGGTTGAACTCGTAGCGCTTAATGCTGCTGATACAGAACCACTTAAAGCAGTAGCAGAAGTACTGACTGTTTCAAATGGAGCAGTAAGAACTACGTTAGTAGTAGCAGCAGAATATCCTTGCGTACCTTGATTTCCTTGTGTGCCTTGACTACCCTGAGTACCGGTAGCACCCTGGCTACCTTGCGTACCCTGTGCGCCAGTACTACCTTGAGAACCAGTACTTCCTTGACTACCCTGAAATCCTTGTGAGCCCTGTACGCCCTGATACCCCTGGTATCCTTGTGAGCCTTGCGCACCTGTAGTTCCAGTAGCACCTTGAAATCCTTGTGTGCCTTGGAATCCTTGGTTGCCTTGACTACCTTGAGCACCAGTAGTTCCAGTGGCCCCTTGTGAACCTTGACTACCCTGTGCACCAGTTGTACCTGCTGTACCTTGGAAACCTTGCGTCCCCTGCGCTCCAGTAGAACCTTGTGAGCCTGTCGCACCTTGAATACCCTGAAAGCCTTGGTTACCTTGGGAACCAGTAGAACCTTGCGCACCCGTAGAACCTTGTGCACCCGTAGAGCCTTGTGCACCAGTTGTTCCCTGAGCACCGGTAGAACCCTGAAAGCCTTGTACACCCTGTGTACCGGTAGCACCTTGTGCCCCTGTAAACCCTTGGTATCCTTGACTACCTTGTGTTCCAGTAAAACCTTGGCTACCCTGTGCACCGGTTGTGCCTTGAGCACCTGTAGAGCCTTGTGCGCCTTGTGTGCCTTGGTTGCCCTGGTAACCCTGAATTCCTTGTGTGCCTTGGTAACCCTGTGGGCCAGAAGCACCGTAAAGATTTACTGTCCATAAAGAATACGTACCGGAACCAGAAACACCATTAACAAGAACAACAAGTGCACCAGTTCCAACATCGTAAGAACTAACAGTACCTATCATTGTGTTAGAGACATCGTAAGCAATTACAACGGCTTGACCTATTGAGTAAGAATAGTTAGTGTTTATAGTTAAAGTTTTTGTACCCGTAGTAATACTTAATGAAGTAGTAGACGTTGTGCGGTATAAATCACCAGAGTTTCCTTGATTACCTTGGTATCCCTGATTGCCTTGAGTTCCCTGAGTTCCTTGAAAACCCTGATTGCCTTGATAACCCTGGTTACCTTGAAAGCCTTGAAAGCCCTGATTACCCTGTGAACCAGTAGCACCAGTAATCCCTTGGTATCCCTGACTACCTTGGTTGCCTTGAGTTCCTTGGTTGCCTTGTGAACCTTGCGAACCAGTTGAACCTTGTGCACCAGTGGCACCAGTAGAACCAGTGGTTCCTTGACTGCCCTGTACACCTTGGAAGCCTTGACTACCTTGGAAACCTTGATTGCCCTGTGTGCCCTGATTACCTTGTGAACCTTGTGTACCAGTACTGCCCTGTGCTCCAGTCGAACCTGTAGCTCCCTGAGCACCAGTAGAACCTGTTGTACCCTGATAACCCTGTGCGCCTTGTGAACCTGTTAAACCCTGGTTGCCTTGGTTACCTTGGTATCCTTGATTTCCCTGTGCTCCCGTGGCACCTGTAACGCCCTGTGAGCCTTGTGAACCAGTAAGACCTTGTGGGCCTTGTGTACCTTGTGAACCTGTTAGACCTTGGTAACCTTGATTTCCTTGAAACCCTTGATTACCCTGCGTTCCAGTTGTTCCTTGTGCACCTGTTAGACCTTGTGGTCCAGTTGAACCTTGAGCACCAGTTACACCTTGTGCTCCTTGGTTACCAATGTCACCTTTGGCTTGAGTAAGAGAGTCGTCTAATGTCCAGTAGTACTTAGCCGTTGTAGAACCAACTGGGTAAGTAACACAGACGTAGTAATTGACGTTGCTTGCTACGGTTAGTTCCCATTGTCCAGGGCCACCAAATTGAGTACCCGTCATAACAGGTCCAAAGTAATCGGTGTTTAATGTAGCGGCCGGAGGTGCTTGACCTGCGGCAGGTGGAGTTGCGAATAGAGATGCTTTGTAAGCATAGACGGCTGCATCGTTTAGAAAACCTGAAGGACCAGCAACAACTCCACTAAGAATGTAAGCCATTAGATTACTGATTCTCCTCGGTTAATTGCGCCCTGTGTTTCGTCAAGCCTTTTGCCCAATTTGCTGTCGCCTTTGAGCGTGCTTCCTGTTTCTACTTCCCACTTCGATACTGCACGGGATTCAAGTGCCGCAGCACCTTTAACCGTTTTGGGCTGTAGCCCGTCCTTGCGTAGACGCCTATAGGCATCAACGTCATTGTGCATAGCCTTAGTGTCCATGTTAATGCGTCCAGCATCAGAACGTGTAGGCATAGCAGATGCTGCAAATCCAATAGATGCAGCCTTGCAACCAAAGCAGTTCTCTGGATGTAGCCCCATGTTGTGTGGTGTTGCGGTCATGAAATTAGTGCTCCGTATCCAGCAGAGGTGAGTGCAGCGACTTCGGTAGCCGTTATTGATTGCTTGCCTTGATACACTTTAGTAATATAAGGGTTTTGTGAAACAGATGTATTCGTTAAAACTGGTGGGCTTACTTCGTAGTCCGTGTACCAAGAAATAGCGTAAGGAGCCGATGGGTCATACGGGTTATACGGGTACGGAATGTTTGTATTAGAATTTTCAGCCGTAGCAGTGTCTTGAACAAACGTTCCATCTGATAGCGCAAAGACAGTGACGTATCTAGCCCTGTTAGGGAAGTAACGAAATAGTCTGTTTGCTATCCCCCGTGAATCCGGAAGAATCGGCGGATTGTCATAGACCTGTGGTGGCGTAAAGTATGCCACTTAGGTTCTACTTCTTGTTTCCGTTAGCCCCAAGGCGTGCTGCTACTTCTGCGTCACCCATACGAGCACCACCTGTGCCACGAGTTTGAGTCTCGTTTGCTGGTGATTCTCCTACTGGTCTAGTAGTGCGCTGGAAACCACCATCTTGTAGTTCTTCAAGAATGGTAGAAGGTGACATGTCAACGACAAATCCAGCCTTCCTAGTGTCTACACTGTAGGCTTCGTCAAAACGACTTGGCATTATAGTTCTCCGTATGTTTTAAAGCCCTCAACAGGAGGAGCGTCTGTTGCTGGAGCGTGCTCCAACTTAATGATGTCTTTTAGGACAACGGCTTCCTTAACGCCACGAGCAGTGTTGCGCTCCATGCCTTTAAGTGTTTCTCCGCCAAGGCCAGTACCAGTAGTGGTAGCAGGGTCCATTGTGCCACGAAGAAATTCTGTGGCTACAGTTGGGAATGATGCACGTGATTCCATTATTTCTTAGCCTTTGCTTTAGCGGCGATGTTAGCCATGTCTGCTGCTGAAGGTCCCTTGACGGTAGAGGTTTGCACCTTACGTCCGGCACCTGCAGGTCCAGGAAGTACTCCTGTG
>Ga0114964_10001118_pt1 | contig 19903 bp, 17 predicted proteins | sample C_131016_MF_Meta_FD_92638 | JGI IMG/M metagenome (GOLD analysis project Ga0114964, IMG submission 92638) | Freshwater microbial communities from Lake Croche, Canada to study carbon cycling - C_131016_MF_MetaG | ecosystem: Environmental > Aquatic > Freshwater > Lake | place: Lake Croche, Canada... | reverse complement strand
CTCCGACTGTGTCGGTTGTAATCAGTGATGCGTTGTTGACTGTTACAATGTTGTTATTTGCACCGTTGGAAGCGCCAATGATGAGTGAGTTCGCGTAATTTGTATTGCCTCCGGAGAAGGTCAGCGCAACACCACTGTTGGTATTGCCGACGAGGAGTTGCTGAGAGGCGCCCCCGTTCATAGAGCCTGTGACGGCAACTGAACCTCCGTCAATCTTGGTTATTCCATTCGTCAGCGATGTTGTCCCTGATAGGATGGTAATCCCACTTCCGATGAGACTGAGGTTACCCTCTCCTGAGATATTCTGTCCAAGTGTCTTGATATCGCTGCGGTTGTAAACAAGCGTGGATCCAAGTGTCATGGAGACAGGCCCATTGCCAATGGACCCGGTGGTACCATTGGTACCAACTTGAAGTGTTCCGCGCTGGATTGCTGTCCCGCCCGTGTAGGTGTTATTGCCAGTCAGAATGGTGGCACCGTTTCCTGACTGAACCAGTTGACCATCTCCTGAGATGGTGTTGCTGAGCGTAAAGCTGTTGTACTGACCCAGCGCCAGCACACCTCCATTCGTGAGGCTAACTGCTCCGCTTCCAATCGAGCTAACCTGGGCCGTGTCGGTTCCGAACTGAAGTGTCCCGCCAGAGATTAAGGTGCCTCCGGTGTAGGTGTTAATCCCAGTTAGGATCGTCTGTCCGCTTCCAAGTTGGTTGACCGAGCCATCTCCCTGAATATTGGCCGAGACGGTCGTGGCATCCGTCTGATTAAAGTTTAATGCTGCAGTGCCACCATTGGTGCCGAAGTAAATGTTGGACGCGACGATTGTTCCAGCTGTGTCGGTGCCACCCAACGCTCCTACGTTCAAGGTGCCGGTAGATCCGACATTCGCTGCAATATTGATATTTGGTGAGTCGATTACGCCCTCATTTGCAACAGTCAGTGTGCCGCTGCCTGTATCTCCAATTGTGATTCCTCCGCCTGCGATGCTCGAAGCAACTGTCAGACTGGATCCTGCATCTGTCACAAGGACCGAGTTATTTGCTGAAGCGTTGCCACTTCCTGCTTGATCCGTGCTGATCTTGAAGTAGGCATTTGTCGCAACTGCGTTATTCACTGTTATGGCGCTTCCACCCGAGACAGTGAGGGAGTTGTCGGATGATCCATCACCAACGTAGAATGACCCGTTGACATTCCAGCTTGATCCGCTCGTTACCTGCGCTGTGTTAGCGCTGCTGGAAGCTCCAGGCCCGTTATTGGCACCCACAAATGCTGCAGCACTGTTTACAGAAGCCCCGTCGGCGATTGCCAAGGAGTTGTTGGCATTTGCAGCCGAGCCAACGACCAATTGCCCGGACAGGTTCAACTGCGATCCACTTCCGGAAACATTCAGTGAGTTATTGTTCGCATTTAGGTAAGCGCCAACGGTGAGGAAGTCAGCATTGATCACAGCGCCATTGGTGATATTGATTTGATTGCCATTGGCTCCGTCATCATAACCAGCGAAAACGCCGTTGGTTACTTCCAATACTGACGAGACGTCTGTGACAGTCAGCGTGTTGCCAGTAGATCCCGCGTTGAGTCCCACAGCAAGTCCCGCGTCTGAGGTCACGGTAGCCCCCCCAGAAATGGTCATGCTGTTGTAGCTTCCACTGCTACCAACCACTACCCCTGTGATTCCGTCGTTATTTTCCACCGTCACCCCGGCGCCAGTCACGATGAGTGAGTTGGAATCAGACCCAAGATCGTTACCGATGATCGTTCCATCGTAATTGATCGAGGTATTGATCGTCACGGTCTCGTTGGTACCGCCTACGTACAAAACCTGAGCCTTCGCCGACAGACTTAGGAAAAGCATAGCAGCGCCCGCGAAGATACCTCTCAAGAGGGGCTTCGCGGTGTCTTTAATCCGCAGGAGTGATGCAGCATGGATGTGCCTCGAGGTGAGCGATGTGTTCGTGGTGTGCATTTGCTGGGATGGGTTATCGATGGCTATCGGTCTTTTTTTGGGGGGTGAGATAATTGCAGTTGCTTGAATCTAAATAGATATACCGTTGAACATTACAAAATCACATCCATGAGCAAGTAAAAAAAGCATCTGCCTCTAGATTTTTTTCTTATCTCTGAAGTGGAGGTTTGCTCAGTTCAACTGCGACTGATGCCATGTATTGAGATAGCTGGGTTTTATGCCCGTAGGTCACATACTCTTTGCCCGAGGGATGCCTCCCGATCTGAAACCATCCACTCGGGTTACAGAAAAAGTCAAAGATAACAGAGTAAATACCGGCGGTCGGGTTCGAACCGACACATCTTTAGAGGATACCGGATTTTGAGTCCGGCGCGTCTGCCAATTCCGCCACGCCGGCGCGGATTTAGGATTATGCATCATGGTCAGGGTGATGCCAAGCTGATCTTGAATCCACCTCTCAGTTAATGAGGCCTAATGGCTCTTTTCTTATAGAATAACGGGTGTCGCCCCCCTTGCTTGACTCTCCCGAGATGACGCTGAATGATCCCTTCTTCTTTCCATGCAAGCATCTAAGACTTATCGCCGCATACCCGCCGTACTCTGGTCGGCCCTCTTTGCGATCCTGCTCCTGAGCGTTCCTGCCATTGGGAGAGAAGGGAAAGTAGGCATAGAAGGAAAGAAGGCGACTCCTGCGTGGAGCCTCCCCCCCAACGAGTCCTACCAGAAACTGATCCCTCCCCCACCAGCCCCGGGTTCTCCCTCAGCACAAGCTGATCTTGATGCCGTGCTTGCGCTTCAAGATCACCCCACCAAAGCAGAGCTGGATCATGCGGAGGCGACCGTCGGCTTCACGGTCTTCACCTACCGGGAGTCGCTTGGTGAGGGATTCTCCGCCGACGCGTTTCCCAAGACGGCGGAATTTTTCAAGCGCCTCGGGGAAGAGGCCAATGTCAGAAAGAACTATCTCAAGGACATCTACAAGCGTGAGCGCCCCTACAAGGCCCACCCGGAACTCGTGAAAGAACTCGTCACCGAGGAACACGGCTGGTCCTACCCCAGCGGCCACTCCACCAGGGCGTGGCTCTTCGCTCTGGTTCTGGGCACACTTGATCCCCCCCACCGCAACGCTTTCCTCTGCTCGGCCATGACTGTTTGCAATGACCGCGTCCTTGGAGGCATGCACTACCCCAGCGACATGATGGCCTCACGCGTTCTTGCAGAAGGCCTCTACCGAGATCTGATGAAAGACTCTAGCTTCCAAAAAGATCTCGAGTCATTGAGGCAGTTAGAGTGGTCGCAAGAGACCTCACAGAATCATTAAGAAATTGATCTGACCCCAATGTGTGGGACACATCAAAACTTCATTTTTAAACTGTTCCGTTTAAGGGGTCAGGTGATTTGGAGATGAACGCCGTTTGCTGTGTCTCCCAGGGGAGACAGAAAGGTGACAACCCCCCCCGTGATGAAGGGCGCTTGAAGGGCTTACTTTCGGCGGCCGAAGCCAAGGAAGCGGCCAATGCCACCTTTCTTGGCAGGACCACCAGCAGATTTGCCAGCTTCTCCACTCATGGAGATGCTTCGAGGCTTCCCATCACTCCGCCCTCTGGAACGGGTGCGTTGCTCACCCCCACCCGCAGATCCGTATGATTTATTGCCACTATGAGAGTGGGAACCTTCCGCGGAGCGTTCTTGGGAAAAATCTCGACGGGCAGCAGGGCGTGGAGCGCGGACTTCACCCGGACGACGCGGCGGACGTCGGTCCCCCCCCTTATCTCGAGGAGGTGCAGGTGCCGTGTAGTCAAATCCCTCCGCCTTATGGCGAGGAATGCCACGTCGGGTGAAGCGCTCCAGCGCACGAACTGCATCTTCATCTTCCCTGGAGACGAAGCTGATCGCCTCGCCCACAGCCTTTGCACGCCCCGTGCGGCCAATGCGGTGGACGTAGTCCTCGTGGTGAGGAGGGAAGTCGTAGTTCACCACGTGGGAGATGCCATCCACATCGATACCACGAGCGGCGATATCTGTAGCCACAAGCACGCGGATCTTCCCCTCACGGAATTCATTGAGCGCACGGAGTCGCTGGTTCTGGGAGCGGTTTGAGTGGATCGTACCGGTGGCGATCCCTGCTTGCTCAAGACGGCGAGCGATCCGGTCGGCTCCGTGCTTGGTACGAGTGAAGACGAGCACCATGTTCAGCTTGTCGTGCTGCAGAAGATGAAGCAGGAGACCCGGCTTCAGATGTTGGGGAATTTCGTAGACTGATTGGGAAACAGTGTCAGCTGGATTGGATCGGCGCCCGATCTCGACGGTCTCTGGCTCCGTCAGGAACTCGCCGGTAAGCTTCTCAATCTCTCGGGAAAGAGTCGCCGAGAAAAAGAGCGTCTGACGCTTCCTTGGGAGGAGCTTCACAATTTGACGAATCGCCGGGACGAAACCCATGTCGAGCATCCGGTCCGCCTCGTCGAGCACTAGGAACTCGATGTTGGCAAAGGCCTTTTCACGACCGCGGATCAGGTCGAGCAGGCGACCCGGGGTGGCAATGACGATATCGGCGCCTTGTTCGAGAGCCTTGATCTGGGGACGCTCACTCACACCACCGAAGATGGTGGCCACGGTGAGAGAGAGATGCTTGGCGTAAGCACGGACATTCTCCTCAATCTGGACCACCAGTTCGCGAGTTGGGGCAACCACCAGCGCCCGAACCCCCTTAGAGGGAGATGCAGCCAGTACAGAAAGGATGGGCAGTGTGAAGGCGGCCGTCTTGCCGGTGCCAGTCTGGGCAATGCCGATCAAGTCCCGACGTTGGAGGATGAAAGGAATGGCAGCAGACTGAATGGGAGTCGGTTCGGTGTAACCCGTCTCTTGGACGGCTTTCAGAATAGCGGCATCAAGGCCAAGGGATCGAAAAGGCATGGGCAGAGGAAAGAGCTAAATGCGATATGCTGAAAGCTTAAAAGAGGAACAAACCGCATCTCTGAATCCCCACGAACCATGGGAGAAACTCTTCTTATTTGCTCTTGATGGTTCCTGTGGCAGAGTTGCCTACATCGCTAGCCACCCCTCTATGTTGCCTGTACTCCAAGATGCCAAACAAGACACAGGCAATGAACAAGGCAACGGCAACAAATTTTATATTCCTTCGATCTTTATGATGTGAGAGGTGCTTCATCCCCAGAATACGGGGGCGTAACACCGAGACTTCCCCCTCCTCCCTAAAGCCTGGATCTAAGATCGCGACCTTACGTAAAGGGAGCCCCTCCTGACTGGGGGGAGTCGCTTGATTGGGTGAATAATCGCTAGGCTGGGCCATGCACGACAAGACCTAGACCTGAGGTTGAAGAAAATCCAGTAGAAAGCGAAGGTAAAAGCAGTGCTTTAGTTGCCCTTTTTAAAAGAAGAGTGTGCGCCATCGAGCGCCGCGCCCCTGCCCTTCCATCAGTTAAAAAAGAAGGCCAAAAAATGTTCCAAGCACCTACTGCGCTTGCTCGATCTCGTGAAGTCTGGCCTTGGGAACTAACTTACACGCAGTGAGAACGACATCACCCACTTTAAGTTCCTTGAAATCACCCTTGATACCGACCCGCTGGTCCACTGAGAGATAGGGATCCTGGGACAGAATGACTCCGGTACGGTCACGCCGAACGATCGTCGCCATGGAACCGTCTGAAGAAATCTGAATTTCTGAATTTTCAGGGATAGACCCCACAAGAAACTCTCCCTTCACTGCTGGCTGACTTGATGTGGCATCCTGCAGGGTGACAACCATCACCTTGTTTTCACTACTGCTTTTACTAAGGGCTGCAATACGACCAACCACCGTAATGCGCTGTCCATTGTACTTGCCGATGGCGGCAGTCTCATTGGTGGCAAAATCTCCGGCAATGACCGCAAGGGGAACCACCCCGCTCGCAGGAAACGGCTTGAGGTACGCGGTCGCGTCCTTTTGGGCGATCACGGTACTGGGAAAGGTGCTCTGGGCAATTGCCTGAACCAATAGGGCCGGCAGCACGAGAAGAAGGCAGCGTGTTATGGGGTACATAAGTCAAGACTAACACACTGTGAAAAAATGCAATTACGAAATGAAAGGCTCTGGTTGAGCCTCCTGCTTGACCCCATCCCCTCACCTCCTCAAGACTCACATGTCATGACCTTAATTAACTCCATCCTGAAGCATCCTTATCTCCTAGCCGGGATGGGCGGGGCGATCGGATCTGTTGGCCGCGTCTTAGTGTCTAATTTCATCACCCGCTTTGCAGGCGAGGAATTCCCCTTTGGTACGGTTGTTGTGAATATCACCGGAGCGATTCTCATGGGGTTGCTGGCTGGTTACGGCGATAGTGATCCGGGGAAGCTGCTCTTCTCCCAATCGGCACGCACCTTCCTAATGATCGGCGTAATGGGGGGATACACAACTTTCTCCTCCTTCAGCCTTCAGACCTTCCTCCTGATCGAGCAAGGGAATTTCACAGGGGCATTCCTGAATGTTCTTCTTTCAGTGGTCCTCTGCGTGGCAGGAATCTGGCTAGGGTTCATGACGATTCGTTCCATGATATAGAAGAGTTTTCAAAAAGGGCTTACCAAGGTAAAAAACCATTTGTTTTGCGTCGCTCAGAGTAAGACATAAAGATACACTTGAACGCGTGTTGCATCATCTCGTTATATCAATTCAAAGCACCAAGAGGACCGGCCTTACTCTCACAGAACTCTTGGTGAGCATCACCGTCATCGCGGCACTTGCATCCCTGGCAGTCCCCGCATGGAGCACCATCACCAGCTCACGAGCGAGACAGGTGGCAAGCGGCATGGTCATGGAATCTCTGGAGCTGGCGCGAAGCACAGCCCTGACCACCAAGAAGGATGTCTGGGTTATCTTCCATCATCAGGGGGATGGTCACAGGGATGCCTTTCGCGTGGTCAGCAGTGGGGATGGATCAGTGGTACCACTCGGACCATGGAAGCAGCTTCCGAGCGGCATTTCCTTTTTGGAAGGTGAGGGAACCTTGATGGATGAACACCCACCTCAAGAGATTCTCTCCTCCTCTCTCAACAACTCCACTCCCCTAGCAGGAGAGACATTTGGTTCCGTGATGTTTCAACGATCGGGTCGGATTGGTCGCCCCCTTCGCGGAGGGAATCAACTGACTCTCTCCTTTCACTCCCTCGTTGGTACACCTCCTCTACCAATCCTTCTCTCAAGAGCCACCGGCCGCTCCTCCATTTCAGAATGACCAGATGAAGAAAATCACAATCCGATCCACCCAGCGTGCCTTCACTCTTTTGGAGATTCTCGTCGCCCTTGCACTCTTCGCCCTTGCAGTGAGCGCTCTCCTTGTTCTCTTTCCCATGGCACAACGGAGTGAAAGGGAGAGCGATACAGAGATGCGGGCAACCCTGATTGCCTCGAGTATCATGGAGGCTCTTGATCTCCCATCTAGAGAAGGTCTAGTCCGCTTGGAGATTGGCAACACCAACTCTGCTCCCCACTGGATGGAACTAGATCCCAAAATCAAAAAAAACCAATCCATTGCCTACAACTCCTCTTGCAAAGCACTTCATCCGCTGAGCGAAACGGAGCGACTCGAAGCAATTCCAGATCATGATGCCGCCGGTGTGGCGACGCTCACCATCACTCCCAAGTCTTCCATTCCTTTCCTGAGCACTGCAGAAGTGGAAGTGGCATTCCCCTCCTCTGCTCCTGCTGCCAACCGAACTGTCCATCGCTATGTGCGGCTCCTTCATGTGGGCCCTATAGGTGAGGTGAAGCCATGATTCACCTGCGACTGCCCTCACCTCTCCGCTCGGGGTCCAGCAATGCATTTTCACTCCTTGAGGTGCTCATCGCCTCCACGGTTCTAGCACTGTTGATTGCCCTCCTTCTTGGAATCGTCAATGGAGCATCAAGTCTTTGGAGTAATGCCGAGGGACGACGAGAGGCTGCCAGGGAAGTGAGAGAGGGACTCCGCATGATGGCGGAAGATCTCCACTCCTCTGTCATCACTGCCGAACCGGAGACACTTCTCATCAACGATCCCGAACTAAAAGTCGGAGATGGTAAAAACCCCTGTAAAAGTCTCTTCCTCCTGGTCTCCCACCCACGAGATCAACGACATAACGGGATCAAGGGGGACCTTTGCGCTACGGGTTATTTTATCGCTGCCGCTCCGGAAGGGAATGGGATGAGGAATCTCTACCGCTTTCACGCCTCTGGAGATGACGTTGCGAAAGCCTACGAAGCGAAAACCCTATCGGTACTTTACGCCACCGCCGCGGCGGGAAACAGGAACACCGAGTTGCTTGCCCGAAATATCACGGACTTAGAGATTCATCCCATCAGTATATCAGGAGAGAGAGCCCATCCTGACGCCCTCAGGCTGACCCTCGCTGCGGTCAATGCCTCCACCGCACGATTGATCGCTTCAAAGCCCGAGGCGAAAGAGCGCAACGAGCGCCTCCTCAAACAGCAGCAGCTTCATTTATCGACAATTGTCTGCTTACCTCCGTCGCGTGATATGCCCCGACCATGAGAGCAATGTGCCCTGAGCGCCTGATCCGCACCAGTCAAGGTACCATGCGATTGAAATCGCGGGAAGAGGGGGCTGCAATTATTGCTGTCCTCAGCGTGCTGGCCCTCCTGAGCCTTCTGCTCGCTTCCTTACTTCACAGTGCTCGCGTCGAACGAACGGCAGCAGCTGAATCTACCGCTGCCAAGCAGGCGGAGCTTGCCGCGAAATCCGGGGTCGCCTCGGCGATGACCCTGCTCACGATTGCGACAACTCCCTCTCCAGCCTACCTCGTGGGGCTCAGAGATCATGACGAAGGTGAGGAGCATTATGACTCGGCGGCTGGACCGGCCACGACCACCGCTCCCGCTCTTGTTATCGGGGCAACCAACCTAAGCAATGAGAGCCAGATGCTTCCCCTCTTCTCCTTTGACCTCAATGCCGCGGCCGCCTTCCCAAAGATACCCCCTAGCCAACTCGAGTCCTTGATCGAAAGACGCCTCTCCACAAATCCATCGCTCACCGTCGACTTGAATGATCCAGCCTTGGTCGGAAGCCTCGATTCACCCACGTCAAATCAGCCTGCTGCAGGCGGCATCATCAATGCCTCAGAGCGCTTCCCCGCACTTTGGCAAACCATCAAGAATAGCAATGGGGATCTAATTGGGCGCTATGCCTTCATTCTTACTGATGAGTCAGCATGCCTGAATCCCGCTTTGCATCTTGGGAAACCACGTAATGATCCTGCCAACTGGGACCATGGCCCAAAGGACCTCCCCATAAGCACGGAAAACCTCCAGCTCCCTACCCCCATGGAGGCTCATCACCTTAAAGAAGTGGCACTCAGTTTACCCACGGAAGAGAGCTTTGAGCGCTCGTTCGATGACCTGAGTGAGTACAATCATAAGCGAGGATTGCTGACTCGGGATGCGTGTCATGCCCCTGATCTCATTCCGGCAACTCTGCCCGAGGGGGGCCTCCCGAAGTATAATCTCAATGACCTCGCTACCAATCCCGCATGGGGAGTCACGCCTTACGATCGTGCTCTGACGATTGCTGCAGTAATAGGTAAGAACTTGCCCAAGTTTCAGCAGCGGGACCTATCACTCTCTGCCAAGGGAGCCGATCAAGCTCTTTACTTAAGGCGCCTGGCCTGCAGCATTGTCGACTACATCTCACCAGAAGCTGGCCCGACGGGTCCATTTGGCAGTGAGCCTTCGGGGCGTGATCTTGTCCCCTATGTCACGCAAATCGCAGAACGATGCACCCTCACGGCACTCTCCAGCAACAGCGCCACCATCGAGAGCCAGTTCTTTGTCGAAATCTGGAACCCCACCACCAGCTCGATCCCTGCGGGAACACCACGCCTTCTCATCGGAAACAGGGCAAGAGTCCTCTTCGGCACTGCGATCGAGACCCCTTTCCGTGATTATGAGGAGACAGGGAGCGAATTGCCTGCGCTGCGTCCCAATGAGTTCACCGTGGTGGCTTTCAAGGCCGAAACCCAGGTCTGGGAGTCACCCACAGTCAGCACCAATGCTCCCAAGTGGGAACGGGGTCCCGGCGGTAATGCCAATAATACCCGCCACCAGAATTTTCGTTTCTACTGGAACGACAGGCTGGTGGACATGACCAGACCCTCCGGCATCTCAGTGGGGGACAGCGCCGGAGGGCTTGATCACTACGGACAGACACTCAACGATCGGAAGCCTCACTGGCAAGTCGTGACATCACCTACCTATGCGGCGGGTTCCTCGACACAAGCCGAAGCAGATCAGGCGCTTGAGCCGGGCGCCTACCGGTTCGTCGGTGATCCGAGAGCTAATTTTTTAACCGCTTACACTTGGAGTGCAGCCACCGATTATCAGGCCAAGACGCGCTGGAAAGGAGTCAATCCCGCCGAGTACCACAACCTCGGCTACGTCCTAGATCCGATGAAAATCTGGAGGGGACGTGATCGGGTTCCACTCGACGGGCCTGCCGGCAACCAGCCTGGGAACATAGCGCAAAATCCCGATGCCATCCCGTCTCCTTACAACGAGGGGAGAGACGGCATCAGCGCACCTTCTGTCGTGCGCAAAGGACCTATGACTTCACTCGCGGAACTGGGAAATATTTTCGATCCTGCGCAGGTGGATGATCAGGGGCAGGCACCGAAAGCTGGTTCCGGGGGTTCCAGTTTCTGCTGCGGAGGCGGTCGCACACTCAGGATCGGACAACCGGAGTTTCAATTTCCCGGGACGAACTACAACTGGAATGTGCCAGGAAAAAGAGCCATCGAACTGCTTGATCTCTTCACCCTCGCCGACGAGGGGCGCAAACCGGGCCCCGCTATGCATGGAACCAATGAGGGAGTTCCCGGACGCATTAACATCAACACAGCCCCCCATCCCGTTCTCACCTCACTCTTCAGCGGGATTGGTGTGACCTCAGATCGTCGCTTTACGAACTCGATCATCGGAACCAAGGCAGCTGATGCCTTGGCAACTCTTGTTGAAGATCATCGGCCCTATAGTCGGCTTTCTGATCTCTCCATCCTTACCACAAACCTTGTCAACGCGGAGACCTACACGCCGTCACTCTCACAAAACATCATCGGAAGTTCGCCACCCGCTGCAGACATCTTCGACAGGGCCCGCGAAGAAGCACTAGGAAAAATCCTTGGACATTGCATTTTCCAGACACGGGTCTTTCACCTCTATGTCCTCGGGGAATCCCTCGACAAAAAGGGGCGAACCACAGGACGATCCCTAATGCAGGGAATTGTACGTTTAAATCCCGACCCTACCGGCAGACTCATCCCCTCACTCCATGATGTGCAGTGGCGGTAGAGCGCAGGGAAAGCACACTTGAAAAGACATCATCGATCATGATCACCCTCCCCATTCTTCTCTCGCTGGCGCAGACTACAATACTTCCAGCTACTCCACTACTGGCTAACTCTTCGGAACAACCTTCAGTTCATTCGGTGCGTCATCACCGCCAAGCCGCGCCCACCCCGATACCAACGCCTGAAGTCAGGATCACCATCGTCAATGCCACAAGCGTTCCCGCACTTTCCCTCAGCACGATCGAGGGCGGTGCTCACAAAGCTTACCATCTCTTTCCTCAGGGGGAATGGACAGCCAATGAAGCGATCAAGACCGCGGAGGTTCAGTACTTGGTGCAATCTACCAATGGGGCCAGCCTCTCCAAGCAGATCATCCGGTTCAAACCACACTCCATCCAGTTTCTTCTCATCACCGGCGACCTCTCCACCAAGGGGCCAGCCGAAAGACTTCCGGGAATCGTCGCTCCCCTCACCTCATCACAACCTCAGACATGGCCGCCCAATCTTCAGTATCATCTCTTCCCTTACACCCTCGTAAGCCAGGATCCCTGTCACTATCGGATCTTTAACGGGATGCCTGGTAAAACCCTCCTGTTGCGCAGCGTGCCCGTTGGAAATAAACCTTCTCAGCAACTTGCTCTTCTCGCTCCGGGAAATAGCGTGCAACTCGTGCAACAGCCAGCCTCCATTGACTATGATACGGTGATTGACGGGCAAACTAACCGACTCGAGATCCGACAAGAAGGGGCGGCAGGGAACTGCCTGATCCCCTTTTTCCTTCGAAACGGCAAACCCGATTTTATCAGAGTTTTTGAGACACCTTAATGAGCCTTCTCATCTTGACTCCTGAGTTGGCAGGGCGGGCTTTAAAATCAAATGGGAAATGTTGGGCGCGCTATGTTACCCTATTCTTATGAACACTTTTGAAGCGATCGAATCCCGCCGAGCCATCAAGCATTACGACCCGAACCATCAGTTCACTCCCCAGGAGGAGAAGCAACTTTTGGAGGCTGCTCTACTCTCCCCGACCGCTTTCAACATCCAGCAGTGGCGCTTCGTCGTTGTTCGAGACATGGAGGTTCGTAAGCAGATCCGCCAAGCAGCGTGGGATCAGGCACAGGTCACCGAGGCCTCGATGCTAGTGATTCTGTGCGGTGATGTGAAGTCATGGGACAAGGATCCGGTCCGCTACTGGAAAGATGCTCCCGAGCCAGTTCGCGAATTCATGGTTCCTGCGATCAAGGCCTACTACGACAACAAACCCCAAGTGCAGCGCGATGAGGTGATGCGCTCCTGCGGGATCGCCGGGCAGACCCTGATGTTGGCGGCACGTGACATGGGCTATGATACCTGCCCGATGGATGGCTTCGACTATGAGGCGGTGGGCAAGATCATCAACCTGCCGGCCGACCACGCCATAAGCTTCATGGTCGTCATCGGCAAGAAACTGAAGGAGCCATGGCCTCGTCCCGGCCAACTCCCCTACGAGCAGGTCGTCCTCGAGAATCGTTTCTAAGGGCCAAATGGAGGAGGGCCGCCCAACTTGCCACATGCATACGAGTTGGGCTGCCGCCTACGGCTTCACTGCCCTGAGCTGGTAGGCGGTGTAGACCATCACGGATTCGGGATCCGTGGCAATGGCGTCAAAGTCAGCACTCATCCGCTCCACCAGGGCAGGAGTGACCCTGCGCTTGGCGATTAGCTCTTCGATACCGCTGGAGAAAATGTCCCGAAAATAGTGTGCCATCTCGGTGCGCTCTGCCGGTGCCTGCCGCTTGTCGATGTGAGGGGAAATATTGTTGAACTCGACCTCTTGCAGACCTGCTTCCAGCGCCAGGTTTGCCAACTGGATCCCGATGTCAGGATGGCCGCCAAAGTCGCTCTGGAGTTGATTGAAATGCTTCCAATATTCCATCAGCGCTACTCTCGGAGGATAGGTGTAGACGCCTGCGTTGAAGACCTCAGTGGCGTACAAGACCCCCTCCCGCGTAAGGACCCTGACAGCCTCAGCCATCGCCTTGGCCGGATCGGCCAGATGTTCCAAGACCCAGCAGAAGAACACACCATCAAACGATCCCTCTTTGAGGGGGAGTTCGTAAGCCGAGCCCTCCAAAAGGGTAACCTGCCCAGAGGCAATCTCCTCTCTGAGGAGTATTCTCGCGTAACCAATCAGCTCAGGGGAAAACTCAACTCCCGTGAAGCACGTGCTAGGAAATCTCCTCGACAGAATCCTGAGTTGCGCACCGACTCCGCATCCGATCTCCAGGACGCTCTTGCAAGTGCTGTAGTCAAGTTGTCGGTGAATCCAAGGTGTCAGGTATTCCGCCTGATGGATCAGCCGCTGCTGCTCTTTCTCGGTGAAGGTGTGGATGTAGCCTGTCGCCATGCTACTGGGAGTGTAACCCTCGGCTCCCTTTTCTCAATCCATTCGAGAAGATGTCAAATGGCAGGACTCACCCCAAAGGATGCCGACTCACCAAGTTCTCACTTCCAGAAAGAGGGAGGGTGATGACATGATCTGATCATATGTTCAACGCACTCCAAAACATCTTTGAAAGAGGGATCTACACCAGTAGGTGGATTCTGGCACCCCTCTACCTCTGCCTTGTCCTGACGCTTCCCGTCATCGGCCTGAAGTTCCTTCAGGAGTTCTGGCACATGCTGGAACATTTCAATACGCTCACCACGCAGTTCATGGTGATCGCGGTCCTGGAGCTTGTTGACATCGTCCTTGTCGGCAATCTGCTTCTGATGATCATTTTCTCCGGATACGAGAATTTCGTCTCGAAAATCGACATCGCGAAGACACACGTGGACCGTCCCTCCTGGATGGGTAAGATCGACTACAGCGGACTGAAGCAGAAGATCATCGGCTCGATCGTCGCCATTTCCTCGATCGAACTTCTAAAGCTCTTCATCGACCTCGGCACGATGACCCACAACACGTCGACTGCTGAGATGAGCTTTTTCCAATGGAAAATGTACGGAATGATCATTCTCCACGGCGTGTTTGTCATCTCTGGACTCATTTTTGCCTTCACCGAAAAGAATTCCCACGCGCATGAAGCACCTCATGAGTAAGATTTTTTTACTCCGAAGGTCATTTCGGACTCTTTGCCTCCTGTTGGCGGTAGTGGCTTTGAGCATCCTGTCGGGCAATGCCGAAAGCACTTTCACTAAGGATAATGACCCGTACCTGTGCATCAACCTTATGTCATTTGATGCCGCCCAGGGAAACGTCTTGGGACGTCTGCAACTGAAACTCCCTGAATCTGAAATAACCCCACGCTTCTCTCCCAAGCACGACTATTTCCTGATCGATGAACTGACGATCAATGATTCCGTCCTAAAAATCAGTTCCACTGACAATTATTCGGCCTTCAATAACGAACTCCTCACCCAGTATCAGGTGCATGACGCAGGCTCCGAGTTCTTCTATCCTTTCGATGTCCACCAGGCAAACCTGAGAGTTTTTGTCGACCGGAACAGGAAAACCAAAAATGGGGATGTCCTTGAATGTCGTGTTCCTTTGAAACTCGATACCAGCCTCTGCTCCTTTGAAGGGTACAAGGTTATCCTGACACCCGGGCCTGACAATTCCCCCAACTATGTCGACCTACAGATTGAGATCAAAAGAACCATGGCGATCAAGATCTCTACGATCTTCATCTCAATTCTGATGCTCTTAGTCTCGTTCGGTTTCATGAACATGGTACGCAAGTTTCTCAAAAGCAATGCATCTCCTGACATCGACGAGATGGCTTTTGGCGCGGCTCTTCTCTTCGCTTTCCCCGCCATCCGTGCCATCGAGCCTTCGGTCCCCCCGATGGGTGTTCTAAGCGACTACATCGGCTTTTTTTGGGCGGAGACCATCGTGGCCGTCTCGCTCATCGTCCATCTTTACAGTTGGATTAAGAGAAAGAGTTACGACATCTAGCCGGCTCTCGTATCTCTCGGGATTGCGGGGAAATTGCCACGCGGCAAATACCACACTAGGATCCCATAGATGCAACATCGCTGGATTCTTCCTTCCTCTCAGGACGAGGTTGCGACCAACCACCTCTCTTCTGAACTCGGGATTTCCAGAGTAGCGGCGGAATTGCTGGCAGCTCGTGGGTTTTCCACCACAGAAGAGGCAGCCCTCTTTCTTGACCCCCGCCTTGCCTCACTCAGTCCCCCGGAGGAGATCCTCGGAATGACTCAGGCTTCCGAACGCCTGATCGCAGCGATTGACTCCCGCGAACGGATCACTCTCTACGGTGATTACGATGTCGACGGCGTCACTTCCCTGACAATCCTAACCCGTTTTCTTAGACAGGCCGGCGCCTCCGTGGAGTGCTTCATTCCAGATCGCTCACGCGAGGGGTATGGGCTTAGCAAAGCAGGTGTCACCCGCTGCTTGAGGGAGAGTCTTCCCAGCTTGGTGGTAGCGGTTGATTGTGGAACGAACTCGCGCGCTGAAGCCGAACTACTCGCAACGGCTGGATGCGATCTCGTCATTCTGGATCATCACGAACCTGGGCAGGAGACAGCTGCCCCGCTCAGCGTCGCCTTGGTAAACCCAAAAATGGGTGATGACTTCCACTACCTATGCAGCGCAGGCATTGTCTTCAAGCTCTGCCATGCGATGCAGAAATCCCGTCCAGTGGATGGTCTTGATCTAAGGGACTTCCTCGATCTGGTAGCTGTCGGGACGGTTGCCGATATCGTTCCGCTGGTGGGAGAGAACAGAATTTTTGTCCGCGCCGGGCTGAAGCAACTAGCCAGATCAAGGTGGGCTGGGCTCCATGCCCTTCTCCATGTCTCGGGAGCCGCGGTTCCTTACGATCCTTCCGACATTGGATTTAAGATCGGCCCCCGTATCAACGCAGCTGGCCGGCTTGGCAGCGCGACGGAGGCACTCTCACTACTCCTCACCGACGATGCCAATGAGGCCACGCGGATTGCGGCGCAACTCGATCAGCAGAACCGTGAGCGGCAGGCTGTTGAACGTGATGTCACTCTCCAGGTGGAGGAATGGGTGGATGCCCATTTTGATCCGAATCAACACACCACTATTGTCGCGGGACAACAGGGGTGGCATCAGGGAGTGGTGGGAATTGTGGCCTCGAGGATCTCCCGCCGTTGGCACAGACCCGCTCTGATCATTGGATTCGATGATACAGGGGCAGGGAAAGGAAGCGGCCGCAGCGTTGATGGAATGCCTCTGGTGGAGGCCTTGGGACGCTGCGCCTCCTTGCTGGATGGCTTTGGGGGCCATGACATGGCGGCAGGCCTGAGCCTGCAGGAGTCACAACTCACGGCTCTACGTGAAAGTTTTGAAGTGGCTGTACGCCAACTCATCAGTGAGGAGGATCTTATTCCGAGACTCAGACTTGATGCTGAACTCGATCTCGGCCATGCCAATGAGGAGTGGCTCGGGATGCAGGATCGGCTCGCACCCTTCGGCACCGGAAACGCTCAGCCCATCCTCTTCTCGCGGGGAGTGAGTCCTTCTTCCACTCCACGGGTTCTCAAGGAAAAACATCTTAAGATCGATCTCATGAGCAAGGGCGTTCGAACGCAGGCTATCTGGTTCAACGGCGCAACCGGAGAATTGCCTCGCCCACCCTGGGATGTGGCCTACACCGTAAATAGAAACACTTGGCAGGGACGGGACGAGGCACAGATTCAGATTGTGGCGGTCCGCACATCTGAGTGATGGCACCTGTACGGAAAAGTAGAGTGAGCGATCCAGCGGAGGCATCCCTCCCGACGCAGGGTTCACCAGCTTTACCTTCTGCCAAGAAAACTCGGGTTCCGGCAAAGAAGCCCAAAAAGCCTGCCAAAATTGTCTCGATTGCCCCCCATGATCCCGAGACGCCCCTTGAACAGTTGGGGTGGATCAGGCGCCCACAGCTTACAGCTCTGGGCAAGCTTGGCATCCTCGTCGTGCGGGATCTTCTCGAACACTATCCCCGACGACACGAAGACCGACGTCGATTCGACCTCTTTCCCGATACAGAGAGGGAGCGTTCCTATTGCCTCAGCGGGACAGTTGGGAAAACAGTTTTCCGGAGGTTCGGGAGGATGCGAAGTTTCGAAGCGGAGATTGAGGAAACACCCGGATCACCCCTGACGGCTCGGATCACGCTTCGTTGGTTTAATCTCTTCCATGTTCAGAAGACACTCCCCACCGGCACTCGGGTCATTGTTTTCGGACGCCCCAAGCAGCGCGGCAAACGCCTCGTCATGGAGCATCCTGAATTTGAGGTGGTGACCGATGAGGATCACCAAAGCATCCACTTGGACCGGATTGTGCCTGTCCATCCGGCGGGCGAAGGAATCAGCGTCAGGGTGATCCGTGGTCTGATCCACCGAGTCGTTCATGAGACTGACTGGGGCAAATGGAGCGACCCTCTTCAACAGCAAGCCTACGATTGGGGAAAGGCCTTGCAGAGTATTCACTTCCCCTCGGAGCCTGAAGAACTTGCATCCTCGCGGCGTGAGCTTGCTTTGAGGGAACTCCTTGGCGTTCAGACCCTAGTCACCATCCGCAGAAACGAGGCACGCCGTCCACGTGGTGCGGCGAAGAACCCACCGGGTAAACTTCTTCAAGGATTTCTCAAACGGCTCCCCTTTTCACTGACGAATGCTCAGCAGAAGGCGATTGTCACCATTCTAGCCGACATGGGAAACCCCCACCGCATGCATCGACTGCTGCAGGGGGATGTCGGTTCAGGCAAGACTGTCGTGGCGGCCTCAGCCATGCTGCAGGCGATCGAGGCTGGTCACCGTGCGGTCCTGATGGCACCGACGCAGATTCTCGCCGAACAGCATTACCAGAATTTTCAGTCGTGGCTGGAGCCACTCGGCATCCCGGTTGCTTTGATCACCGGATCCAGGAACAAAAAAGGAGGGCCACTCTTGGCCCACGCGATGACCCCGGGAGCCATCATTGGAACACATGCGCTTCTCCACAACCAACAGGCAATGGCGGGGACAGGTGTTGTCGTGATTGACGAACAGCATAAATTTGGAGTCCTCCAGCGGGCACAGCTTGCTGCCTCCGCATCGGCTCCCGATGTGCTCGTGATGACGGCAACGCCCATTCCCAGGACACTTGCCCAGACCATTTACGGCGACTTGGATCTCTCAATCCTCGATGAGCGACCTCCAGGACGTGGTGTGCTTCGCACGGCCGCTAGGGGAATTGAAAAGCTCCCCGAAATCACCGACTACATGCGGGGGCAGTTGGAAAAGGGACGACAGGCTTTTGTCGTCTATTCACTCATCGAGGAATCCGAGAAACTCGCGGCCAAAGCCGCTGAGGCAGAGATCGCCTCATGGCAGGCACGACTCTCCCCCCACCGTTGCGTACTCCTTCACGGTCGGATGACTAGCGGAGAGAAAGATGCCGTGATGGACTCCTTCCGCAAGGGAACCATGCAAGTGCTGGTGACCACCTCGGTGATTGAAGTCGGCGTGGATATTCCCAATGCAACGTTTTTACTGGTGGAAAACGCAGAACGCTTCGGCCTGGCCCAACTCCACCAAATCCGTGGGCGCATAGGCAGGTGCAGACACACCTCTACTTGCGTCCTCATTGAGGGGAGCGGAAGTCCGGAGGCCTTGGAGCGCCTCCGGATTCTTGAGAAGAGCACTGATGGCTTCGTGATCGCTGAAGAGGATCTGCGACTCCGCGGTTCTGGAGATATTCTGGGCACGGCCCAGAGCGGTCTGCCTCCGCTACGCATCGCCGATCTCTACCGCGATGCCGATCTGATCACGATCGCCTCCAAAGAGGCTGTACGGATTCTCGAGGAGGATCCCACACTCAGACTCCCGCACCATGGCAACCTCTTGCGGCTTCGCACCGCCTACGCTCTCCGTCTCCAGACAACGGATGGTTGATTTTTACCCGACACACCTTGTGCCTACGCTGGGATTCTGCATAATATCTTATTGTCGATTTGGTAACGGCGGGGTAGCCAAGTGGTAAGGCCGGGCTCTGCAAAAGCCCCATGCGACGGTTCGATTCCGTCCCCCGCCTCCACCTCCTAGAGCCACATAAACACTGGCTCTAGAGGTAGCGGACACCAAACGGACACCAAAACGGACACCAAAAAAACCGTTTTGGGGCTAGTCACCGAGTGCGGGTGGTGACTCACCCACTACTCGGTAACTACCCAGGAATCGGCTCGTTCAACATCGCGGCTGCGCCAACCGCATGAAAAAACGCTACCGACTCATCCGCCGTGGAACCCGCGGAGGAACCTACTACTGCGTCGACACTCAGACCGGCTCAAGAACCAGCTTGGGCAAGATCTCAGCCGATGAGGCCGAGCAAATCGTTCAGCACAAGAACACGGCCGTGCGTCAGCCGATGCTCAACCTGCAGATTGCCAAGGCCTATCTGGCCGGCACTGATTCAGGAGTCACCACGCGCACTTGGGGCAGCGCTCTCCAGACGCTCGTTGAGATGAAAGCAGGTGCCAACCTCAAACGCTGGACCACCTTTTCCAAGGACAAGGCAATCAAGCCTCTGCTGCCCAAGATCCTCATCGAGACTCAGGCCGAGGAACTTCTCAACTGCGTTAAAAACGGAACGGTTTCCACCAACATCTTCCT
>Ga0114964_10001117_pt1 | contig 19909 bp, 18 predicted proteins | sample C_131016_MF_Meta_FD_92638 | JGI IMG/M metagenome (GOLD analysis project Ga0114964, IMG submission 92638) | Freshwater microbial communities from Lake Croche, Canada to study carbon cycling - C_131016_MF_MetaG | ecosystem: Environmental > Aquatic > Freshwater > Lake | place: Lake Croche, Canada... | reverse complement strand
TCAACTCGTCGCGATGCAGCTAAAGCTCGTGCGACTCGTAGCAATGATGGTCGACCAAATTTTGAACCTCGTAAACGCGAAAAATATGTTCCAGGTGTAGGCAAGCGCAGCGAAAACGCTGCTCGCGATTTCAAGCGATCAGAAGATCGCACAAATTCTTACAATCGCCCAGAGCGCACTTCAAGTGCCTATGGCCGTACACATTCAGCAACCACAGATTTTGGCGCAGACGATAATTATATTTCAGCGAATTTAGCTGACGCGAATTTGATTGATGCCACACCAAAAACAGAAATCACTATGACTTTTGCCGAACTTGGTATTGCTCCTAAGTTGGTTGAGCGCTTAACTGCACAAGGAATTAACCATCCATTCCCGATTCAGATTGCAACTTTGCCTGACGCACTTGCCGGCAATGACATTTTGGGCCGCGGGCAAACAGGTTCAGGTAAGACTCTTGCTTTCGGTTTAGCAATGCTAACTAATCTAAATGGTCGCGTGGCCAAGCCACACAAGCCACTTGGTTTGGTATTAACTCCAACTCGCGAATTAGCACAACAGATTGATGAAGTTTTAACTCCACTTGCGAAATCAATTGGGCTTGATTCAGTAGTAATTGCTGGCGGAATGCCCTATGGCAAGCAGATCACTGCAATGCGTCAATCTTGTCCAATTTTGGTTGCAACCCCAGGTCGCTTGATTGACCTACTTGATAAAGGCGAAGTTCAACTCGATGATCTACAAATCACCGTACTTGATGAAGCCGATCAAATGGCCGACATGGGCTTCTTGCCAGTTGTTAAAGAAATTCTTGATCAAGCTAAGCCAGATGGACAACGTTTATTGTTCTCGGCCACTCTTGATCGTGGTGTTGATGCGCTAGTTAAGAAATACCTGAACAATCCAAAGACTCACTCTTTGCAGAACGATCGCGCTTCAGTTTCAACCATGAAGCACTATGTACTAACAATGCAGACCACTGATAAAGATGACGTAACCGCGCAAATTGCTTCTCGTAGCGGTAAAACTATTTTGTTCGTAAAGACGCAACGTGGCGCCGATCGCCTAGCTGACAAACTTGCGCATGCAGGCGTTCCAGTAGGTGCACTTCACGGTGGAAAGTCACAAGCAGTTCGTACTCGCACTTTGGCATTGTTTAAGGAAACTCCTAACGCTGCGCTAGTTGCAACAGATGTAGCAGCTCGCGGTATTCACGTTGATGGCATCTCATTAGTTGTGCACTTCGACGCACCAACTGATCACAAAGATTACTTACACCGTTCTGGGCGTACTGCACGCGCGGGCGAAGAAGGCAATGTTGTATTGCTTTCAACAACTAAGAGCCAATCTGGTGTTAAGTCGCTAACTTCTCGTGCTGGAGTTACTCCGATATTTGTTCACGTCGAACCAATGTCTAACGAGTTAATTCAGATCACCGGTGCAGTTGAGCCATCTGGAATTCCATACGTCGCGCCAGTGCTTGAGAACAAGGGTCCAAATCGCGGCAACCGTCGCCCTCGCCCTAATTCAAGTGAGCGTCGCCGTCGCCCTCGTTAATTTAATTTGATCTAACCGGTTGAGTAACTCAAGGGTTACTTCACCGACTTTCGGTAAAACGCAGGCGTAGGAAACTTCGATTTCGAAATCCAATCTGGAAATAAATTTCTCGACCACTGATAAATCTCCGCGTACTAATAAAGCAAATTCAAATTCGCCAATTCGCGCTATTAAGTCCTCTGTGCGAGCAATATTTGAAAGTGCATCTGCGAAAGCCACAATTTCATCAACGGTTGATGAAGTCAGAAGGTCTATCCGAATTGCACATAGCTGCATGCCGCCTCGTTGAAATCTAGCTAACTCCCGCGCCATTTCCTCGTAATAAAGTGGCGGAGCTAATAAATTAGTCAACGAATCATGCCGACCATCATGCGAGATTGGTTCGAATATTGATTTTTCCATTAGATTACTCATCTCAGGTAGAACTAATTTGGCGGCAAAGGAGAATGGCGTGAGCGCTGAATCAAATAAGCATCTCAGCCAATCCGCTCGCCGCAATATCGCGACAACCCTGCTGAACTTTGAAGGCGCCGTCGTACTCGCCCTAGGGGCTTTTCTTATTTACAAAGGGATTACCGCTGATTCAGTAGAAATCGCCCCGCTTTATGGCGTAATCATTTTTGCGGCAATTGGTGGCCTGGGCCTATTGGCCGCTGCATATTCTTTTAAAAATCAACGCCATTTTGGCCGAGCACCAGCGGTTTTAGCTAATTTAATTGCACTTGGCGTTGCTAAATTTCAATTCGATGGCGGCCTCTGGTTTGTTGCCTTGCCGCTAGTTATTGTTGCCGCGACCACTCTTTATTGCGCAATAACGATAGTTCCAGAAAGCGAAGATAAGTAATGGCAAGCATCGCAGTTGTAGGCAGTACCAACATCGACATGGTTGCTTACTCTGACGTAATTCCTGACCGCGGCAAAACCGTAACTGGAAAAGATTTCGCAATTGGCTTTGGTGGTAAAGGCGCAAATCAAGCAGTAATCGCGGCCCGCATGGGTGCAAAGACTTACATGGTCGGCGCGGTTGGTGAAGATGTTTTTGGTGAATCTGCCATTAAAAACTTTGTTGACCAAGGTGTAAATATTGAACACTTAGCAAAGGTGAGCGGATCTAGTGGAGTTGCCCCAATTTGGGTTGATGGTGGTGGTGACAATCGAATCATCGTTGTTCCAGGTGCGAATGCGAAAGTAACAATTACTCAAGTTGAAAATGCAATTAAATCGATTCCAGATTTAAAAGTTGTTATTGGCCAATTTGAAATTCCAGTTGAAGTAACCACCGCTGCATTTTCTGCTGCACGACAAATGGGAATCACCACAATTTTGAACCCAGCGCCGTATCAGGAAGTTCCGGTTGAATTATTGGCAGTAACAGATTGGTTAATTCCGAATAACCACGAATTCCAAGATTTGCATCCGGCACACCTAGACCCAAATACTGATGGAGTAATTGCAGAATTCGCAGCGGTCCGGAAAATAAATCTGGTGGTAACTTTGGGCGAAGATGGCGTTGTGATTGCCGATGGCGCAATAACTAAAATTGCCGCGCAGAAAGTGAAACCACTCGACACGACGGGTGCTGGTGATTGTTTTGTCGGAACTTTCGCATTTGGTCTAGCTAGTGGAATGTCGGCGGCGAAAGCTGCCGAGTTGGGCTGCCGGACTGCCGGCCTAAGTGTTACCCGACTTGGAGCGCAGAGTTCCTACCCCAGCACCGCTGAAGCCAGCCAAATTCTGACCGATCTCTAAGTTCCAGAGAGTGTGCCGAATATCGCTTAATTTGCGCTTCGATATTGAACTAAGCGACTTTAGCCATGGGGGCTCACCTCGGTAGACTTCACACGTAAATCGCTACTAACAAGGGGAGAAAGCCAGTGTCGGCTTCCGATTCAAATATCGATTTTGGTGCTAACGATTGGTTAGTCGAGGAAATGCAAGAACGTTACCTCGCAGATCCCGCTTCAGTTGATCCGGCTTGGGTCGAGTACTTCACCAAGAATGGTTCGTCTGGGAATGGTGTTGCAAGTCCAAACACTGCACCAAAAACTGGCGTTCCCCCAATTCCAAAAGCAATGCAAGCACAAGCAACTTCGCCTGCTACACCGGTTGCGACACCAGCACCTGCAGCGCCAGTTCAAGTTCAGCAACCTTTAGTGACTGCACCAGTTGTAACAACTGCGCCGACTCCAGCAGACCCGGTTGTTAAGCCAGTTCCCGTTTTAGTTACACCTGCAGCATCTTCGCTAACTCCAATTCGTGGCGTAGGCGCTCGCGTAGTGCAGAGCATGGAAGCTTCATTAACAGTTCCAACCGCGACAAGCGTTCGTGCAATTCCAGCTAAGTTAATGATCGACAACCGCATTGTGATTAATAATCACTTAAAGCGCACTCGCGGCGGAAAAGTTTCTTTCACTCACTTAATTGGCTACGCAATGATCAAAGCAATGCGTGCAATGCCAGAGATGAATGTTTTCTACGGTGAGATCGAAGGCAAGCCAGCCATTGGTCAACCGGAACATATCAATCTTGGAATCGCAATCGATTTAGCTAAGGCAGATGGTTCTCGCCAACTGCTAGTTCCATCTATTAAAGGTTGCGAAGATTTAGATTTCGCCCAATTTGTAAGTGCGTACGAAGCTGTAATTCGCAAAGCACGGGGCGGCACTTTAACTGTTGAAGATTACGCGGGCACAACTGCCTCGTTAACTAACCCAGGCACTATCGGAACAGTTCACTCAGTGCCTCGCTTAGTTCAAGGGCAAGGCTTAATTATTGGCGTAGGTGCCATGGATTACCCAGCTGAATTCCAAGGTGCATCCGATGAAACCTTGGCCCGCATGGCTGTCAGCAAGGTAATTACGTTAACTAGCACTTACGATCACCGGGTTATTCAAGGTGCGCAATCCGGAGATTTCTTACGTCGCATTCACGAATTACTACTTGGCGCAGATCATTTCTATGAAGATATTTTTGCGGCTCTTCGAATTCCATATGTACCAATTCATTGGGCAGCAGATTTAGATTTCACACGCGATGACCATATTTCCAAGACAGCGCGCGTTCAACAATTAATTCAGGCTTACCGCACCTACGGTCACTTGATGGCTGATACCGATCCGCTTGAATACAAGCAACGCACTCACCCAGATCTCGAAGTTGAGACTCATGGTTTAACTCTCTGGGATCTTGATCGTGAATTCGCTACCGGTGGTTTTGGCGGTAAAGCATTTATGCCACTTCGCAAGATTCTCGGAATTCTCCGTGACTCTTATTGCCGCTCAGTTGGCGTTGAATATATGTTTATCGAAAATCCAGCTGAACGTAAATGGATGCAGGAACATATTGAAGTTGGCAATCATGAAGTTGCTCGGGAAGAACAACTTCGGATTCTGCGCAAACTAAATAGCGCTGAAGCATTCGAATCATTCTTGCAAACTAAGTTCGTTGGCCAGAAGCGCTTCTCGCTAGAAGGCGGCGAATCAGTTATTCCACTTCTCGATGCAGTTATTTCTGCTGCAGCTGAAGCAAAACTAGATGAAGTTTGTATTGGAATGCCTCACCGTGGTCGCTTGAACGTACTTGCGAACATTGCTGGAAAGTCACACGGACAAATCTTCCAAGAGTTCGAGGGTCACTACCAAGAGAATCAAGTTCAAGGCTCTGGCGATGTTAAGTACCACTTAGGTACCGAAGGCGTCTTTACTGCCGAATCTGGTGCGACTACCAAGATTTACTTAGCAGCAAACCCATCTCACCTTGAAGCCGTAAACCCAGTGCTAGAAGGCATTGTGCGCGCCAAGCAAGATAAGTTGAATATCAAAGATATTTTTTCAGTTTTGCCAATCTTGATGCACGGAGATGCAGCTTTTGCCGGTCAAGGTGTCGTCGCCGAAACTCTGCAAATGTCACAACTTCGCGGCTATCGCACAGGCGGAACAGTTCACATTGTTGTTAACAACCAAGTCGGTTTCACAACTTCACCACATGGTTCACGTTCATCGACTTACTCAACTGATTTTGCAAAAATTATCCAAGCTCCGGTTTTCCATGTGAATGGCGATGATCCCGAAGCTTGTGTTCGAGTTGCTCGCTTAGCATTTGAATATCGCCAAGCGTTTAATAAAGATGTAGTCATCGACATGGTTTGCTACCGTCGTCGTGGCCACAACGAAGGCGATGAGCCAAGTTTCACTCAACCATTGATGTACAAATTAATTGATGCCAAGCGCACCACTCGTACTTTGTACACTGAGAGTTTGATTGGTCGCGGAGACATTACTCAAGCTGAAGCCGAAGCAGTTGCTAAAGATTTCCAAGATCAACTCGAGGCCGTGTTTGCATCAGTACATAACCACGAAGCTGAACAACCAGATCACCGAAAAGTTCCACCAGTTCCAGAACCAACCACAGTTAATACTTCGATCTCTGAAGCAGTTGCTCGTCAGATTGCTGCAACTCAAATTGCAGTTCCTGAAGGATTCACGGTTCACCCTAAGTTGCTACCTCAATTAACTAAGCGCGTAGAAATGCTTAACGATGGAACAATTGACTGGTCGATGGGCGAAACTCTTGCTTTCGGTTCTTTGTTACTTGAAGGTCGCCCAATTCGCTTAGCTGGTCAAGATTCTCGTCGCGGTACTTTCTCAAATCGTCACGCAGTTATTGTTGATCGTGAAAACGCCAGTGAATGGACTCCCCTTCGCAGTTTGATCCAAGATGAAAATCAATTCTTTGTGATCGACTCGTTGCTCTCTGAATACGCAGCAATGGGCTTCGAATACGGTTATTCAGTAGTACGCGAAGAAGCGCTCGTTATGTGGGAGGGCCAATTCGGTGACTTCAGCAACGGCGCACAAACCATCGTTGATGAGTTTATTTCTTCAGCGCTTCAAAAGTGGGGTGAGCGTTCTTCGGTAGTCCTACTTCTGCCACATGGTTATGAAGGTCAAGGACCAGACCACTCTTCCGGTCGTATCGAAAGATTCTTAACACTTTGCGCTGAAAATAATATGACCGTTGCTCAGCCATCAACTCCAGCTTCTTACTTCCACTTATTACGTTGGCATGCTGCAAATCCAGCTCGTCGACCAATGGTGGTATTTACTCCGAAATCAATGTTGCGTCTTAAAGCGGCAGCTTCATCGCTAAGTGATTTCACTTCTGGAACTTTCCGCCCAGTTATTAGCGATGACAAAGTTGCGAACGCTTCTAGAGTAATCTTCTGTTCTGGCAAGATTTATCACGATCTAATAGCAGAGCGCGAAAAGAGTGGCGAACATTCAACTGCGATTGTCCGCGTTGAGCAGTTGTATCCAATCCCTGCTGCTGAGATGGCTGCTGAGGCTGCGAAGCATCCGAATGCGACGCTGCTTTGGGTTCAAGATGAGCCAGCTAACCAAGGTCCCTGGTCACATATTGCACTCGGAACTTCCGAGCACTTTGGTGGTCCTGGCTTTGGTGGGCGCACACTTCGTCGAGTTTCACGTTTAGCGACTGCTTCACCGGCGACTGGTAATCACCATTGGCACGAAGAAGAAGCTAAGGCGCTAATGACTGAGGCGTTTACTCGCTAATTACTTACGACCGCGTTTGCTATCAGCTTTTTTAAAGCGAAATAGCACTCGCGCACGTAATTCAGTTTCAGGAATCCAGCCCCATTCGCGGGAATCAGTGCTCGCTTCGTTGTCACCTTCAACCCAAACTTTTCCGGAATTTTCGGAGCTTCCAATTTTCAGTAATCTTTTAATCACAAAAACCCCAGGTCGATCGGCACGCTCAATTACATAGACTTTTTGCAGGCTGAGTTCCGGAACATGCGGCTCGTTAGCCCACGAAACTACCAACCAATCACCTTCCCGAAGCGTTGGAGACATGGAATTTCCAGCAACGGCTACTGTGCGCCAAGCGGACGAGCCAAATTTCCTCATAGACGGTAGTGTCACACTTCTAGAAGCAAAGACCAAACGTTTATTGCACGAAAGGGAACCTCAAATGATTTCATTTCTAAAGCCAAGCACCACTGTTTACGCGCACTGCGATCTTCCTTGCGGTGTTTACGACCCTGCTCAAGCAAAGATCGAAGCTCTTTCTGTTAAGGCATGCATGGAAAAGTACGCAGCCAATACAGATGCTGATTTCCGTTCTCGCTCAGTTGCGATTAAAGAGGAGCGTTCACACCAAGTTAAAGAGCACCTCTGGGTTCTTTGGACAGATTATTTCAAGCCAAATCACTTTGAGGCATACCCACAACTTCACACATTATTCAACGATGCAACAAAGTTAGCTGGTGCCGCTGGCACAAAGGGAACTCAAGATGTTGCAGTCGCTGACAAATTAATTGCCAAGATCGATGAAATCGCTGCGATTTTTTGGGAAACTAAAAAGTAATTAATTAATCCGTGGCGCGCTAGTTAGCGTTTGAGCCGCAGTTCGGGCGAGGAAAGATACTCGCTCGACTGCGGTTCTTTTAATTTCACCATGAGCAATATGACGTTCACCATCGTAAATATCGCATTCGAAAGTTAATTCTTTGCCAGAAACATCAGTGCAACGCGCAGTTCCGCGAATCTCGGTTCCGATTGAAACTCCAGCTAGAACTTCCAGTGAAATTCCACTCAAAATTGTGGTCTCGCTTCCCTCAAAATATTCAGCAATAGCTGCCAAACAAGCACTCTCCATCACGTTTAATAAGTGAGAACCTGCAGCTATCGGGAGTTCGCCAATACCTAGAGCAACTGCCGTGTCGCCGGGGCGAATAACCATGGCCGCCAAACCTACGGCGCCTAAGTATTCGCTTTCCGTGTTCATTTATGACTACTTATCTTCTTCGTTTCGGTATTCCGTGCGACTTTCGACATGGATTTCACGATGTTCGATATTTCCAAATTCATCAATTTCAATGGTTACTTCGTGCATGCTGAACTCGGTAATCACTTCATTCTTAAAGCCAGCAAAATTTGCCTGATTAAACATAGCGCCAAGGGCTTCATGCAGCTCACTTGGGGCTTCTTCGTTGCAACTACGACGAAGCGATTCTCTAGCCATATTTCGCAGCGTGCGCTCATGAATTAATTCAAGCGAGCAGGGAACACAGCCGGCCAAATGTGAATTTATATTATCCAAAGTTAAATAAGGGCTTTCGCCACAATACATTTGAATTTCTAATTCGATTTCTTTAGGTGCTTCAATCGCTATGGCTATCTCGGTTAGGTTCTTGACCTCTTGATCGATCAAGATTACAAAGGTAGTCATCACTTCGACGCATTCAAGTTCATACTTTGAATTATTCATCTTGACCTCCTTTGCTTTCGCCGTAGCCAAGTTCGGCGGCATAGTCAGCTAACTTTTCGCGCAGTTGCTTACGGCCACGGTGTAACCGAGACATGATGGTGCCAGCAGGGGCGCCTACAATTTCGGCAATTTCTTTATAAGAGAAACCTTCAACATCTGCTAAATAAACTGCGATGCGAAACTCCTCTGGAATTTCTTGCAAGGCCCGTTTAATGTCGCTGTCCGGCAAGTTTTCTAACGCTTCAACTTCGGCAGATTTTCCTTGATCACTAGTATGTGAAGCAGCGGCAGCTAATTGCCAATCTTCAACTTCGCCATTAGAAAGTTGCGGCCGGCGTTGATCCTTGCGATAGCTATTGATAAAAGTTGTAGTTAAAACTCGATATAGCCAGGCCTTTAAATTTGTGCCGGCTTCGAATTGATGGAAGGAAGCAAAAGCTTTTAAGTAAGTATCTTGTACTAAATCTTTGGCATCATCTGGATTTTTCGTATAACGCATTGCTGCGGCATATAACTGGTTTGTATAGGCAAGCGCATCTCGCTCGAAACGCATTGCGCGCTCGGCGGAACTCTCTTTAACCAGTTCTGTAGATGTCATCGCCGTAAGGCTATCTCGCAACCCCATGTTTTCGCATTTTTTACGAGCATTTAGTTCTGGGAATTAAAAGAGAGTTTCGGGCTCGCCCAATTCGATTTCTTTAATCAGATCTGGGTTGTTTACAGCGACGGTGTTTACCGCACTCGACACTGGTACCGGAACTAGCCCAGCAGCTGGATCTTCGTGATGCATCAACCCTTGTAGAACTGAAATATCATGCAACTTTGGATCTAGCCAGTCGCTCCAGCGATCCTTTTCCATCATCACAGGCATGCGACTATGAATGGTGGCAAGTTCGCCCACTGCTTCGCGAGTAATAATTGCGGCGCTTTCAACTAACTCGCCATCTGGTGATCGCCAGCTACTCCAAAGCCCGGCAACTGAAAGCGATTTTTGATCAGCACTTGAAATATAGAAAGCTTGTTTTGGTTTATACCGACCTAACGCAGTTGCCCACTCGTAATATCCCTGAACCGGAATTAAACATCTAGTAGTTCGAAAGGCGTTCCGAAAAGTTGGTTTTTCATGAATAGATTCAGAACGTGCATTTATCGCATGTGATTGTGATGCGCGGGCTTCAGAAATAGTTTTATGCCAATTTCCGATAAGTCCCCATGAGGCTGTTGCTAATTCGCGCTGACCGCCATTCTCGCGAATAATATAAATCGGATTAGTTGGCGCGATATTCCAGCTTGCCGGCAATGAATATGCTGGAACCGCACCATGGGCAGAAAATTGCTCTACTAATTCCTGCATTTGATGGGTCTGAACAAAGCGGCCGCACATATGCGCAACGCTAGCGCAATCACGAACGGTAGAGTTCGCACATGACGTCAGCGTTAGTTTCTGGAAATTGGCCCGCCATTTTTCGTGGCCCCCAGCCAATCAGCGCTACCGTCACAATCCCCGGGTCGAAATCAGTTACAAATCGCGCACTAATTTTGGCTGCGCAAGCCACTACACCGTCACTGATTCGTCGCCCCTTAATTTCGCGCGATAGCGAATTAATGGTTGCTGGTTTACGTGAACTTGGAATTTCAATTGTTGATACTTTGGTTGCAGGCGAACCGGCTTGGCAGGTAACGCCCGCAAAAATGCATGGCCCGGTCAAAATTGATGTGGGCAATGCAGGCACCGTAATGCGCTTCTTGCCGCCACTTTCCGCGCTAGCTACAGGCTCGGTTGCCTTTGATGGTGACCCTCGATCACACGAAAGACCACTCGGCCCAGTTATAAAAGCGCTCGAAGATTTAGGGATATCGATTGCACATGAAGGTCGATATAGCTTGCCGCTTACTTTGAATGGCACTGGTGAGATTCCTGGCGGGGCACTCGAAATTGATGCGAGTGCTTCTAGCCAATTTTTATCGGCACTACTTTTAATCGGCCCCAGCATGACAAATGGAATCACAGTCAAACATGTAGGTGGTGCACTTCCGTCGATGCCACACATCGACATGACCGTTGATATGTTGCGTTTCTTCGGGGCAACAGTTGATGTTGATGTCGAAAATAATATTTGGCGAGTTGCTCCAGGAAAATTACTTGGGCAAGATTTTGTAATTGAACCAGATCTTTCAAATGCGGCACCGTTCTTATCGATCGCCATGATTTGCGGTGGTGATGTCACAATTTCTGATTGGCCAAAATCAACCACTCAACCAGGTGATCAGTTACGCCATATTTTTGTACAGATGGGCGCGAAAGTTGAATTTGTTAGCGCCGGCTTAAAATTAACTGGCACCGGCAAGATTCATGGGATTGATATCGATTTACATGATGTTGGCGAGTTAACTCCTGCAATTGCGGCACTTTGCGCACTTGCTGATTCACCATCTCATTTACGCGGCATCGGCCACTTACGTTTGCACGAAACTGACCGACTAGCCGCACTTACCACTGAAATAAACGCACTAGGCGGCAAAGTCACCGAAGAAGAAACTGCGTTGTACATAACTCCATCCCCTCTGCACGCAGGGGTTTTTCACACCTACGATGACCATCGTCTTGCAACTGCTGGTGCAGCAATCGGCTTAGTTGTGCCTGGCATCGAAGTCGAAAATATTGCGACTACCCGCAAAACTTTGCCTGATTTTCCTGGCCTCTGGAGTTCACTTACTGCATGAGTGCCCGCGAATACGACGAGTCTGATGCTCGGGTGCGCCCAGCCCGCAGCACTCGCCGCCGAACTAAAGATCGGCCAGCTCATGATGACGCTCTATTCGCATTAGTTACTGCCGTTGATCGCGGTCGAACAACTTGTATTACTGATGATGGCGTAATTGTTACAGCTATGAAAGCACGCGAGCTGGGTCCTAAGTCGGTAGTCGTCGGAGATCGAGTTGGTTTAGTGGGTGATGTAAGTGGCAAAACTGATTCGTTAGCGCGCATCGTTTTGATTTCCGAGCGCCGTAATTCTTTAAGCAGAACCGTTGATGATGCCGCAAAAGTTGAACGAACTATTGTTGCGAATATCGACCAATTAGTTATTGTGGTTGCAGCCACAAATCCACCTCCGCGCCGAGGTCTGATAGACCGATTCTTAGTTAGCGCATTTAATGAAGGAATAGCGCCAATTATCTTGGTAACAAAAACAGATCTTGGGCAGATTCCAGAATTCATGGAAGAGTACAAAACTCTCGGAGTAAAGATACTTACCACTGCAATTAAGAGCGAAAGCAAGGAAGCAGACTTACAAAAATTGCATGAGATGTTAACTGGCAAAATCTCAGTTCTAGTTGGTCATTCAGGAGTTGGTAAATCCACTTTAATTAACGCAATCGTTCCAGAAGCTGATCGCGCAACTGGAGTTATCAACGATGTTTCAGGTCGTGGCCGTCATACTTCTTCGAGCGCAGTTGCATTGCCGCTCTTATCGCCGGCACATGTTGGTGCCATCGGTTGGGTCATTGATACCCCAGGCATTCGTGCGTTTGGTCTTTCTCATATTGACCCAAATCGCATCGTTGCGGCTTTCGAAGATTTGAGTCCGATTGCTGCAACTTGCATGACTAATTGCGCCCACCATGGCGCTGGCTGCCAGCTCGATATTTGGGCTGCGCCGAATGGCGTTATCGATGAGATGCGAGCCGCTCGAGTCGCTAGTTTGCGCTCACTATTAGATGCTCCGAAGGTCGAAATCGAGCAATAGAATTAGGCTCATTATGAGCGCTAATTTCTCGCTGGAATCGGATTTACAGCTCGCCCTTGAACTTGCCGCGATTGCCGATGAGATCACAATGGCTCGCTATTTAGCGCAAGACTTACAGGTTACAACTAAACCTGATAACACCCCGGTTACCGATGCCGACAAAGCAACCGAAGAAGCGCTACGCAAACATTTAGCAGTTGCAAGACCAGCCGACGGATTAGTTGGCGAAGAATTTGGAAATGAAAATAAAGAAGCCGCTAGATACTGGGTAATGGATCCGATTGATGGCACTAAAAATTTCATGCGCGGAGTTCCAACTTGGGCAACACTTATTGGATTAGTAGAACGTCAAAGCGATGGTATAGAAAAAGTAATAGTTGGCGTAGTAAGTGCTCCAGCCTTAAACCGTCGCTGGTATGCAAGTACTGGAAACGGCGCTTACACTACATTTATTAATGGTGAATCGCGAAAAATTTTGGTTTCTAAAATATCTGAACTGGAAAATGCTTCGATCGCTTACTCTGATTTCCAAGGGTGGGGTGATCGGCTACCTAAATTCCATAAACTTATTTCAGATTGCACACGTTCACGCGGTCTCGGAGATTTCTGGTCACACATGTTGGTCGCCGAAGGTGCCGTCGATATTGCGGCCGAACCATCACTTGCCCTATGGGATATGGCGGCCCTTGATGTAATCGTGCGCGAAGCTGGTGGAACTTTTACTAATTTAACTGGCGCAGCTGGACCGTTCGGTGGTAGCGGAATTTCTACCAACACCTTGCTTCACTCAAAAGTTATGGCGGCCCTGAATTGATTTACACCTTCAAAGTCGATGGCATGAGTTGTTCTTCATGTGTAAATAGCATCGAAGGAGCGCTCAATTCGATCGCCGGCGTAAAGGCGACCGTAAATTTTGCTACTGCATCAGTCCACGTCAATGCCGAAGATGATGTGACGACGAAATCGTTAATCACTGCGATTAAAAGCGCTGGATATGCCGCGTCCTTGGTCACAGATCCATCGCAATTAGCGTTTCATAGTAAGCGCTCTGGGCTGGCTTTAGCGTTTGCCGTGTTTTTTGCGGTTCCGGCAATTGCAATCTCAATGATCATGAGCTGGCATCACTCGATCGATATGTTTGTGTTCGATAAATTGGATTCTTTTGGGTTAGCACATCCACTTTATTCACCCACTGCTTGGGTGGCAATCGGATTAACTACACCTTTAATTCTTGCTGTGGCATTTCCTATTCACCGAGCTGCCTTTAATAACTTTTTAGTCTTCCTAAACCCAAAGCGTCACGGCGCGCTCACTATGGATAACTTAGTTTCACTAGGTTCGCTTGCTGCTTTTGGTTGGTCAATTTATGCAAACTCAACTGGCAACGGGGATGTTTATACCGAAGTTGCAGCTGGAGTTCTTCTCTTTGTAATTCTTGGTCGGTATTTAGAAGCTCGGGCAAAAGCAGCTGCCGGAAGCGCTTTACATTCTTTGTTAAAACTAGGCACCAAAGAAGTCACAGTTTTGCGCTCTGGTCAAGAAGTAATTATTCCAATTACTAACTTACAAGTTGGTGATGAGTTTTTAGTTAAGCCTGGCGAGCGTATTGCTACCGATGGCGAAGTTATCTCGGGTACTAGTTCAGTTGATAATTCAATGATTACTGGTGAATCATTGCCGGTAGAAGTTAAACCTGGTTCGAAAGTAATCGGGGCAACCTTGAATCACAATGGCCGCATAATTGTTAAAGCCACCCGCATCGGCGGCGACACTGAACTTGCTCGAATAACTGCGATGGTTTTATCTGCACAAGGTGGTCGCTCCCCTATCCAGACCCGAGCAAATAAAATTAGTGCCATCTTCGTTCCGGTAGTAACTCTGCTTTCCATTACAACTGGTTTAGCTTGGTATTTATACGATTCCCAACTTACCCACGCAATCGCAACTGGTATCGCTGTTCTAGTGATCGCCTGCCCTTGCGCACTTGGCCTTGCTACTCCGGTAGCTCTTATGGTGGCATCAGGTCGTGGCGCCCAGCGTGGAATTGTCATTTCAGCCCCAAGTGCTTTAGAGGCGGCTCGCGGAATTGATCGAGTTCTGCTCGATAAAACCGGCACTTTGACTACCGGCCACATGAAAGTAAGTACTGCCGCCGTTTCACTCGGTGCCGCCAAAGATCTGCTGCAGATTTATCCTGAACTAATTAAAGAAGCGACCATTTTGTCTTCTGCGCTTTCAATTGAAAGCCAAAACACCCACCCAGTTGGCCAAGCGATTGCTGAATTCATTGCCGCGCAAGGAATTAAAGCCACAACAGTGACTGACTATTCAGTTTCGCCAGGTAACGGTGCTGCAGGCCGAGTTAATTTAGGGATTCACTCACCCGTCGTTTTAATTGGTTCACCTGCTGCAGTTGCACACAGCAGTGTTGATTTTCACCCTGAGATTAAAGCAGCAATAAATGCAGCCCAAGTAGATTCATTGACCGTTTCGGTTATGGCTTGGGATGGCATCGCCCTTGCCGTTTTTGCCGTTGGCGATGAAATTAAGGCCGATGCTGCTGACACAATTTCAAAATTTAAAGCTATGGGAATCTCGCCTTGGTTAGTTACAGGTGATTCCCCAGGTGTTGCTCACGCAGTTGCACTAAAAGTTGGTATCGATATTAATCAAGTTACTGCAGCAGCAACTCCGGAAACTAAATTGGCCGCAATTACTAAATTGCAAAGTAATGGCCACAAAGTTTTAATGATTGGCGATGGCATTAATGATGCAGCCGCTCTTGCTGCCGCGGATTTAAGCATGGCCATGGGAACAGGCACAGATACCGCAATTGCAGCCGCTGATATAACTCTTATGCGGCCAGATTTACAGGCGGCAATCGATGCCCTTCAACTTTCAGATCGCACGATCAAGATCATAAAAGGAAATTTAACTTGGGCATTTGGCTATAACGTGATTGGTATTCCAATTGCTGCTGCTGGCTTGCTCAACCCAATGTATGGCGCAGCTGCAATGGCACTTAGTTCAGTCTTCGTTGTAACTAATTCCTTGCGCATCAAGTAATTAAGGAGAGAAAAAAGCCCTCAGAGATTGCTCTATGAGGGCTTTTCACGTTAGTAGCGGGGGCAGGATTTGAACCTACGACCTCTGGGTTATGAGCCCAGCGAGCTACCGAGCTGCTCCACCCCGCGTCGGTTGCCCTAATCGTAAGCGTTACAGCGTTAATATCCAAATTGGCTAGTTATTACTTACTTCCCTTGCGCAGCTTCAGCAGCAGCAATTGCAGTTTGTAATTTATCTAACGCACGACCAGCGGCAGCGAAATCACCTTTCGCATTTGCTGCTTGATAATCCTTCATTGCTTGAGCAGCGGCACGTAATGCAGTTGAAAGCGCAGTTGAATTCTTAGTCGTTGTAGTTGTTGAAGTAGAGGTACTTGTTGATACTGAAGTAGTTCCGGAGTTTCCACCGAAAACTTGATCAAGTGCTCCCTTTACAGTGTCGTCATATCCAATTTGATCTCCGAAGGAAACCAAAACTTTCTGAAGCAATGGATAAGCAGCAGTGTTAGAAGTTGCTTTTACATAAACTGGTTGCACATAGAGCAAACCATTTCCAACCGGCAATGTGAGCAAGTTTCCAAGCACTACATCAGACCCACCTTGACGAAGAAGTGAAAGTGAATTTGCTACTTCTGGTTTTGCTTCGAAGTTAGATGCCACTTGTGAAGGTCCAGCGATATTTGTGCTGCGAGGTAATTGCAACACAGTAATTTTTCCGTAGTTAGGACCTGCTTCTGAATTTACTGAAGCAAATGCCGATAAGTTTTCTCGACCACCACGAGGTACAAACGGTGTTGTCAATGAGAATGTTGACTTGGTCGCACCAGGCATTTGGAGTGTCATGTAATACGGAGGTTGATTTCCGGCATTGGCACCGAAAGTTGAAGGATCACGAGGTACGCGCCAGAAGTCTTGCCCGCCATAGAAAGCATCAGCTGTCTTTACGTGGTACGCGCTAAGAATGTCTCGCTGAATGCGGAACATATCTTCTGGGTAGCGAATGTGATCAAGTAATTCAGCTGACATAGCACTCTTTGGCTTTACGGTATTTGGATAAGCCTTGCTCCAAGTCTTTAATACTGGATCTTTTTCATCCCAGGCATAAAGTGAAACTGTTCCGTCGTAAGCGTCAACAGTAGCTTTTACTGAGTTACGAATGTAGTTAACTGTGGTATTCGCTTGCGCAGTAATTGAGTTCGAATTTGAAGTTAACGCATCAGCAGTAGAACTAGAGAGCGAAGTCTTACGAGCATATGGGTAGCCAGCACTTGTTGTGTAGCCATCGATTATCCAAAGTACTTTGCCATCGACAACTGCTGGATATGGGTCGCCATCAAGGGTTAGCCAAGGCGCAGCTTTTGAAACGCGATCACGAGGATTGCGGTTGTAAAGGATTTTTGATCCTTTATTAATCAAACTCGAAAGCAAAATTTTCTGCTCTTGATATTTAATCGCAAAAACTAATTTATTAAAGAAGCTACCTACGGGAACGCCACCAGTACCCGCATAGGTGTAGTTCTTCTGGCCATTTGCGGCAGTGTCATCTGGGTAATCGAGTTCAACTGGAGTACTGGTCTTAGCACCACCGATGATCGAATAATCAGGGACATTCTCGCCAAAGTAGATTCGTGGTTCGAATGAGCCAAGCCCATTTGTTGGTGGCAAGTTTCCAACTGCAAAGTTTGGTTTTCCATCTAGATCGACAGCGTTGCCATAAGCTGCAACAAAACCGAATCCGTGGGTATAAACCAAGTGATCATTAATCCAGTTACGAGTTGGGTTTCCTTGAATATTTAGTTCACGAACCGAAACTACGGTGTCACGTTGAACGCCATTAATTTTATAGCGATCAATATCGAGTGACTCTGGGAAAGTGTAATAAGGCTTGATCTGTTGGAGTTGACGGAAAGTTGCTGAAATTACATTCGGATCCATCAAGCGGATATTTGCAATGGTTGCCGCATCATTTGCTAGCTGACCTGAACTTGTCTTAAGCGTTGCAGCATAATCTTTTACATCAACATTAGCCAGATCATAGGAAGCTCGGGTGGCATCGATATTTCGCTGAATATATGGCGCTTCTTTTGAAGATTCTGATGGTTTTACTTGGAAAGTTTGAATCGCCGCAGGGTAAACACCGGCAATTAAAACGGCTGAGATAACCAGCAAAACAGTGCCAGATGCGGGCAAGAACCAAGATTTACGGAAGATATTGGCAAAGAATAGAAGCGAGCAAATAACTGCGATGCCAGCCAAAATTGCTTTAGCTGGAAGCAAAGCGTTTACATCAGAATAAGTTAGACCTGTAATTAATTTATTATCTTTGAGCGCAAGTGCGTAACGGTCGAACCAATACGCAACACCCTTAAGCAACACAACTAAACCAAGCAACACTGAAAGTTGTGCGCGTGCAAATGGCGTCGTGCGATCTTGGCGAACCTGTGGGCGGAAACCACCATACAAATAATGAACCGCACTTGTTGCCAGGATAGCTAGGATAAGTGCTGAGAATGCCCAAGAAATTAAAGATTGCCAGAAAGGTAAGCGGAATGCGTAGAAGGAAATATCTAAATTAAATTGCGCATCTTTAGTGCCGAAGTTTGTGGAGTTCTTAAATAGCAACCAAGTGCGCCAAAGCGAAGCTCCGGCAGTTCCAGCGAAATAGAAAACCGCGACTCCGATTCCGGCAAAAGCAACTTTGCGCAGTGGTTCAATCTGTGCGCGATATCGATCTAGGTTGTCACCTTCGATCGCCATTGATACATAGACCGGGCGGCGGCGAAATGCTAAATAAACATTTAGTAAAACGAATAATGAAGTAATTAATCCGAACCCAATGAAGAGATAGACCTTGGTAAATAAGGTGGTTGACCAGACGCTGGTGTAATTAACAGACTTGTACCAAAGCCAGTCAGCATAGAAACCGCTTAGGGAAACTAATGCGATTGCAGCAACTACCAAGATTCCGACAGTGATCGAAAGAGGGCTTACGCGGCGGCCACCGGATCTGCGGCCAAAACTCTTTGCGAAATCAAATTGCGGATTCGAACTCATCTATTTCTCCATTTTCTTGAACTGCTTTTCCAACTGGTTCTGCGGGTTGTAGAACCGGGTCGGGTTTCCCCAATTTTGCGCTATTTGAGAGGCGAACGCTAATCAGAACAGCCATGCAACTGCGGCAGGCGGGCAAGCGCTTGAGCAGGCTTTTCTAAGAGAGCCACCGCTTCGGAAAGGGTCGAAACTGCCACAACTTGCAGGCCTTTCGGAATATTTGCGATATCTACGCAGTTATCAACTGGGGCAATAAACAAGGTGGCTCCAGCTCGTTTCGCGCCGATTAATTTATCTTCAATGCCACCAATTGGCCCAACTTCACCTTTTTTATTTATAGTGCCAGTGCCTGCGATTAAACGACCTTTTACTAATTGCGCATTGTTCAACTTTTCAATAATTCCTAGTGAAAAAATTAGACCGCCACTAGGGCCGCCAGTATTAGGTAAATTAAAATTAATTAGATGCGTATTTAATTCACCTGATCGTAAGTAAGGTGCCAAGTCGGGCTCGTTCGCATTTAAGTAATTAAACGCAGCTACGACCGCAGCGTTCTGCGAATTATCCATCTCGGCCAAACTCGCTTTATTTATTTTTTCGATATCGGCATTTGGGTCATAAACCACTGAGCGAGGCACAACTACCCCATCGGCCTGTATCCATCGGACCAAAATTTCAAAACCGAAAACTTTGGAATTAGGACTAGTGATTGAAACAGTGGTCAACATTAATTTTCCAGATGGCGCCGGAACTTGATCAGCAAACTTACTTGGCACCTGCACAACCGGCCCCAACACATCAGTTGCTGGGCCAGGCATCAAGATCGTAAATGGCAGTGGAATAAAAACTGTCAGAATCAAGGTAAGCAGGAGGAAATATTTAACTAACCGAGGCAGTGGAGAAAATCTCATCGGATTGGCTTAAGCAGTTGGGTCTGCTGGTTTTTCTTTAGCTTCGAGATCACGAGATTGCTGATCGCGGAAAGAGTCCTGAAACTTCTGAAATGAAGTCACTGAACGAGTGGTCTCTTGCTCAAATTTGCCTTGAAATTTGCTTACCCAGAGAACGTAGCCGAGCGCACCGATCAGACCGGCAAGGGGAATTAACCACCAAATTAAGGCGGTAAAGGCATTGGACATAGACCTAGCCTAGAGGTTTCGGGAAGAAAGTGCCCAATTGGTTTGTTTAACTAGTATT
>Ga0114964_10001114_pt1 | contig 19923 bp, 16 predicted proteins | sample C_131016_MF_Meta_FD_92638 | JGI IMG/M metagenome (GOLD analysis project Ga0114964, IMG submission 92638) | Freshwater microbial communities from Lake Croche, Canada to study carbon cycling - C_131016_MF_MetaG | ecosystem: Environmental > Aquatic > Freshwater > Lake | place: Lake Croche, Canada... | reverse complement strand
TCTCGGGCTTACCAATATCCCAACACCCCTAGCATCAGGTTATATGACGCTCGCTGATGACTCAGGCCATCAGGCTGCAGACTCAAATGATGCTTCATTCGCAATGAACGATGAGGCCTTGGTTAATTTTGGATATATGCACATTAAGAAAGCGCATGATGCAGCGGTCGCAATCTCTCAGCTTGTGAAAGGGAAAGCCCCTCGTCGTTTCTACTTTGAAGGTGGGTCTACTGGTGGCCGGGAAGGTTTGACCGCTGCAATGCGTTGGCCCGAATCTTATGATGGTATTCTGACCAATTACCCAACTGCAAACTTTATGGGCTTGAGGCTTTGGGGTGCGGCTTTGGGACGAGCGATTTATGACAATAATTCAGCCGGCTGGATTCCTCCTGCAATGGTTAACAAAATCGCTTCTACGGCCATCTCTCGTTGCGACGCATTAGACGGTGTAGTGGACGGTTTGGTCAGTAACATGGCTGCATGTCGTGCTCAATCCGACAAAATGATTGCGGACATGATGTGTAAAAATGGTGAGACAGGAAATCCAGAAACTTGCATTACGCCTGTTCAACTTGCTAAAACCTTGGATGTATATCACAACGGTTTCACAATTCCTTACTCTTTTGCAAATGGGGTGAATACTTATCCTGGTTATAACAGCCAAGAAGGTATCACCATGCAAATTGGTTCCCAAGCAGCTTATATTGAACCTCCTGTATCTGGGCCCAACGCGCATCACGTTGCAAGGGCCGATCAATTTGTCAAGTATTTCGTGACCCGAAATCCAACGTTTAATCTACTATCACTTGATATTCAAAATCCTGGTATTTGGAAAGACAGGATCATCAGTCTTTCTGATATTCTTGGCGCTACGACACCGGACTGGTCTACCTTTGCCAATAAGGGTGGAAAAGTTTTGTGGCTACAAGGTAACGATGACCCAAGTGTGAGCCCCTACGCCAACATCAATGTTTTCAACTCCATTGTCAATAAAATGGGGGCGAGTTCAGTTGCCAACTTTATGAAGCTTTATTTGGTTCCAGGTCTGGCTCACGGCGGTGGAAATTTCTCACCTGTTTGGGACAATCTAACGACTTTAGACAATTGGGTAGAAAAAGGCATAGTGCCTCCAGCCGCTCCTGTCGTCTTTGATGGCACCACTACCGCAACAAAGGGCCGTTCACGCCCATTGTGTGAATATCCAACTTGGCCCAAATACAATGGTACCGGGGATATCAATTTAGCCGCCAGCTATACATGTTCTAAATAAATTAAATTAAAACCATTAAAAAAGAGAGCGTTTCAGCTCTCTTTTTTTTGTAGGTAGTAAATCAAGCAACGGACTCGGACTCTCATCCAAAAGAGAATCTGTTCGATGAGGTGTATTCACCAAACAAGAGCGTGGGGGTGTATTGATGATCAGTTTTCATATCATCATAATAATCATATGGTGTTTGCTCCCGAGTGACAACGAACAATTGAATATTGCGAAAGTCAGGAATCGTTTGACCTCGACACCTCTCAAGGGTTGGCGCAGGGTTCCAACTGAGAAATGGGTGGGGACTGTGGTGTCTGGCTGAGCAGGAATTTGAAAGGGATAGGGGAACGTTTACACGTTGACGAGAGAGAACCTATCCTTACGCCACAGGAGACAGATTAATAAAAAATGTTAACTGACACAAGAAATTCACCGACTCAATGATGAGAACAACATCTTTAGAGAGTGTGGGAACAGGACTTTTCCTAAATGGATCAAAAGTCAAAAACGGCCACCCCTCAGTTGAAGGCCCTCAGTTTTCAATGATCAAAACTAAGGGTAAACATAGGCTTGTCGCGTGCAGAGCAAGTCAAAATATGGGAACTTTGATGCTGTCATTTCACTTGGGTTAATCTGTATTGAGGGGTGTTTGTGAATTCAAAAAATCGCCAAGATGCTCTTCAAATGCAAGAGCAGATGCAAGAAGCTTTAGAAGCGAATGCAGCTGTTCCAAAGAACAAATCTTCAAAAAAGCGAAAACACGATGACCCCCTGGCGACGGACTCTAAAGCTGAAAAACGGGTGCTGAAAAAATATCCCAATCGTCGCTTGTATGACACCTCGACATCCAGTTACGTCACACTCAGTGAGGTCAAAGACTTGGTCATGCAAGGTGTTGGTTTTAGCGTGATCGATGCAAAAACTCAAAAAGATTTGACTCGAGCGGTTTTATTGCAGGTCATCTTGGAAGAAGAGACTGCAGGCGCTCCGATGTTCAGTGCCAAGGTGCTTGAAAACATGATTCGTTTTTACGGGCACGCCATGCAAACCTATATGGGCACGTATTTAGAGCAAAATATCCAGTCTTTCGTGGATTTGCAATTGAAAATGACGCAAAACTCAAAGTCCATTTCTCCTGAATTGTGGGTTCAAGTCATGAATCTTCAAACACCGATGCTTCAAGGCATGATGGGGAGTTATACCGAAGAGTCAAAGCAAATTTTTCAAAAAATGCAAGATCAGCTGCAAGAACAGCTCAAACTTCAGACTGAAAAAATGGTCGAAGCCTTCAACGTCAAACTCGCTCCGAAGTGAGTACGCCTTGCCCAGAACCACGTCCCAACAAACAGCACTAAACCCTTGAACTTGTATGGTTTTTGCCATTTTAAGGATGAGTTTTCAGGTCTATTGATCATTTCAAGTCGCTCTGCTGCATTTGACAGCTGAAATTGGGCTCAATTGAAGCGACAATACAGGCATGAATGATGCACTGACCACTGTCCAATCGCCCAAGAAAATCGGTTTCGTGAGTCTGGGTTGCCCCAAGGCTTTGACCGATTCGGAATTGATCCTCACCCGCTTGAACGCCCAAGGCTATGACACCAGCAAGACCTTTGCTGGTGCCGACTTGGTGATCGTCAACACCTGCGGTTTCATCGATGATGCCGTCAAAGAGAGCTTGGACACCATTTCTCAAGCCTTGACCGAAAATGGACGAGTCATCGTCACGGGTTGTTTGGGTGCCAAGTCCGACGACGATGGCCAAAACTTGGTCCTCAAAACACACCCCAAAGTGCTGGCCGTGACGGGTCCGCATGCGACCGATGAAGTGATGGCTCGCGTCCAAGAGTTCTTGCCACAAGTGCCGCAGCCTTTTTTGGATTTGACTCCTCAGGTGATCTCGCCTGCTGGTATCAAATTGACGCCCAAGCATTACGCCTATCTGAAAATCTCTGAAGGTTGCAATCACCGATGTACCTTTTGTATCATCCCGTCCATGCGTGGAGACTTGGTCTCGAGACCCATTGGTGACGTTTTGACTGAGGCTCAGGTGCTATTTGAGCAAGGTGTCAAAGAGTTGCTGGTCATCAGCCAAGACACGTCGGCGTATGGCGTGGACTTGAAATACCAAACCGGATTTTGGCAAGGCAGACCCATCAAAACCAAGACATTGGAGTTGGTGCGGGAGTTGTCGGTCTTGGCCCATGAACACGGAGCATGGGTGAGGCTTCACTATGTGTATCCTTATCCCAGTGTGGATGATTTGATGCCATTGATGAGCACAGGTGCAGTCTTGCCGTATTTGGATGTGCCATTTCAGCACAGCCACCCCGATGTGTTGTCTCGCATGAAGCGTCCAGCCAATGGTGAAAAAAATCTTGAGCGTATCCAGGCCTGGCGTCGTGAATGCCCCCAGTTGGTCGTTCGAAGTACATTCATAGCAGGCTTTCCTGGAGAGACAGAAACCGAATTTCAGCATTTGTTGGATTTTGTCCGTGAAGCTCAAATCGACCGAGCAGGATGCTTTGCTTACAGTCCTGTCAAAGGTGCCTTGGCCAACGAAATTCCTGGCATGCTCAGCCAAGAATTGCGACAGGAGCGTCAAGCGCGCTTCATGAAAGTTCAAGAGGAAGTTTCAACACAAAAACATCGTTCGAGAATCGGTCAGACGATGCAAGTCTTGATTGACCACGCCCCTGCGTCAGGAAAAAACGGCGGCGTGGGTCGAAGTTATGCGGATGCACCAGAGATCGATGGTGTGGTTCATTTGTTGGCCCCCAAACGCTTGAGCCAACGCTTGAAAGTGGGCAGTTTCGTGCAAGCATTGGTCTTGGACACCCAAGGGCATGACTTGATTGCTCAGCCACTTTAATCCGTTCTGGCCATAGGCAAAGCCCCGAGCGGTTTGGTTTACCCATCCACTTTGCTAAACGCTGGCGTTGATGGGCGGGTTATTGATCGCTGCTGCTGGTCGATCAATGCCATTGAATCTTTTCAATATTTCTTTTGTTCCTTGAATCAAGCGCTCAGTCGTGCTGATTTTAAGTCCCTCCGTGTTTATTTCATTGGGTAGAGCAAGCTTCTTTTTAACGTGTTCCCACACCGGGTCAAGATAAAACTCTTTCTTTTCAAACTCATTCAATTCAATTTGGCATTGATCGAGATCGAGTTGCATGTGTAGGGTGACAAACCAATGCACATTGGATAAAAAAACCATGAACGCCGGGCTTTGGTCGCGGTTCAAAGGGGAAGCCAACCATCTCCATTGTTGCTCACTCTTTTGAAAGTGCAGTACACAATATTCATGGAAAAACTCGTGCCCATATACAAAGCTTGAATATTCAAGATAACCGATCAATTGATCATTGATATGTTTGACGATGCACAAGGCATGGGGTGTGAATGAATGGTATTTGTCGCCAGTGAAAAAGGAGGAGATATTGAAATGAATTGTATCTATCGCTTTTGGTCCATTGATGCTTGCATCGAGCCCATCGGTTTGAAATTCAGACATATTGATAAAAGTTGGTATTGCACGATTGAAACGAGAAGCCAATATAAATGAGTTAAAAATCTAACGATTTAAAAATCTAATAATTAATGGTAATTTTTACCGCTAAATAATCCTTGGCATATTTAATCAATCTGTCGGCATCGGAAAATGCACTCGTCAATCGCAGTTGGAGGTAAGCAAGAGAGTACTTGTATTTGAATCTAGGCATGTCATCGCCATCACTCAATTTCAATTGACAAATAATGATTCATGAAAACAATTACATGGGAGTTTGATGATGCATGTGATAGAACGGCAATCTCAGTTTCAAGCACGGTTTTTGAAGAAACAGTCAGCACTACAAGACGCAGGTAGTGGGTGCGGAGCGTTCAACATCAATTCAATTGATGAATTTGCTACCCATCTGAATTTGACGAAAGTTTTAAGTGAGATTTTTAAAGTCACTCATCAAGTGATTGGAGATGCCAAGTTTGGTGAAGTTACCCAAAAATTTATAACTCACCATCTTGCTGTCGGCACAATGAATCAATGGTTTGGGGCTCATTTCCCAAAATTTCTAGCAGAAATTCAGTATGGATTCAATTTGAGTTGGCTCATTGAACTCGCTGAGTTGGAATGGGCATTGCATTACAGTCTGGCCGCACAAAACGCAAGCTCATGGAACTTGGAGGAACATCAATGTAAGACGCCCCAAGATTGTCAAGACATGGCTTTGTATTTGCATTCATCGGTGACACTGCTGTCTTGCAAGTGGAATGCGCCGCAGGTATGGGAGGCCATGCGATCGACTTCGAACATCATGGAAATTCAACCCATTCGAATGGCTCAAAAAATCTTGGTTTGGAAAGATTTGAATCTCAGAAGTCGATGGAGAGGTCTTTCCACGATTGAATATGAGTTGATCAAAGCAGTGGCAAGAAATCACAATTTCTTTGATTCCTTCAAGCAAGTCAAACGCAAGTCAAAATTGAAAATGGACAATTGGAATCACTGGGCGGTTGACTGTTTAGTGTCATGGTCAAAAGCTGGTTTGATGGTCAAGAATGATGCTATCAACTAAGGGGGCCACTGACATGGACACACTTCAGCAGCCATTAAAACTCAATCTATATGAATACAGTCAAATTCAGTTGAAAAAGGAAAAATCAAACGAGCTTAGAAAATGGATTTACTCTCTGGCTGAGTTATTGGTCAGACTCTATATTGCCAACATTTTTTTTGCTTCAGGCTGGTCCAAGATTCAGAATTGGAGTTCTACGTTGTTCCTTTTTGCCGATCAATACCAAGTGCCGTTTCTCGATCCAGGGTGGGCGGCAGTGATGATGACTGCAGGTGAGTTGGGTTTTTCCATTCTTTTGGTTCTTGGATTTTGGAGCAGGATATCTGCGTTGGGACTTTTTGCGATCAATGCGGTTGCCCTTTATTCATATTATGGCGTTTTAAAAGAAACATCTTTGGCCTTGCATGATCATTTGCACTGGGGTTTACTGTTGTTGCTTTTGATGACTTCTAAATGCGGGTACATGCATTGCGATCGGCTCAAAGAATTAGCTTATAAAACTTATAACTACTTTAGATCAGATTAAAGTAGCAATTGATGGCAATTTTTGCCACTAAATGTTGCGCATCCTTGATCAGTCGAATTTGAATGGTATTAAATTCAAACTTTACATTCAATGTGGAGTCAAAAAACGAAGTGGAACAGTTTCAAAATATAAGAACAATGCTGCAGATCGTCGTGGCCATTCAAAATTGGGAAAATGAAAATTTACCCGAGTTGGAAACGACAAGCGGACGCTTTATCTTTTTGAATTTATTGAGTTATTTTTGTAATCAAACAAATCCGCTGACTGAATCAACACCACTTAAAAGTATTTACCGCACCGATCGCATCAGCGAGAAATCAATTCGGAATAAGTTGAAAGATTTTCATGCTGAGGGATTGATACAGTTTGTCTCATTGAGTGAGGATATGCGCTCCAAGTGTGCCATACCAACTGACTTGCTGATTCGAAAAATCATCAACTACGCAGAGCGCATCCATTACATCATGCGGTCCCATTATTATTTGGTGGATATCAAGGAGATGAATGGTTTGCAACACGAAGCCATTGCGCAGGTCGATCAAAATCATCAAGCATTGAGGGATAACTTGCATCACTATTTGCACAACAAGTCATCCGTCAAGTTGACCAAACCAAGTGCTTTGCTCACCAAAGCCGAAAGAATTGCTTTGTTTGCATTTCAATTCTAAAACGCGTTCGATGACCATCTTTGATCATATCCATTGACTAACCCAAATGATTATCAAATCAAAAGCATTGACCATTCGTTGGCATCGATTGATTCTATGTGCGCAATCTGTGAATATTGAGTGCTGCAGTCATGCTTGAGCAAATAAAGGTTCAATTGCCCGGTGGTAAATTGTCAATGAAGGCTTTGCCTTTTAAATTTAGCAAGTTGGCTGGTCAACCCAAGGTGAGATTTCTAGTCTTTATCACAGCCTTGCTGTTGGTTGCCATTTGGGGAGCGGCGTTTGTCACTGTCAATGCCGATCAACAACTCGTGTTGAGAAAAGGCATCCTGAATTTACAAAATCTCACCAAGAGTTTCAAGGCGCATACAGAGCAAACCATCAGTACATCAGATCAGGTGCTGAGAATCATCAAATTCCATCGTGAGAATGGTGTCGATTTGAAGTACAAAACATTGAGTGACTATTTTGATCACGGTGTCATCGACACCCGATTCATCAATCAAATAGGAATCATTGACGCATCCGGGGATTATGTTTTTTCTAATCTGACCAATCCGCCGAAAGTGAATTTATCGGATCGCGAACACTTTAGGATACACAAGGATATTTACCCGTTTGGAGTTTTTGTCAGCAAGCCTGTCATTGGGCGTGTCAGTAAAAAACTTTCTATTCAACTCACACGCAGAATTGATGATACAAAAGGTAAATTTGCAGGGGTGACTGTTGTTTCTTTCAACCCCAATTATTTGACTGACTTTTATAAGAGTATTGATCTTGGTGACAAAGGTGTTGTTGCCCTTTTTGGCTTGGATGGTGTGCCCAGGGCCATACAAATTGGTTCAACGGTGATCAATTCGGCCGAAAATACCATGGAGAATTTTCCGTTGGACGTCGGCGATAAATTGGAGGGAACATTCACTTCCAATCAGTTATTTGATGGCGTCCAACGCATTTACGCATTTGAGAGAATATCCAATCAACCCTTGGTGACCATTGTGGGGCAACAGGTGGAGGAGTTGAGTTCGGACTCGAACTGGCATAAAGCCATTTTCTATGGGATTGCTGTTTTGATCACCCTGATCACCATAGCATTTTTAATTTCAAATGTTGAGTATATGAATCGTTTGGCACTACTGAATTTGGATTTGATAAAAAGTAACCATGAAGTCACGAAAGCCAACAAACACAAATCTGAATTTTTGTCTTCAATTTCACATGAGCTAAGAACGCCGTTGAACGGCATCATTGGGTACGCTGAATACATTCATTACACATCTCAAGAGCCGATGATTCAATTTCCCGCTCAAATCATTGATGAGAGTAGTCGCCATTTGTTGAAATTGGTCAATATGCTCTTGGATTTGACCCAGGTTGAATCGGGTCGGATGATCTTGCAAAACGAGATTTTCAATTTAAAACAAGTCATTGATGATGTGTGTCAAACGCATCGCAGTCGGACCAGTAGTAAAAATTTAGAATTGATATTTGAATACGATGATCACTGCCCTCAACTGGTATGTCTTGATGAACTCAATCTCAGGCGAATACTCAATAACCTTTTAGACAACGCCATTAAGTTTAGCAAGGAGGGGGGGGGTATTGTTTTGTCAATTCATTATCTCAAGGACATTCACTCTATATATTTCGCAATCAAAGACAACGGCCATGGCATTCCTGAAGAAATGCATTCACATGTTTTTGAGAAATTTTGGCAAAACGAAGATTTCATCACCCGTGTTCATGGTGGTTCGGGTATGGGCTTGGCATTGACACAAAAGTTGGTGGCTCTGATGGGGGGTGAAATTAACTTCAATTCAGCCAGCAACGTTGGAAGTACCTTTTATTTCACAATTCCTATTCAGACAATGGAGGAAAAATGATCAAGACTGTTTTGGTGGTTGATGATGACTTGGCCAATCGCATGTTGCCAGGCTTGATTTTGGGTCGAGAAAAGTACACAGTGAGCGAATGCGCTGATGGCAGCCAAGCCCTCAAACTTTTATCGCAGACCAAGTACGATTATGTGTTGCTCGACATCTCACTGCCAAAAATCAGTGGAATCGATGTTTGCAAGTCGATTCGTTCAAATGAAAGCCTATTGGGCATCAAAATATTCGCCTACACCGCCCATGCCATGAAAGCGCAAACGAAGGAAATACTGTCATCTGGTTTTGATGACATTTTGATCAAACCCATCAATCGTCAAGATCTGTTGAATCTGTTTCATTACTGAGCGTTCTTGGATTGTCTCCGAAGACCTATGGGTCTAGGGCATGCCCCCAAAGCCCTATCCGCTCAAACATCTTTTAGACTCATTTCAGCTCTCGTTCATCCAAACACGAGGATGGAGAGCATTGAAGACGCATCAGTCATGAATGCGTTTGATGGACCTCATGGCAATACACATTGTTCATGGCTTATTTTTACTCGCGAACAGAGATCTGAAACTTCAATAGTCAAGACATCTATTGCTCATCGAGCGGCGACTGGGAATAAGTAGTTCTTATTTTTATAACTAAATGCAGTTGTCAAATTAGAGGTAAAAAGTACCACTAATCATTTAAAAAATACTTTTTTAGTGTTGATTGTTGAGCAGAATTCAACACATGATTTTTCTAAGCGTCAATTGATGTCGGTAGGCCTGAATTGAGTAAAAGTGAAATTGAACACCATAGGGGCCAAGGGATGCAAGAGCGCAATTTTTGTTGCAAAAAATTAATCGTTATTGTCCTTAATCTGTTGTTGATGTTGGCCGTTGCCAATCAACACGCCCAGGCATCAAACCAATTGTCCTACGGCTCACCAGCATTTTTGAGCGATAAATTCAATGGATCCGGTCAGATGAGCTTGGCCAATGCAATCAAGAAGATCATTCCTCAAGATGTCAAGGTGATGTTCATGGATGTGGATCCAAACCTGATAACACGTTGGAATTATTCAGATGCTTATGTTTTGAATGTGTTGACTGATTTTTCAAAAAAATATCAATTCAATTGGGAGCTCATTGACAACAAGTTACTCATCGTTGGTCAAAGACCTTCCGCACACGAAAAACCTGTCAATTCAAATGCAATTGGTCAAGATCAAATGACGCAGAACATGGCTGCGCCAGTTGCTCGAACGTCTCAGACATTCGATCAATCTCCCATGAACAAAATGGAAAAGGGTCCAGCTGAGGTTCAAAGTCAAGGGCGTTTTGATATTCGTTTAGACGATGAATCCTTGTCCCTGGCCATGCGGAGATGGTCGATCGAGAGTGGATATCAATTGGTTTGGGATGTAGACAAGGATTTCCCAGCAATCCAGACCAGTTATCACGAGAAATCCTTTTTGGATGCAGTTGTCAATGTCATGCGCGACATTGGTAAAACCAACTATCCCATGCACACCTGTGTCTACAACAACATGGTGGTCAGGGTCTTGCCCCTATCGACACCATGCGAGCGGACCGCCAATGGGGAGAACTCAGGTGAAAACTGAATGCTATTCAATGGTTTTCTTGCTCTTTTTAACAGGTTGTGCTGTGACCCCCAAAGAAGCCAAGCAGATCACGCAGGAAAAAAATGATGCAGCATCAGAGTTGCTCAATCGAGCAAAGATTCAACTTGAACAAGAGGGGTATATCAAGCATGTTCAAGGAAATTTTCTCGGCGATATTCCCATCGACTTGCCCTACTCATCAAAGTTACCAGCACTTTTTTTTCAGAATTTGACCTTGCGCTCCAGAGGGGCGAGTTATGGAACGATTGCCCAAGCTGCCCGCAACATCCACATTGCAACAGGTTTGCCAGTGCGAGTGAATCCGGATGTGGAATTGTCTGCCCAACTTCCTGCTTCAAATGCGGCCCCATTTGCAGCGCTAGATGCTGTGCCGGGTCAAGCCGTCGCGAGCACGGTCTCACCCAATCGATTGATCAACATTCCGCTCGATTTCTCTGGAAGCTTGATCAATTATCTCAACACCATTGGAATCCAAGGTGGAGTCAATTGGGATTGGCGAGAAGGGGGAATCTACATTTACCGTTTGGTAACCAAAACCTTTGTGGTCTCCAATATCACCACTGGGGATTATTCGGTCACGGATTCCATGAACCGAGGTGGTTCGGTGAGTTCTGGATCGACCGGGGTGGTCAACGCCACAGGAAATGGGAATTTCAGCAGTGGATCGAGTATCTCATTGCAGGGCAGTATTTCTCCTTGGAAGGCTTTGTTGGCAGAGCTCAATACTGTCCTGAGTCCACTGGGAAAAATCAGTGTCAACGACTCATTGGGCAGTGTCACTGTGACTGACACCAAAGAGAATGTTGCCCGAGTGGAGAAACTGGTGAACCAGGAAAACGCTTCTTTTGGCAGGCAAGTGGCCATTGAAGTTCGGGTGATTCAAGTGAGTCTGTCCAAAGAGTCTCAATTGGGCGTCAATTTGGGTTTGGTTTACAGCGCTTTGAATTCAACCCAGACGGCTGCCACCAAAACCCTGGCGGCGGTCCCGCCCAGCACCACCACATCGTCGTCTGCAGGTACATTGACCTTCAGCGTACCCGACGCCAAAAGTCCGTATTCAAACTCCAACTTTTCGCTGGCTGCTTTGAATGCTTTTGGTGACATCGTCCAAGACACGGCAACGACGTTGTACACCACCAATCGCGTACCCGTGATGTCTGGCAACTACTCGACCCAAGGCTTTTTGGCACAAACCACCCCCGCCATTGGCGGTGCTGTCACGGGAGGTTCAGGTGTTCCCGGTCTGACTCCTGGATCGATCACCGTGGGAACCTTTTTGAGAGTGTTGCCCACCATCAAAGAAAACAATTCGATTTTGGTGAACCTATCCATGGATTTGTCGTCCCTCAACAAAATTGGCAATGCAACCACCGGGGAAGGGGCCACTTTGCAACAAATTCAATGGGCCAATACGACGGGTTCTAAATCCGTTGTGAATTTATTCGTCAATCAAAATGAATCTGTCGTGACTGTGGGCATTGTCTCTGACGTGTTGGTCAACAACGTGAACAATAGTTTTGACGGTGCTTCAAGGGATTCGACAAAAAACAAAAGCATGTTTGTCTTGATCATCAAACCCAGGGTATTGAGGGGCATTTGATGATAGTCATCAAGCGATCCAAGCAAAAAATGGCCATTGCTTCATCCTTGAGGTGGCAAGTGATGGATCCCTTTGGTCGATCGATTTTGGGTCATAAGCAACTGATTGAATATGTTCGACTCGGTGGTTATGTGGGCATCAAGTTCAAGAATGGCCAGGATCACAACTTGGGCGTTGCCAAAGACAGTCAATTTGAGAAATACAAGGGCTTGAAAGTCGTGAGCATTGCCAGGCAGGTTGGCTTGTATCCCGAAGTGAGCGAGCGTTCTATTTTGGTATTGTTGAACAATACAGAATCTTCCGATGGGAGCATTTTTGCCATTGGACTGATCAACGGCAACGTCGTGATGGATGCCTTGGTCGAAAAAGAAGATGTCCAGCAAACCATTGAGGAATACCGCAAAGTCAATTTCTTTGCCAATTCAAACTTGGAAATAGCAGGGGACGTCACCTTGAGTGAGCATGAGCTCAAGCAAAAATTCGATCTCAATGCAGTGTTGGACAGCAAAAAGACGTCCCTGGCCTACGTCGACGTACTGAAGAACGAATTGATACTCCTCTACGTGATTACCGCGATTATTGTCGTGTTGATTGGTGACTTTGCCTATTCCCAGTGGTCTAAATACGCGCAACACAATGAAATGCTCATGAATTCAAGTCTTCAACTCTTGAATTCTCCTGAAAACAGGTATGCCATTGCCCTCGACCAATTTTTGCGTCAACCCGTTCGCTTGGCCAAGGACAACATTGGATTGGTCGTCAACGACATCAATTCATTTCCGTATATCTACAAAAAATGGCAAGTCTCTAGTATTGAATGCGAGCATTTTGCATGCGTGGTGCACTGGTCGTCTTTGGGCGGGAGTTTTGATGATTTCAAAAATGCAGCATTGAGCCATTGGACCGATATCACCATCGACGGACACGATAAGAATCTTTTGGGTGATTTGAAGTCAATCAAATGCCAATTCAAAATGCAAAGCAAAGAAAAAGTATGGCCTGCAATCGATCAATTCCCACAGATCGATGCGTTTTCTTTTGAGTTCGCTGATATTTTTGCGAAATTGGACAAAGAGGATTGGCAGTCTAAATTTGAAGCCATTCAACAAGTGGGTTTGGAGCAAAACTCCAAATCAATGGCCCTTGCCAATCATCCCAAGGCCTTGTTTGTTTTGCCTTGGCATGTTCAGGACCAGTCTTGGTGGAAGACACAAACGTCCTTGGACCAATATGGGGAATTTTGTTCACTCGAAAAATTCAAAGTCACTTTTCAAAACAACTCACCCTTGTTCAGCGGTTCTGGCAATTGTTATGTTCGACATTAAACGATATTTTTGTGTATTTATATTCATGGGCCTATTGATGAACGCCTTTTCACAAACTGCCAAGTTGGATACCAACAAGGAGATCGGGCTATCCAATGCTGTCCCACTGTCAAGTGGGAAGGATAAAAAATCAAGCAACAGCGACGAATCCTATCTCACCATCGCAGACTTGAAGGAGCAGCAGTCCAGTCTGAAAAATATCAATCCCTCGGCACAGCAACCCAGTACTGCGAATTCCAGTCCTAGTCCATTTCAAGTCCCGGCTGTGTTGCCTCCAGGTTTATTGAACGGCTTGGGCGGCGCCAAGTCACCATCGGGTCGCTTTGAGTTGGTGGGCTTGTTTTTGGGGCCAGAGAGCTCACATGCCGAGGTGTCCATCGGTGGCATGAGTCATTTCTATCAGATTGGTGACTTGCTCAACCAAGATTGGGTCATCGACGCCATTGATTCAAAAGGCATACAGGTGAGCCGTTGCAAGACCAAGAGTGGCAAGTGTGAAATGAAAAGAGTGTCCTATCTTGGGGGATTGGAGCCATGACAACAACACTTGCCGCCTTGCGCACGCAACCTCAACAGTTGAGTGAATTGTCGATTTTGGGGGACTTCAAAGGACTCGTCATGGGTTTGCAGCCGCAGACTTCCAGTCCTTCGATCCTCGTCTTGGACATGGGATGTGCCGAGGTGTCTCTGGTGATGAAGTCCGAGTATTTTGGAAGTGGTGGCTATTTTGGTTTGTGTGCGGTGCTCAAGAGCAATCGATTTTTAATGACCATCAAGGCCGAGTTCTTTGCCAATGCCAAGCAAATGGACGAATTGATTGATTTGAACGATAAAAAAGTCAATTCCCGCAATCCCATCGAAGTGATCAATGAGTCCAATAAGAACATTGTGCTTTATGACGAGATCATCGGTCGCGCGATGGAACTCAATGCGACCGATGTTCACTGGGAGATCAGGTTGACGGAGCGATCGATTGTTCGACTTCGCATCGATGGTCGACTGATGACATGGAAAACCTTTCCCACTGAATTGCTCAGAGGTGCATTGTCTGCCGCATATTCTGCTCGCTCTAAGAGTGGGACCAATTCTGCGGGTGCCTTGTCTTTGGAGCGAGCCATGAACACCATGACGGAGAACATCGTCAAGGGACAAGTGGTCAATGGACGATTCAATGGTATTCCATTGGTCAATGGCTATGACGTGGTGATTCGTTTGTTGAGAAACGACCCTCGGCTACAAATCCCGACGATTGAATCGTTGGGGTACACGCCCCATCACATTGAGCACCAGATTTTGCCATCCATTGCCAAGAACTCAGGAATGATGGCCATTGCAGGCTCCACCGGTTCTGGCAAGTCGACGGCTTTGCGCTCCTTTATTGCTTGCTTGCCCAATCTGGAGGTACTCAAGGTGTTTGGCGTGGAGGATCCCGTTGAATATTTGAATCCCTTCATGAGTCAAATATCGATTCAGCGCAGCACCGATGACGCTGACGAGGTGGTCAAGATGAAGTTTTTATCGGCTCTTCGCTCAGTGCTTCGCATGGATCCCGATGTCTTGATGCTGGGTGAAATTCGCGACAAGGAATCTGCCTCTCTGGCGTCTGAATTCAATCGCACCGGTCACCGTGTTTTTACCACGGTGCATGGCGATGGATGCGTGGATGTGCTCACACGGCTCAACAGTCCAGAGATTGGTATTTCTGCCAGCACGCTTGCGAGTCGTAAATTTTTGTCAGCGGTGATGTATCAAAAGTTGTTGCCCAAGTTGTGCTCACACTGCAAGGTGTTGGCATCCACCGTGTTGGATCGGCACAAACTTCAATTGTTGTTTGAGAAATTTGGACTCAACGTCAATTTGATGTATTGCGCAAACGACCTGGGTTGTGCTCATTGTCGCGTTCATGAGGTGGGCTTGGCTGGCACCAAGGGACTCACGGTGGTGGCTGAAATATTGATTCCTAATGCTGACATGTTGAGTGCCATCGCATCGTGTGATTGGGCGCGCGTGGAATTTCTTTGGAGAACCAGCAGAACTTCTCCATTCGACAGCCCCAATATGCAGGGTAAAACTGCGTTTGAGCATGCTCTTTATCAAGCGAGCTTGGGGCTCATTGATCCTCAAGACATTGAGCGCGATTTTGAGTCATTTGAAACCTACCAAGTCATTGGTTTAGCGAGGAAAGCACAGTCCCATGTTCAGTGAGATCGAACTTTTTTTTGCCAAACGTGAATTCATGTCTCGTCGGGGGGAAGTGTATGACTTGATTTATGCCAATTTGGAGGAATCCGGTTCACGTCAAATATCGACCTTGTGCGAATTGTTTACCCGTTGGGAGCAGCGTGAATCCAAGCGAGGCTCCTCTATTGCACTGGTTTACAAAAGCATCATCTATCGTCTGAATCGAGGAGTGAGTTTTTCACACTCCATCTCCCCCTTCATTCCCAATGAAGAGGCTTTGATCATTGAAGCGGGGGATGCGTCGGGGACCCTGCTTGAAGCGCTGTCCTCCGCCAAGAAGCAGTGCAACAGCGACAAAGAGATCAATGGCATTGTGGCGGCTGCCATGGCCGAGCCCATGATGACGTTGTTGTCGATATTGGCAACTTCTTTTTTTTGTGGCAGTTATCTCTGGCCGCAATTGTTGGCGGTGATCAAAGAAAGCTTTTGGCCTTGGTGGTGTTTGCCGCTCATTCATTTTGAAATGGCTGTCGTTGAGTACTGGCAAATCAGTTTGATCGCTGTGATATTCATCGTGGGGTACTACTGGTCGATTCCCCGTTGGACTGGATATACCCGGCAGTGGGTAGACCATTTGCCCCCTTGGAGCTTGTACCGCGATCGACAAGCCATCGCTTGCATTGGGATTTTGGCCGGGCTTTTGTCCTCTGGCATGGAGCTCAGTGCTGCGCTAGATCGTGTGGCCTCGAAGTCAACGCCATGGATGTCTTGGCAAATGAGAAAAATCAAGTCCAGGATGCTCTCCTCGGGGGAGAACACCTTGAGGGCCTTTGACAGTGGTCTTTTTTCGAGGGAGTTTGTCGACCTCATTGAAGACGCTTCAAGAAACCGCAGTTTTGATTTAACCCTTCAGTATTTGGGCAGTGAGGCTTTGCCCAAGGTGGTTCAAAAAGTCAAAACACTGGCCAAAACCTTGGCTGCTTTGATGGCGATTTTCTTCGGTCTGGTTTTTTTGTACCAAATGTCTGTTCAACAGTTGGGGATGAATGAGGCGGCTCGAAATTACTCCAACAGTCAGATTTGATTTTGAAAGGAAATACATGCAATAAATAGCCAAGGGTTTTTGATCACTCACTTTTAAATTTTAAGGATTTCATCATGACTATATTTTCAGGGTTTTCTTTTTCTAGAGTCTTTTCCAAGATTTCGGCTCCAATGGTCTCAACGTCTACATTGCTGAGGACATCGCCTCCATTCAGTCGGCTGACACTGGGTGGCAGGCGCAAAGCTTGCCCACTTCAATCGCAACAGGGGTATACCAATATTCAGTTGGCCATTGGCGTGTTGGTTTCGGTGGTGGCCGTCTTGGGTGCCATTGGCGGATTCACCTATGTCACACAAGCCAAAGTCAACAATCAGTTGACCTATTTGGCCGATTTGAAAAACAGCACAGGTCGGTTGTTTTTGCAGCTGGGTGCGGCAACTGCAAGTGCATCAACCTTGGCCAATTTGAATTCCTATGGGTTTTTCCCCTCCAGCACGGTGTCCGGCACTGGTGCGACCACCACGGTCACCAATCAGTGGGGCGGCGCCATTACCGTTGGCGTTGGAACTGCGGGTGTTGCGGGTGACTCGATTGCCTATACATTCACGGGCATCCCCAATGATGTTTGTGTGGCGATTGGTCTTGGTGTCGATGCCATTGCCGATGTCGTTACCATCAATGGCGCCACCACCAAAGCCTATGGTGGAAATACCAATCCCACGACGGTCGTGGGCAACACGGCTTGCACCAAGACAGTCACTGGGGGACATTCTTTCGTCTTCACCATCAAAGGTTAACGGCGTTGGACGCACCCAGTCCTCATTGGATGCGTCTGAGGTCATGATCTACACAAATGTCAGGTGGTGCCCCCATGTCCATGATTTCTATCTCCATCGCGGTCATCATTTCATTGATGATTACACTGGCCACAACGTTGATGTCCACAAGGTCCACTTTGACGACCAAGGGCGCCATTGCGGCCAGTCAATTGGATGCGGTGAGCGCTGCTGTGGCGACTTACGTCTCCAGCAATGCAGCAACATTGGTGGCGAATGGCACCATCAACATTGGAACTGGGAACACGACCGTGGCGCATATTTTGTCACCCACCCTGGACGAATTGAAAGCCATGTCGCTGCTCCCCAGCACCGTGTTGACGACGCCAGTGGTGGGCGGGAGTTATAACATCACCATCACGGTTCCCGGCACTTGCACCGCCAGTCTGGTTGCTTGTCAAATCAGTGAGTTGGTGTATTACACGCAGCCATTTCTCATTGGCAATTCGCCCTTGAATGTGGATGTCCATGTACTGGGTTCTGCGGTTGCATCGTCTTCTAGCAAGCGCATTGGCTACTCACCTCCGAGCGACTCCGGTAATTTTGTCGGGCCTGGCTGGAAAGTGGCCAATCCAGTGACCACCATGGTCAACGGTGCCACGGTGGCCCAATCGGGCTTGCTCGCAGCTTTCAATACGTATTCTTTCAATGCGTCATTGAGCAATTCCTACTTCTGGAAATCTCCAGTTCAGGCGATTGCCAGCTTGCCCACGACCAGTAACACGACAGGAGACGTGCGATTTGTGATTGGGGCCAACATGCCGTATTACTGGGATGGCACCAACTGGCGGGCAGTCAACTCCACGGCCAACAACACGGTGACCTTGGGTGCCAGCGCCAGCAGTGCAGGAACTGGCAATACCAATTTGGGAGCCAATGCGGGCCTCAACTCCGTGGCCAGTGTGAGCAACAACACCAATGTGGGCTTTTCTTCTGGTGGGTCCACCACGGGTTCTAACAACACTGTGGTGGGGGCAAGTTCAGGCTCCAACGCTGGTGGCACCAACCAAAACAACACCATCGTGGGATATTCCTCGGCCAACAATTTGTCAGGCAGCTCCAACCTGACCATCATTGGCTCGGGTGTTACCGTGGCCAATGGTGTCAGCAACTCCATCGCACTGGGCAACACCTTGAACGTGACTCAGTCCAACACGGCGTATCTGGGATCCACCAGCATCACCCAAATGGTGAGCTCTGCCACCTATGCCTCTGCCTCGGATCGGCGACTTAAAACCAATATCACCCCAGCTCATGACGGACTTGACTTTATCAACCGCTTGAAACCTGTTGAGTATTCATTGAAAAGCAATTCATCCCATCAAATTGGTTTTATTGCGCAAGATGTCGAGGCAGTGGATCCGAACTACCCAGCCATCGTCAAACCCACTGCCACCAACCCTGATTACGCATTGACGTATTCCACCTTTATTCCAACCTTGGTGAAGGCAGTGCAGGAGTTGGACATGAAGATTCAATCACTCAAGTCTGATCAGGCCATGGGTACCCACCAAAAGACGGATGCACTGAGACCCTTTTCGAATGTCGTATTGCTGGCGATGTCGATGTTGGTGTTGATCTCGATGGTTTTACTCAATGCCTACACCTGGAAGAAGCTGAACTCGCTGAACTCGCTCAAGGACTGAACACCATGCTTTACTTGAGATTGGCCATGTATGTTGTCGCCAGCATGACTTCGATGTTGAGCTCGCAGTTGAGCAGTTCAAGTGACCATCGATTGGCCCAAGCGACGGTGGTGAGTGCGCAATTGAAAACCATCTTGAGTGGATTGTCCTTGTATGTGATCAACAATTGGAACAACCTCGTCTTGACCACACCCAACCCCATCGCTTATCAATTGCCAAGCGGCGTGTCGAGAAATGTGCTCAATGTGTTGACGCCCACCGCATCCGAGTTGATGCTTCTTGGATTTTTGTCCTCGCCAAACGCTTCAGCGACGACCTATCCGGTGCCCACTTTGGGAGGCGGGTACAGCACTGCTTTGACGCGATCCCCAGCCGGTTGTCAAGGCAATGCATGCTCCATTGAGCTCTACGCTTGGTTGACGTCCCCTGTAGGGGGGGACACCAAAACCTTTGACATCCATTACTTGGACCCCAGAGCGTTGAGCAGCAACATCAGCATGGGCTACTCCATGCCGGGTGCGCCTTCGGTCATCAACGGCCCCAACCAGTCTTGGTCTTATACCTTGACGGGCAATAAAAATGCAGGCATTGCCATGATTCACACCTATTTGGGTGTCAACGATTTCAGCGCCAGCTATCCTTGCGTCTTTGTCGCTTGTTGGAAGACGCCAGCCGCCGCATCCTCTTCATTTCCGACCAGGCTCAACACCGTGGGGGATGTTCGCATGGAGCAAAACAGTGGCAATCTGTATTTTTGGAC
>Ga0114964_10001112_pt1 | contig 19929 bp, 18 predicted proteins | sample C_131016_MF_Meta_FD_92638 | JGI IMG/M metagenome (GOLD analysis project Ga0114964, IMG submission 92638) | Freshwater microbial communities from Lake Croche, Canada to study carbon cycling - C_131016_MF_MetaG | ecosystem: Environmental > Aquatic > Freshwater > Lake | place: Lake Croche, Canada... | reverse complement strand
CTTCCCACTGCTGGTGCGCCGTCTGGTCACGCTGATACCGGCACTGGTGGTGCTGACCAGCGGCGTCGATCCGACCCGCGCACTGGTGCTCTCCCAGGTTGTTCTGTCGTTCGGAATCCCGTTCGCTCTGGTGCCGCTGATGCGGGTGACGTCCGATCGGTCAGTGATGGGCACCGACGCGAACTCATGCCTGACCTCGGTATTGGGCTGGGCGGTGGCCGTGGTTATTACGCTGCTTAACGTGGCGCTGATCTACCTCACGCTCAGCTGATGGCACTGCACACCTATTTCGCATACGGCTCCAACCTGTGTGTGGAACAGATGGCCCGCCGCTGCCCGGATGCCGCGGACCCATTGCCGGCCGTACTGGCCGACCACGACTGGCTGATCAACGAGCGCGGGGTGGCAACGCTCGAGCCGTTCGCCGGAAGCACGGTCCACGGGGTGCTGTGGACGTTGACCGACGATGACCTGGCGAACCTGGACCGGGCCGAAGGCGTCCCGCACCGTTACCGGCGGGACCGGTTGCGGGTTCACACCGCGCTTGGCGCGTCGAGTCCGTGGGTCTATATCGACCACCGGGTTCAGCCGGGAGCTCCCCGCCCCGGCTATCTGGATCGCATCATCGCCGGGGCCGTGCACCACGGTCTGCCGATCCAGTGGATCGATTTCCTGCGGCGCTGGGATCCCGCACGCTGGCCGATGTCGCATTCGCAGTCCAACGATGCTGGGCCGCAATCACTCTCGGAGTTGTTGGCCGATCCCGACGTAGATGAAGTCAGCACTCTGCGATCCCGCTTCGGATTCCTGGCCATCCACGGCGGCGGTCTTGAACAGATGACCGATGTGATCGCCGAGCGCGCTGCCGAACAGGCCGGCGCATCGGTGTATCTGCTCCGCCACCCAGCCGACTACCCGCACCACCTGCCCTCGGCACGCTATCTGCCCGAGCAGTCGGCACGGCTGGCCGAATTCCTCGACCACGTCGACGTCGTGGTGTCGCTGCACGGCTACGGCCGGGTGGGCCGCAGCACACAGATTCTGGCCGGTGGCGGCAACCGGGAGCTGGCCGGCCTTTTGGCCGAATGCATCACCATTCCGGGGTATCAGGTGGTGACCGATCTCGGCTCCATCCCCCGCGAGTTGCGCGGACTGCACCCTGACAATCCGGTTAATCGGGTCTGCGGCGGCGGAGCGCAGTTAGAGCTGTCGTCGCGGGTACGCGGGACCAGCCCGCGCAGCCAGTTGCCCGGCGACGACGGTCTGACACCGGCAACCGCCGCGTTGGTGGCCGGATTGGTCGCCGCAGCCGGATCCTGGCGGGCCGGCAGCCGGTGATAGCCGTCACAGCGAACCAATCCCGGGACGGGGCGGCTCCGAATAGGAGTCGTGCACACCGCATCGACGCCCGCGCTCTACCCCACCCGGGTCACCCATCTGCATCGTTCGCCAGTGCAGCACTACGCCGAGCACCGCAGCTACAGCTGGTACGTCGACGTCGACGATTTGCCACGTCTGCCCTGGTGGCTGCGGCCGTTCGCCCGGTTCGAGGGCGTCGACCACTTCGAAGGTGAGCCCCAGGACACGGTGCGGGATCGGGTGGACACGTTCCTGGCCACCCAGGGCATTTTCCTGGGTGGCGGAAGGATCACCGCCTTACTGATGCCGCGGGTCCTCGGCCGTGCCTTCAACCCCCTGAGTCTGTTCTGGTGTCATGACGCGGCGGGTGCGCTGCGCTGCGTCATTGCCGAGGTACAGAACCTCCGCGGTGAGAGAAGCGCCTACCTGGTGCCACCGGACGACGACGGCCCGGTGCCAGTCGTCGGTGCACTCCGCGACGCAGGACTGCACGGCGAGGACGGCTACTTCCTCCTGCGCGTGCCGGTTCCGGGTGAACACCTCGACCTCACGGTCTCCCAGCACCGCGATAATCACACCGCACGGGTGGCAACCTGGCGCGGAGAACGGCGCCGGGCCACCCTCGGTCAGATCCTGCTGATGCAGTTCACCAACCCACTCGCTCCCCAGATGGCGGCCCTGAGTCTGCGAGTACAGGCGCTCGTCCTGAGCTGGCGCGGTATGCCGTCCGTGCCCGGCACGGCCATCGCGGCGCCGAACCGGATCACCGGGACCAAGGCCGTCCACGCCGCCGGCTGGACGCCCAGCAGCCGTTCGCTGGCACCGTCGTGACTCAACTACTTGACCGCCGACTGTTGGACCGCCCGTTCCTGGACCCCCGCCTTGACCGCCCGGCTACGCTACCGGTCAATGGCTCCGAAAACGATCGGCCCGCTCCGATGAGCGCCGCCGATCTCGACGTTCTACTGCGCCGGGTCGCGCAGCGCGATGCAGAGGCATTCGCCGCCCTCTACGACGCCACCCGGTCTCGGGTCTACGGCATGGTCGCCCGGGTGCTGCGTGACCGCGGGTACAGCGAAGAAACGACCCAGGATGTCTATCTTCAGGTATGGCGGACCGCGGAGAGCTACGACCCGGCGTCCGGTAGTGCGCTGGCGTGGCTACTGACCCTGGCACACCGGCGGGCAGTGGACCGGGTCCGGGCCGAACAGGCTGCCACCCAACGTGATTCGCGGTACGGCGCGGCCACGCTGGAGCGCCCGGCGGATCACGTCAGCGACGCGGTGATCTCCAGCGAGGAGCGACGACGGGTAGCGTCCTGCCTGGATGGCCTGACCGACCTTCAGCGCGAGTGCATCGAACTCGCCTACTACCAGGGCATGACTTATGTTCAGGTCTCTGAGCGCCTGTCGGCGAATCTTGCCACTGTGAAATCGCGGATGCGCGACGGGTTGCGGGGCCTGCGCAACTGCCTGGGAGTGCGGTGAGGACGCGGCGATGACTCGACCACATTCCCCCGACGAACTGCTGGATCTGGCAGTTCCGTACGCACTGCATGCCTTGACCGATGCCGAACGCGACACCGTTGAGAACGAGTTGGCCGCTGCGGCGCGGGTGGTAGCCGACGCCTTCTATGACGAGGTCCGCGCGGTCCGCGAGACCATGGCCGTGGTGTCGGCGGCCGGTGCCGAGGAACCATCTGCGGATCTGCGTGGCCGAGTGTTGTCGTCGGTCGCCGACGACAACGTGCGATCCCTGGGATCACCGCGCCGGAATACCGCCTGGCTGTCGGCCGCGGCGGCCTTGGCGGTCGGCCTGGGCGCTCTGGGCATCGGGCTGTCCCAACGGCCCGCAGCACCGCAACCGTCGACCGCGCAGCAGGTGTTCGCGGCCTCCGATGTTCACACCATCTCCGGGGCGATTCCGGCGGGCGGTACCGCCACGGTGGTGTTCTCCCGGGATCGCAACGCCGGCGTGCTGGTGATGAATGACGTGCCGCCGCCGTCGCCGGGAACGGTCTATCAAATGTGGTTGGTGGGCCACGATGGCGCGACATCGGCTGGAACGATGGATGCTGCGGCGGTCTCTCCATCGACCACGGCCGAGCTGATCAACCTCGGTGACTCCACGAAACTCAAGTTCACCGTGGAGCCCGGTTCGGGCTCGACCCAACCCACCGGTCAGGTCATCGCCGAGCTGCCGCTAATCTAACCTCTCGATGACAAGAGATTTCCGCTTCGGTATCGGGCTGCGCTCGATCAAATCGGCGGCCCGCCTGCGCGAGAAGGTTCGTAAGTTCGAAGACCTCGGATTCGACGTCGTTCACTTTCCCGACCACATCGGAGCGCCCGCACCGTTTCCGGCCATGGTGGCCGCTGCCGAGGCTGCACGCACCATCCGGGTGGGAACCTTCGTCCTCAACGCTGCCTTCTACTCACCTGCGCTACTTGCCCGCGATGCGGTCGACACCGATCTGCTCTCCGACGGCCGGCTCGAACTCGGCCTGGGCACCGGCTATGTCCGCGAAGAATTCGAAGCCGCGGAAATTCCGTATCCCAGTGCCGGAGAGCGCGTCGCGCACCTGAGACATGTGACGACCTATCTCAATGGCGTCGCACCGACTATTCCGCTGCTGATCGCTGGAAATGGCGACAAGGTACTCACCATCGCCGCGCAGCACGCCGACATCATCGGCCTCACCGGCGGCGGCATTCCGGAGAACGCAGGTGATGACCCGCTAGCGGAGCGCGTCGATTTCGTCCGCGCCGCCGCCGGCGACCGATACGACAATCTCGAACTCAACCTGGCCATCACCGCGGTGCCTACGGATTCATCGGGGATACCGGATCTCACACTGACGCGCGCCTACTTCCCGGACGCCAGCGATGAGCAATTGCTGGCCATGCCCACTGTGCTTCAGGGCACCCCGGACGAGATGGCCGACACATTGCGGGCCCAGCGGGAGCGCTACGGGATCACCTACTTCACCGTGCAGGATTACCACGGCGCGAATTTCGCACACGTCATCGACGCATTGCGCTGAGCGCACCGAACACCGCGTAAACTTCGACGCTGTCCCGCCCTCGTAGCTCAGGGGATAGAGCACGGCTCTCCTAAAGCCGGTGTCGCAAGTTCGAGTCTTGCCGGGGGCACATCAGTGCGGCTTCTTCTATCCACTGCGCAGTCCAGAACGCAGTCCAACCGGCACCGCGACGTTATCTACCGCTATCCCTCGACCGAAATAGCCCCGAACCTTGGCGGTCCGGGGCTATTTCGTTGCCTTGCGGCGTCAAGACCTACCTGGCTGCACGGGATGCGCTCGCCCGGGCGTGCGTGACCGCGCTGGCAGCCCTGGCCACCCCACGGCCGACTGCCGACCTGCCGACGCGCGGGCTGTCGTCAGCCTTGGCCGCATCAGCAGCACTGCTGTCAGCAACCGCCGGAGCGGCAACCGCCGCGGCCGAACGCGCTTTCGCCACGGACGGGACACCGGCAACAGCCGCAGCCGTCACCGCTGCGACCGGCGCTGGCTGGAGCCCGAGTGAATCGGTCACGTAGGAGACGACTCCCGGCAGGCCGGTGACAAGACCGCTACCGCTGTCGTAGCCCTTGAAGTAGGCGCCGGCAAGAATGCCGTGACCGACCGCGAGGGGTCCGATGTTGATCTGCGGAGTCATCGAGGTCAGGCCGAGTACGACGTCCTGAACCAGGTTGCCCGACGGCACCCCGATCTGGCTCGTGACGTAGGCGACCACGCCCGGAACACCGGTGACGACGCCGTTACCGGGGTCGAAACCGGTGTAGTAGGCATTGGCCAGCAGCGAGTTGCCGACCGCGACCGGGCCGATGTTGAACACCGGGATCTGGGCGGTCACCGAGAGAACCTGCGCCTGGTTGTTATTCAAGAAGTCGGTGATGACGGTCGCGATATTGCCGAAGCCGCCGCCTCCGCCGCCACCCCAGCCGTGGTGATCATCGTCGCCACTGTCCTCGGCATCATTGGCATCGTCATCCTGATTGGAGCCAGCACCTTGGACCTGCGAGCCACCACCCCCGCTGCCGTGCCACTCGGAATTCCCTTGCCACTCGGAATGCGCCATCAGCTGGATGGCGGATGAAGTCGTCGTCACAGCGGGCGCCGAGGCCAACGTGATGCCGTGGCCGGCGGTGATCGTCGGCGTCGCGGCAATGAGCGCGCCGGCGGTGGCCAGCGCCGCTCCGGTGACGGCCACGTGGCGGGTAAGACTGGTCATTTGGAAGTCCCTCCGATTGCGTTCGCGACGAGGCGCAGCGAACTTAAGTTTGACTAACATCTGGCTGAGAGCGACGTAAGAGAGACTACCGAATGGGTTTGCTCCCCGCAACCGAACCAGCCACATCGGGCGCTCGCGGTCCGCGGGCCGGAGGCAACCAGGCACCCGGCGCCGACATACCGGCACGGCCTTCCCCATGTCTGTAGTAATTTTGGGCATGTGACCGGAAATGTCTGGATATTGGGCGGATATCAAAGCGATTTCGCCCGCAACCTCACCCGGGAAGGTCGCGATTTCGCCGATCTGACCGGCGAGTTGGTGGACCGGACCCTGGCCGAATCGGGCATCGACGCCGCCGATATCGACGTCGTGCACGTCGCCAACGCCTTCGGCGAGATGTTCGCTCAGCAAGGCCATCTAGGTGCCATGCCCGCCACCGTCTGTGCCGGTCTCTGGGACACCCCGGCAACGCGGCACGAGGCAGCATGCGCGTCGGGCAGTGTCGCCGCCCTCGCCGCGATCGCGGACCTGCGAGCCGGCAACTACCGGACCGCGTTGGTGGTCGGACTGGAACTGGAAAAGACGGTTCCCGGGGACATCGCGGCCCGGCACCTGGGCGCGGCAGCCTGGACCGGACATGAGGGCGCCGACGCGAAATTCCTCTGGCCGTCGATGTTCGCCGAGATCGCCGAGGCATACGACCGCAGATTCGGCATCGACGACACCCACCTGCATGCGATCGCCGCGATCAACCTCGCCAACGCCCGACGCAATCCGAATGCCCAGACCCGCGACTGGCAGGTGCCCGATCTGGTAGCCGAAGGTGGTGACGATTCGGTCAACCCGCGCATCGAAGGCCGGATCCGCCGGTTCGACTGCAGCCAGATGACCGACGGCGGCGCCGGTGTCGTCCTGGTGGGCGACGAGTTCCTCGACGATCACCCGGGCGTGCGGCCGATCGGGCTGATCGAGGGCTGGGGACACCGCACCGTCGGACTCGGCCTGCGCCAGAAACTTGATCGCGATGCCGGCGATCCCTACGTGCTTCCCCATGTGCGCACCGCCGTGCACGATGCCTTCGGCCGCGCCGGCGTGGGCCTTGACGACATTGATGGTTTCGAGGTGCACGACTGCTTCACCCCCAGCGAGTACCTGGCGATCGATCACATCGGTCTGACCGGGCCGGGCGAGTCGTGGAAGGCAATCGAGAACGGCGATATCGAGCTCGGCGGCCGACTACCGATCAACCCCAGCGGCGGCCTGATCGGCGGCGGCCACCCGGTCGGAGCCTCCGGCATCCGGATGATGCTCGACGCGGCCAAACAGGTCAGCGGCATGGCTGGCGACTATCAGGTGGACGGCGCACAAAGATTCGGAACCCTCAACTTCGGCGGAAGTACTTCGACCACAGTAAGTTTCGTGATCGGCACCGGCGACCGCGGCATGATCGGTGGGGCACCTCGTGGACGTTGAGATCGTCGGCAAGTTCCTGTCCACCCTGCCCGAAGACGATGACCACCCGTACCGAACCGGACCGTGGCGGCCACAGACGACTGAATGGGACGCTGACGACCTGACGGTGATCGATGGCGAGATCCCCACCGACCTCGACGGGATCTATCTCCGCAACACCGAGAATCCACTACACCCCGCGCTGAAGTCTTATCATCCGTTTGACGGTGATGCCATGCTGCACGTCGTCGGCTTCCGGGATGGAAAAGCGTTCTACCGCAACCGCTTTGTGCGCACCGAGGCATTCGAGGCCGAGAAGCGGGAAGGCGGTCCGCTGTGGCCGGGACTGGCCGAGCCCTTGTCGCTGGCCAAGGTCGACCACGGCTGGGGCGCGCGAACCCTGCTGAAGGACGCCTCGAGTACCGATGTTGTGGTGCACCGCGGCACCGCACTGACGAGTTTCTATCAGTGCGGCGACCTCTATCGCGTCGACCCCTTTACCGCCGACACGCTCGGCAAGGCGACCTTCAACGGCCGATTCCCGGCGGACTGGGGAGTGTCGGCGCACCCGAAGGTCGACGACCGCACCGACGAGATGATGTTCTTCAACTACGGCAAGCAGTCCCCGTATCTGCACTACGGGGTGGTCGACTCCAACGACGACCTGGTGCACTACGTCGACATCCCGCTACCCGGCCCGCGGCTTCCACACGATATGGCGTTCACTCGAAACTACGTCATTTTCAACGACTTTCCGCTGTTCTGGGATCCGGAACTACTGGAACGCAATGTTCACGTAGCTAGATTTCACCGCGATATGCCGTCGCGTTTCGGGGTATTGCCGCGGCGTGGAAGCGCCACCGACATCCGCTGGTTCGAGGCCGACCCGACCTTTGTTCTGCACTTCACCAATGCTTATGAGGATGGCGACGAGATCGTCCTGGACGGGTTTTTCCAAGCCGACCCCGAACCGGCCGACAACGGCACCGGCACCACCTGGCAGCGTGCCTTCCGTTTCCTGGCACTCGACCGAATGCAAAGCCGACTGCACCGGTGGCGGCTGAACCTGGTCACCGGAGCGGTGTCGGAACAGCCGTTGACCGACACCATCTCTGAGTTCGGGATGATCAACGGCGCCCACGGCGGCGAGCCCTACCGATACGCGTACGCGGCAACCGCGAAACCGGGATGGTTCCTGTTCGACGGACTGGTCCGCCACGATGTCCGCACCGGCACCGAAGACCACTATCGATTCGCCGACGGTGTCTACGGCAGTGAGACCGCCATGGCACCCCGGGTCGCAAGTCGCGGGGAGGACGACGGCTACCTGGTGACGCTGACCACCGATATGACTGCCGACGCGTCGTACTGCCTGGTTTTCGATGCCGCAAGGCTTTCAGACGGCCCGGTCTGCACACTGCAACTGCCGGAACGGATTTCCAGCGGTACACACTGCACCTGGGTGGCCGGCTCGGCGTTACGGCGGTGGCGCGAGACAGACTCCGCGGCCGAGGCCGTCGGATTGGCGGGGTCAGCCCTGCGGCAGTAGCTGAAATCCCTTGAGGATCGTCGCCGAGTCCCCAACGTAGGTCTGGTTGTCCGGCTTGATGGTCTGCACGGTCAGCATTGCGACGTAGTTCGCATCACGACCCTTGAAGACCGAGCTCACCGAACTGGCTGTGCGCGGCGGGATCGGTGGGATCTTCGGCCCGAGTTTCACCTCGGGAGCGGTGTAAGTCGATGACAGTGCGGGCGCGCCGCACACTTGCGACGGGCTGGACTTCATATCGGTCAGCTTCAGCTTCTTGCCCAGTTGCTCGTTCTGTGCTTCGAGAACCTTCTCCGGCTTGCCGATGTCGGTGTCGACCTTCTGCAGCGTCACCACCGCGTTGGGAGTGAAGCCGTCGGCGGTCAGCCCGGGGTTGCGGATCGCGAACCGGATGGACTCGTTGTCCATCTTCGTGGTGCGCTCCCAACCCTGCGGTAGCGGGATGCGCATCTTCGGCTCCTGATCGGTCCGGGTGGGGACGTCGACCAATTGAACCGAGACCGCCGCACACTTGTCCGCGCTGGGCTTCGAGCCAGAGCAACCGGTCAGCGCCAGGGCCGCCAGCACCACGGCCGTCAACGCTGTCCGTACCGGTCCCACTACTGTGCCCATCTCGCGTCCCTTCGAAATCCGCCACAGCCTACCGGCGGGCTGCCGGCAACGCCCGCACCGTCGGCAATTCATGAGCTGAGCAGCGTCGAGGCCAACGCCCAGACCGACGACACCAGCGCTGCGAGCGCACACGCACCGCCGATGTAGAGCCCATATCCGGCCGCAACGCCCCCGGCGACGTTGGTGCGGAAATACCACCAGGCGAGGGTCGCGGCCAGTATCGAGATCACCACCGCCGCCGTCCCGGCTAGCCGGGGCGACAGGCCGCGGCCCACCATCGCGCCCAAGACGATCAAGACCGATGACAACAACACCATCAGTTGCCCCGCCCCGAACCGCGGCGGCAGCACGAGGCTGCCGACAGTCCCACCGATGGCGCTCGCGTGGCCGCCGCCCGCTGCCGATGTGGTCAACCACGGCAGCCAGGCGCTGACGGCGAGGCCGGCCGCGCTCAGCACCACCAACCACCCGGGGCGCAGGCGTGCCATTCTCAGACCCTAATGGTTACCGTCGGCACCGGGCCGATACGTCGCCGGGGCGAGAGGAAAGGCATTGTCGATGACCGAGATTCCAGAGTGGGTGCGTCGCCTTGACCTTGACCCCCACCCCGAGGGCGGCTTCTTTCGCGAAACCTGGCGCAGTGACCTGACACTCACTGCACCGGCGCTGCCTCCTCACTACGACGGTCCGCGTGCCGCCGGGACGGCGATCCTATTTGTCCTGCTACCCGGCCAGGAGTCGGAATGGCACACCGTGCGTGGCGCCGAGTTGTGGCTGCATCACCGGGGCAGTCCGGTCGCTCTTGAGTTCGGGCCGGACCGGAGCACCGCAACCACGCTGCTGCTTGGCACCGATATCGAGGACGGCCAGCATCCGCAGGTTCTGGTGCCGGCCGGACACTGGCAGCGGGCCCGGTCGCAGGGCGACGAACCCAGCCTGGTCGGCTGTGTGGTCGTGCCGGGCTTCGACTTCGCCGACTTCGCACTGGCGCCGTGAGAATTGCGCATCAGCGCCCTCCGGAATCGCCGCGACGGTGATTTGCCAGTAGCGTTTGCCCATGCGCGGTCACATCATCGTCTGTGGTGACGATGCGCTCGCCACGCGAATCAGCGGCGAACTCAGTGACGCCGAACTCAGCGTCATCACACTGACCTCGCCGGCCGCCCTCGACGCGGCGATGGTCGACACAGCCCGCGCCGTGATCTGTGCCTCCGGAGACGACGCTCTCAACCTCGAGATGGCACTCCTGGCGCGCCGGGCCAACCCGCGGGTTCGGGTGGTCGCCCGGCTGGCCAATCCCGTGCTGCGCCAAGCAATGAGTAGCGGCAACGGACCGGGCGCGGTGCTCGACGTCGCTGATCTGGCCGCGCCATCCGTGGTGGCGGCACTGCTGGGACGGACCGCACATCCGATCCCGGTGGGACCGGTGAACTTCGTCGTCTCCGATGCCACCGCACCGAGAGACGGAACGCTGCGACAGATCTATGGACGGCTGACACCGGTAGCGGTCATCCGAGGTGATGCCTCACCCGACCCCGGCGAGGTGATCGCCTGTCCACACCTGGATGTGCAAGTGCGCGAGGGTGATTGGATCACGATGATCGGCCGCGCAGCGGAATTCGATGAACAGGGCATCCACGTCACGCCGACAGGTGACGTGGCACCGCGGCGACGATCACGGATTGGCCGGTCGATGGACGCGGTGCGGGCGTTCCGCGATGACATCAACCCGACTTTTTATCGCGCCCTGGCGGTCTTGGCCACGCTGCTGGCCAGTTCGACGGTGATCCTGCGCTTCGGGTACCGGAATCCGGCCATGAGCTGGATGGACGCGCTGTACTTCTCCACCGAGACGCTGGCCACCGTCGGCTTCGGGGATTTCAATTTCCTGCACCAGCCACTATGGCTCCGGCTGTGGGGTGTGGTGATGATGCTGGGCGGTTTGGCGACCATCGCGGTGGTGGTGTCGTTCGTCGCCGATGTACTGGTGTCCCGGCGGCTCGCGCAGTCCGCCGGTCGACAGAAGGCACGACACCTGCGCGCGCACTTCGTCGTCGTGGGTCTCGGCTCGTTTGGTATCCGAGTGGCAAGCGTGCTCAAGGCGGCGGGCCACGATGTTGTGGTCATCGAACGCAATGAGAACAACCGCTACCTCTCGGCGGCTGCCGAACTGAACATTCCGGTGGTCTTCGGCGACGCGACCCTGCGTACGACCCTGGTTGCCGCACGCGCCGAGCACGCCCGTGCCATCGCGGTGCTGACCGAGGACGATGTGGTCAACATCGAGACCGGCATCGTCCTACAGGAGATGCTCGGTCCACGTCGGTCCGCTGAGAACGATCGCGGTGAGCGTCCGCGGATCGTGTTGCGAATCTACGATCGTGACCTCGGTGCGGCTGTCGGCCACCGCCTCGGGTTCGAGCATGTGCGGTCCACCGTCGACTTGTCTACGCCGTGGTTCATCGGGGCGGCGCTGGGCCTGGAGGTGCTGGGAACATTCTCGGTGGGACAGCAATCGTTCGTCGTCGGCGGAGTGCGGGTGCAACACGACAGCGAATTGGACGGGATCGCGCTATTCGAGTTTCCGACCCAGACCCGGGTCATCGCCATCGAACGCGACAACACTCCGGTCAAGCTGCAACCGCACCCGACCACGCGTCTGCGGGCCGGGGAAACCGCCTATCTGGTCGGTCCGTACCACGAACTGCTCGAGACATTGCGCAAGGGCCAACGCGGGCAGCCTCCCGGAGTGCGCCCCGCATCGGTGGCACACCGAGACCGTTAATCGGCGATCCCGAGTACCCGCAGTGCGTTGCCCTTGAAGATCAGCGGCAGCACATCCGGGTCGATATCGAGGGTGTCGAAGTCTCGCCGCCACCGGTCCAGTGTGATGTAGGGATGGTCAGTTCCGAACAGCACCTTGGTCCGCAGTTGCCGTCCGATCGCTCGAACCAGTTGGGGTGGAAAGTATTTCGGAGACCACCCGGACAGGTCGATATAGCAGTTTGACTTGTGCGAGGCGATAGCGATCTGGGCGTCGACCCACGGCACCGCGGGGTGTGCCATGACGATCGTCAGGTTGGGAAAGTCGGCCGCGACGTCGTCGAGCAGCATCGGGTCGGAGTACCGCAACTTGATACCGTGGCCGCCCGGCAGGCCAGAACCCAACCCGGTTTGGCCGGTGTGGAACAGTGCGGGCGCACCTGCGGCGGCGATCGCCTCGTAGATCGGGTAGAACCTGCGGTCGTTGGGTTCGAAACTCTGCAGACTGGGATGAAACTTGAAACCCTTCACGCCGTGATCACCGATGAGTTCACGGACGCGGGCCACTGGGTCGGCCGACCACGGATCGACGCTGCCGAACGGAATCAGAATGTCGTTATTGCGGGCGGCGCCCTCAATCAATTCCTCGACGGAGTTGGGCTGGTGCCCGGACGCGGTGCCGGCGTCGACGGTGAACACCACCGCCGCGGTGTTGTGTCGGCGATAGTGCTCGGCGAGTTCGTCGACGCGTCGGACGCGGTCGGGCCCGAGATTGAAATAGCGATCGGTGGCGTTAGCGAGTTCGTCGTCGTAGGCACACCGGCCATGGGAATCGATTTCCACATGGGTGTGAAAGTCGACAGCATCGACCGAACCGAAGTCGACCCCGTACTGATACCTGCCCATAGCGGCAGTCTAAGCACGCGAGACTGAATTGGGTTCAGGCTGAGGCGAATACCGCTACAAACCGGTCCAGCGACGCCTTGATATCGCTGCGCAATGCCGCCGCGACGACCATCCCGATCGGCCCGAACAAAGCGGGGCCGCCGAGGTGGATGTCCAAGGTGAGCACCGTCGCCGACTCAGGGCCGCCGGCAGGCCCGGTCCCGGCGATCGCGCCGGGCCGGACCTTGCCGATCAACTTGACCTTGACCCCGCCCGACCCAACGCCGTTGAGCGTCATCGACTCCGGAGGCTTGAACGAGACAATCGTCCAGCTGATCCGGTTAGGCATGCCCTTGACCTCGACGATGGACTCCACAACGGTGCCCTTGTCGATGGTGTCGGGGAGCCTGGATCGCCACACCCGGTGAATGGTGAGCCACTCCTTGTACCGGGACAGGTCGGAGGCGTGCTGCCAGGCCTGTTCGGGGGATAGCGGAACGTCTACGGAGACCGAGACTTTCGCCACCGGCGAACTACTGGCCGTCGACCTTAGCTGCGACGTCCGCCGCGACGTCCTTGGCCTTGTCGGCGGCACCGGCGGCGACGTCCTTAGCCTTGTCGGCGGCACCGGCGGCGGCGTCCTTGACCGTGGCCGAGGCGTCGGAGACCTTGCCCACTGCGTCCTGGGCCGCGCCCTGAACCTTGTCGATGGTCTCGGAGAACTTGCCACCGGTCTTGTCGTCGACGAAGTCGCCGGCCTTGTCGATGGCACCCTCAATCTTGTCGGCGTTCTCGGTGACAACATCCTTGACCTTGTCGGCGGCGTCGCCGAGTGCTTCCTTGGCCTTGTCGATGAACGACATATCTTCACCCTTTCTCGGTGCTGCTCGGGGACCACCCATCTCCGGCAAGGTCCGAGTTGCCCGGACGAAGCCCCGAGGTAAATCTACGCACCGTCGCCGCCTACCGCCACACCCGCCTGGGTTCGCCAAGAACCCGGCCCTGGATCCACCACGATGCCTCGATCAGGGCCGCAGCGACCAGGCCGATCAGCACCGCCGTCGCGGTGGTCGCGACGTTCGACGGATCAAGCATGAACTTCTGGCGGGCAATCGGTAGCGCGAAGATGACGACATAGGCCAGCGCGGAGGTGCTCACCAGAAGCACCCGCCACCACTGGTAGGGCCGGGCCACCACCGCCAGCACCCACACCGCACCGATCAACAGGGTGATCAGCGCCGCCGTCGATGCTTGCATTTGCTCAGCAGTCGTGCCGTCGCGGCCGGGATACGCCAACAGGTACGAGATGAACGTCGTGATCCCGACCACCGCGCCGGCCGGCAATGCGGCCGTCATCACCCGTCGGACGAAGCCGGTGCGGGCGCGTTCGTTGTTGGGCGCCAGCGACAGCACAAACGCCGGGATGCCGATGGTGAACCAGGCAGCGATGGTGACGTGGATCGGTTGGAACGGATAGAGCAGCGGATCGGTGTGGCCCCAGTGCGACACGAGTCCAGCCAACCCCACCAGCAGAGCCAGCAGAACCGAGTACACGGTCTTGGTCAGGAACAGGTTGGAGACCCGCTCGATGTTTCCGATCACGCGCCGGCCCTCGCCGACCACAAAGGGAAGAGTGGCGAACTTATTGTCCAGCAGAACAATCTGGGCTACCGCACGTGACGCTGGGCTGCCCGAACCCATCGCCACGCCGATATCGGCGTCCTTGAGCGCGAGCACGTCGTTGACACCGTCGCCGGTCATCGCCACGGTGTGCTCACGGGACTGCAGTGCGTGCACCATGGCCCGCTTCTGGTCCGGGCGCACCCGGCCGAACGTGGTGTACTCGGCCATTGCGTCGGCCAGCGCCGCGGGTTCACTCGGTAACTCGCGGGCATCCATGGTCTCGCCGTGCAGTCCCAGCGATCCTGCCACCGCACCCACCGACACCGCGTTGTCTCCAGAAATCACCTTCACCGAGACATCTTGGGAAGCAAAGTAATCCAAGGTCTCCCGAGCATCGGGACGCACGCGTTGCTCGAGGATCACCAGCGCCACCGGCATGACCCGACCCGGGGCGCCAGCGGCGTCGACGCTGCATTCAGACGAGCCCAACAGCAGTACCCGCAGCCCCTTCGCGCCGATCTCCTCGGCCTGTGCGGCCACCGGCGAACCAGGGTCGAGCAACACATCGGGAGCACCGATTACCCAGTTGCCGTGTTCGCCGAACGACGCACCGCTCCACTTCGTCGCAGACTTGAACGGCGCCACCGCGGTCGCTTTCCAGCCCGGTGAATCCGGAAAGGCCTCTGCGATTGCCGCCATGCTGGCATTGGGCCGGGTGTCATCGGCAGCAAGGGAGGCAAGTACCGCAGCGATCCGGCCGGCGTTCGTTCCGTCGAGTGGCCTCGCTTCCGATAGACGCATGCCGTTTTCGGTGAGCGTGCCGGTCTTGTCGGCGCACACCACATCCACCCGCGCCAGACCCTCGATCGCGGGCAACTCCTGCACCAGGCATTGACGCCGGCCCAACCGCACCACGCCGACCGCGAAAGCGACCGACATCATGAGCACCAGGCCCTCGGGCACCATCGGCACCAGTGCGCCCACCATCCGCAGCACCGACTCCCGCCAGCCGACATTCGTAAGGAACAGCTGGGTATAGATGGTGAGCAGACCGGTGGGCACCAGAAGGTAGGTGATGAACTGGAGGATCTTGTTGATGCCACTGCGAAGTTCGGATTTCACCAGGGTGAACTTGCTGGCTTCCTCGGCGAGGCGGGCCGCGTAGGCCTCCCGGCCGACCTTGGTGGCGCGGTAGGCGCCGGTGCCGGCGACCACGAAGCTGCCCGACATCACGGAATCCCCGACCCCCTTGGCGATCGGATCGGCCTCGCCAGTGAGTAGGGACTCGTCGACCTCAAGATTGGCGGCTTCGAGCAGTTGGCCGTCGACAACGATCTGGTCACCCGGGCCGAGTTCGATGACGTCGTCAAGTACCACCTCGTTGGGCGCCAGATCGGCGGTTCCGGACTGGCGGCGAACCGAGGGCCGGGCCTGGCCGACGATCGCCAGACTGTCGAGAGTTTTCTTGGCCCGCCACTCCTGAATGATGCCGATCCCACTGTTGGCGATGATGAGCAGACCGAACAGTCCGTTGATCAGTGAACCGGTCGCCAGCACGATCAGCAGCAACACGCTGAGGATGGCGTTGATCCGGGTGAAGACGTTAGCCCGGACAATGTCGGCGACACTGCGCGAGGCGCGACCGGGTACGTCATTCGTTCTGCCTTCGGCAACCCGGGTGGCGACCTCGGCGTCGGACAGACCCATGGCATGGAGGACGGTCATGGCTTGAGATTCACAACCGCCACCACTGCTCACTCACGGGGCGCGACGGGACAACCCGGCCACCGGGTTTGGGCACGGCGATCTGGACCCCGGCAGCCGCGGCCGCATCGACAAGCCGTTCGGCCGGCTCCGCCCAGGGATGCGGGGCAAGCCGAAACGTGGCCCAATGGATCGGAACGAGCACACCAGGATGCTCGCCGTTGAGGTCGCGATGCGCTTGCACGGCTTCCTCGGGGTTCATGTGGATGTCCGGCCAGGCTTTGTTGTAGGCGCCGATGGGCAGCAGGGTGAGGTCGAACGGTCCGTGATCAGCGCCGATTTTGGTGAAGCTCCGGGTGTATCCGGTATCGCCGCCGAAATAGGCGCGATGCGTGGGCCCAACCACGGCGAAGGATGCCCACAGGGTGTTGTTGCGAGCCATGAAACGCCCAGAGTGATGCCGAGCCGGCGTGCAGAACAGTCTCAGGTCGCCGATGGTGGCGGCGGCGTTCCAGTCCAGTTCAATGACGCGAGACGGCGGTATCCCCCAGTGCCGAAGGTGCGCGCCGACGCCCAGCGGGGCGATGAACGGGCACCGCTGGCTGCGGGCCAGTGATCGCACGGTGTCCATGTCGAGGTGGTCGTAGTGGTCGTGACTGATCACTACCGCGTCCAGGGCCGGCAGCGCCTCCAGCGGCAGCGGCGGGGGGTGCAGTCGTTGCGGCCCCACAGATCGCGACGGCGAGCAACGCTGACTCCACACCGGATCGGTCAGCAGCCGGTAACCGTCGATCTCCAGCAGTGCGGATGCATGCCCGTACCAGGTGGCGGACAGCGGGCTGGCGCGTCGGCGCTTGGGTGGTTCGGCAAGCGGGATCGCATCGCGCGGCGGGCTGGCCGAGCTACCGCCGACCATGTCGAAGAGCAGTTGGCGGTTCTCTTCAACATCGAGACGCAGAGCGGATGAGGCATCGAAATCGAGGTTGCGGAACACGCCACCCCGGTAGTTGGGCGAGCCTTCGGCTACCGCATGGATGGCGCCGGCACCGGCGCCCAGGGCCGCGGGCGTCTCCCGCAGAGCACCCAGCACCCAGCCGCCCGCAGCCAGCGTCGCGGTGCCAGCTGCCACCCGCAACGCAGCTTTCCCGCCCGGCAGCAGCGAGTTCACCGATGGTAGGCCGGGCATGTCCTCAGGCCCCCACGAACCTCGGGGCGCGCTTCTCGACGCGGGCTACCTGGGCTTCGATCACGTCCTGGCTGCCCCATGCCTGGTCGAACAGATCTTTGTGTACTCCGACCTGCTCCTGATACGCGCCGTCGTCGTTGAGCACCCGCTTGGAATGCCGCAGCGACAGTGGCGCCAAGCCGGCGATCTCTGCGGCCCAGGCTTGCGCGTCGGCCAGCGTGCCGATTCGGTTGGCCATACCGGTGTGCAGCGCCGTGGGCGCATCCAACTTCTCAGCAGCCAGCAGCATGGCGCGGGCGCGACCGTATCCGGCCAGCGCCGACAGCCGGCGGATGCTCCAGTTGTCCAGCGCCAGACCGTATCTGGCGATCGGAAACTGAAAATACGCCTCGGCTGCGACCACCCGGAGGTCGCACACCATCGCCAATTGGACCCCGGCACCGATGGCCGGGCCGTTAATGGCGGCGATCACCGGCATCGGCGCGGCATCGATGGCCAGGTTCAGCGCGATGGCCTTCTCGGGAAAGTCGGCGGCGAACACGTCACCGGACAGGTCAGCGCCCGCGCAGAACACGGTTCCCGCCCCGGTCAGCACGATGGCCCGAACGTCGTCGGCCGCCGCCTTCTGCACCGCCTCGCGCAAGGCGTCGACCAGAGCGGTATTCAGTGCGTTGCGCCGTTCCGGGCGCTGCAACTCAATGGTTGTGACGTCACCCACCCGCTGGACACCGATCATGAACGCCAAGACTACTGGCCGGGATCCGGCCGCCGGTTCGACACCGGCACCAACCGGTCACGTCGCGGCCGTGGCGCTACGCCAGGGAATCGGTCCACGCCCGGTGCAGTGCGGCGTATAGCCCGCCGCTCCCGATGAGGTCATCCGGCGACCCGTCCTCAACGACGCGGCCGTGCTCGATCACCAGCACCCGGTCGGCGATCGCGACGGTGGACAACCGGTGAGCAATGATCAGGGCGGTACGGTCGGCCAGCACGGTCCGCAGTGCCCGCTGCACCAGCCGTTCACTGGGGATGTCGAGGGATGACGTCGCCTCGTCGAGGATCAGTACGGCGGGGTCCGCAAGGAAGGCACGCGCGAAGGCGATCAACTGGCGCTGTCCGGCAGACAGCCGACCACCCCGCTTGGCCACGTCGGTGTCATAGCCCTCCGGCAATGCGGTGATGAAATCCCGGGCACCCACCGCGGCTGCGGCATCGGCTACCTCGGCATCGGTGGCGTCGGGCCGGCCGAAGCGAATGTTGTCCGCGACGGTGCCGGAGAACAGGAAGTTCTCCTGCGTCACCATCACGATGTGACGCCGAAGTTCACTCTGATCCAGGCGCCGCAGGTCGATACCGTCGAGCGTGACCACTCCGTCGTCCGGGTCGTAGAACCGGGCAATCAGCTTGGCGATGGTGGTCTTTCCCGCACCCGTGGTGCCGACGAGTGCCACGGTCTGACCGGCCGGCACCTCCAACGTCATCCCGGAAAGCACGGGGTGGTCGGCCAGATAACCGAAAGATGCATTCTGCAAGGAGATTTCGCCGCGGACGGCCTCCATTCGCACCGGCTGAACCGGATCGGCGATGCGCGGCTTCTCGGCAAGCACACCGGCCATCTTCTCCAGTGCGGAGGAGGCCGACTGGAAGGTGTTGAAGAACTGGGAGATCTCCTGCATCGGCTCGAAAAACATCCGCAGGTACAGCAGGAACGCGGCCAGCGTGCCGATTGTCATCTCGCCATGCAGCACGCGGTAGCCGCCGTAGAGCAATACCGTGCCGGTGGCGAGATTACCGACGAGTTTGACGGTCGGCATGAAGATGGCCAGTAACCGGAAGGTGCGCTCATTGACGACCCGATAACCATCGGTCACATCCTCGAAGATCTCCTGATTACGCGGCTCCCTTCGATACGCCTGCACGGCCTTGATGCCGGTCATCGTCTCGACAAACTGGACGATCACCAGCGCCGCGAACTCCCGCACCTTGCGATAGGTCTTGGCAGACTCGGTCGAGAACCACCACACCAGCGCAGCCAGAACAGGAAACGCGGTCAGGCACATCAATCCGAGTCGAAAATCCAGGAACACCAGCAGGATTCCGGTGCCGAACAACGTCAGCATTGCGGTCACCAGGTCATCGAGTCCGGTCTCCAGCATCTCCTGGATCGCCTCAACGTCATTGGTGGAGCGGCTCACCACCCGGCCCGAGGTGTAGCGGTCATGGAAAGCCACATCCAATGCTTGAAAGTGACGGAACAGCCGACGGCGCAATTCAAGGAGCACGCGTTGCCCGATGCGGCCCGAGGTCCGCAGAAAGAACAGCCGGCTCACTGCCTGTACCAACGCCACCACACCCAGCATTACCACCACGAAAGCCAATTCACGTGCCGATCCCCCGGCCATGAGCGGCGGGATCGCATGGTCGATACCGCGCTGAACCAGCAGCGGAACCGACAGCCGCGCAATGTTTTCCACGATCACAACCATCGCAAGCAATCCGAGTGTCGTCCGGTACGGTCGGAGTAGTTCCGCCAGCAGCGCGCG
>Ga0114964_10001110_pt1 | contig 19935 bp, 22 predicted proteins | sample C_131016_MF_Meta_FD_92638 | JGI IMG/M metagenome (GOLD analysis project Ga0114964, IMG submission 92638) | Freshwater microbial communities from Lake Croche, Canada to study carbon cycling - C_131016_MF_MetaG | ecosystem: Environmental > Aquatic > Freshwater > Lake | place: Lake Croche, Canada... | reverse complement strand
CGCTGGCTTTCGTAATTTAAATTTAGCGGTTGGTCCCGGCGTACTCGTTCCTCGCCCCGAAACTGAAGGCTTGGTTGAAGAAGTTTTAAAACACATCGCAAATTTGCCAGGCTCGGTTTCGGTAATTGACTTAGGTGCGGGCTCAGGAGCGATGGCGATTTCTATCGCAACTGAAGCACCAAATACACATGTAATAGCGGTCGAAAAGAGCGCTGATGCCATCGAATGGCTCAAGCAAAACGTGGCTTTTTACGATGAAAAAATTCGCATTGTTGAAGGTGATGTCGCCGAAGTTTTGGAGGGCGTTAAGTGCGATGTAGTTGTCGCAAACCCACCGTATGTGCCAGATTCCCAGCCACTACCTAAAGATGTCGCAAATTTTGAACCAGCAATTGCGTTATTCGGCGGAAGTGATGGTCTTGAGCTACCAAAGCGATTTATCAGCGCTGCGGCTAGATTGTTAAAAACTGGGGGATTGCTAGCAATTGAGCACACTGAAACCCAAGGTGAAGCAATTGCAGATTTACTTCGCACAGACTTTAATCAGATAGCACTTCATCAAGATTTAACTGGTCGACCAAGATGGACCAGTGCGATTAGAGGCAATCAATGAGCGAAATTATTAAATTAACTGAAAGCGAATTTGCAGCACATGTTGCGCTGGCTGCAAAAGCAATTCGCGAGGGATATGTAATCGTGGTTCCGCTAGAACATTGTTATGTTTATTTATGTGATGCTTTTAGCCATGACGCAGTTCGAACAATGCACGTCATGCGTGGTGACGAACTAGGTATTGCTGCTCAAGTATTAATTTCGGAAGCAAGTCGAGCAGTCGGAATTATTCGAGATGCAACCGAAGAGCTAAAGAAGTTAATGAATGCATTCTGGCCAGGTTTACTTTCAATCACAGCTAAACCGCAACTGGCACTTAACTGGGATCTTGGCGATGACCGCAATCTTGATCGAATTAATGTGCGCGTGGCTGCAGCTGAATTTGCACGTGCGATTGCCGCTGAAGTTGGCCCACTCGCAGCTGCAAGTGCAACTCTTGCTGGTCAGCCGGCAATAAACACTGTTGATGACATCTCAATCGATGGGATTCAGTTACCGTTTATTTTTGATGGCGGCGCACTCGTTAAGGGAAAGCCAACGACTATCGTTGAAACCACTGAAAGTGGGCTCAAAGTAGGGCGAATTGGGGCGATTTCGCAGACGCAATTGGTCGAAGTCACGCCTGATATTTCGCTCATTGGCTAAGTCTCCTAATAGGGTAAGCACATGAGCGACGCGACTTTCTACGGCCCAGATTTCGAACTTCTTTCTTCGCAGGATCCAGATATTGCTGGCATCTTGTTATCTGAGTTGAAGCGTCAACAGCAAAATTTGCAATTAATTGCCAGCGAAAATTTCACGTCTCGCTCAGTATTGGCAGCTCTGGGCTCAACTCTTTCTAATAAGTATGCCGAGGGCTATCCAGGAAAGCGCTATTACGGTGGCTGCGAAGAAGTCGATAAGGCTGAAATTATCGCAATCGATCGGGCTAAAGAATTATTTGGGGCCGAGCACGCAAACGTACAACCGCATTCGGGCGCGAGTGCAAACGTGGCGGTTTATCAAGCATTTACTAAACCAGGCGACACGGTTTTAGCAATGTCACTTCCGCACGGTGGTCACTTAACACACGGTTCAAAAGTAAATTTCTCGGGTAAATGGTTCAACGTAGTCTCATATGGAGTTCGCGAAGACAATGAACTAATTGATTACGATCAACTTCGCGACTTGGCAGTAGCTAATAAGCCAAAAATGATTTGTTCTGGTGCGACTGCTTATCCAAGTTTGATTGACTTTGAAAAAGTGCGCCAAATTTGCGATGAAGTCGGTGCAATCATGTGGGTTGATGCTGCGCACTTCATTGGCTTAGTTGCTGGCAAGGCAATTCCATCACCAGTTCCATATGCCGATGTTGTTTCGTTTACAACTCATAAAGTATTGCGTGGCCCACGCGGTGGCATGATTTTGACAAAGGCCGAGCATGCAGCTGCGATAGATAAAGCAGTATTCCCCGGAATGCAGGGCGGACCAATCATGTCGGCAGTTGCGGGCAAGGCAGTTGCGCTTAAAGAATGCGCACAACCGGCTTACCAAAAGTACGCCAAAGATGTAATTGTTAATGCTAAAGCCCTTGCTGCTGGCTTAGAAGCCGAAGGTATGCGCGCCGTTTCTGGCGGTACTGAAACGCACTTGGCACTAATTGATATTCGAAGCACTGGCGTAAATGGCAAAGTCGCTGACGAGCGCTGTGGTTTAGCTGGAATCAGCTTGAATAAGAATTCAATTCCTTACGACCCAGAAGCGCCATCAGTAACTAGCGGTATTCGCGTAGGTTCACCTGCGACAACAACCCAAGGCATGGGCGAAACTGAAATGAAAACAATTGCTAACTTGATCGCCCGCGCAGTTAAGAATGAAGATGAAAGCAAGTTCGCTGGCATCAAAGCCGAGGTTCATGCGCTAACTGCGCAGTTCCCAATTTACCAATCGTAAGCAGCTAAATTCTAAATGCGTGAATATTTAGTAACTCTGCTGATAGCAGCAGCACTTTGCTACTTGATTACACCACTAGTTCGAAACTACGCAGTTAAATTTGGCGCTGTTGCTCAAGTTCGAACTCGCGATGCGCACACCACTCCAACTGCTCGATGGGGTGGAGTAGCAATGTGGTTAGCGATGACTTTTACTTTCTTAATTGTCAATCATTTCTCGTTAGTCGGTAAATCTTTTGGTCATGAAGCACAAGGAATTTTCTTAGCTGCAACATTTATTGTTCTTCTAGGAATGGCCGATGATAGATATGAACTTGATTCTTTAACTAAGTTAGCCGGACAAGCACTCGCTGCCGGAATCTTGTTGCTTTACGGAATTCAAATTCTCTGGATCCCGGCCAGGGAAGTCATCACGTTGCCTTCGAGTATTGGCCAATTTTTAACGGTACTAATTGTTTTAATAACCATCAATGCAGTGAATTTTATTGACGGACTCGATGGTTTAGCCGCGGGAATAGTCGCAGTTTCAGCTGCCGCGTTCTTTGCTTTTTCTTACCTATTAGCGGTTGTTTACGGCTTTTCTCGGGCAGGGGCTCCATCACTTCTAACTGCTGTAATCATTGGTGTTTGCATCGGATTCTTGCCACATAACTGGCATCCAGCTCGTATTTTTATGGGGGACTCCGGATCAATGTTGCTTGGTTTAATTCTGGCTTCATCAGCAATCACACTGACTGGACAAATTGACCCGAATGCAATTGCCGAAAACAAACATGGTCCAATTTTGCTGCCCTTGTTTTTACCATTCGCAGTATTAGCAATTCCACTTTCCGATTTAGTTTTGGCCGTGATCAGACGTATTGCAAAAGGAAAGTCACCATTTTCGCCAGATAAAGAACATTTGCACCATCGCTTAATGAGCGCCGGAAAAACCCAACAGCGAACTGCAATCATTATGTATTTAGCAACTGCCACCGTTGCATTCCCGGTAACAATTGCTGCATTCGAACCAATTTGGGTTGCCGCTATTTCGGCAATAGTTTTATTAACAATTACGATTGTTGTTTTCCGCGCAAAATTTGAGAAAGTAGAAAAGTAAATGGCCAAGAAAAACGATCCCGAGAGTCAGTTACTTCGCGGTGCCTTGATTCCATCTATTGCAGTTGGCGTCGTCGCGATTGCGATTGCGACATTTCTGCAAGGTAGAGCTGGTTTCTTCGGGGCGCTACTTGCGCAATTCATAGTGGTGATCTTTTTTGCAATTCACCTATTTGTTTCCAGACTTTCCACCAAGCTAGATCCGCTCAGCACTTTTGCGTTGGCGCTCTTTTCCTATTTTGCTAAATTGTTATTGCTGACCGGGTTCCTAATTGGGCTGACTCGATTGACCTCGCGAGAGACTATTGATCGAGCCAGCTTTGGTCTTACAGCTATTGCCCTAACTTTTGCTTGGCTAGGCGGGGAAATTGCTAGTTACCTGAAATTGCGGTTGCATTTACCCCTGCCCGGGCAATCGGACAAGAATTAGCCAGACCTGAAGTAACTAGACGAGGAGCGCAAAATGGCCGTAAAAGATGAAGGAAATGCCGTTTGGTCGATCTTTGGCTACCTCCTCTCGGGCATGCTCTTTTGGGGCGGCGTCGGATACGGTCTCGATAAATGGCTTAACCAGAGCTATTTCCTATTAATTGGTCTGCTGCTCGGAATTGGCGCGGCGATCTACCTGGTTTGGCTGCGCTTCGGCCGCGAATAAGCGCTCAATTTGGCTCGGCCAAGTAACCCAATCCACAGGATTTGGATTTCACACAGGTGGCTCTAAACCCATAAGGTTGCCCCGTCTTAGTTGATATACGACTTGAAAAAGGGGTGTGCGTGCGCTCGCTACTCAGACTTAGCGGAGAAGGTTTCGTTCCGCCAAGCAGCAATGACTTCGAATTGCCTCCCGTTTTTGGCGACAACGCATTTACAACTAAACCAATCTTTCTAGTTTTCTTGTCAGTAATTTTAGTTTCTGTTTTCTTCTTACTAGCTTCACGTAAGGCAGCAATCGTGCCTTCAAAGCTGCAATTTGCGGGCGAATCAATTTATGGCTTCGTGCGTAATGATCTTGCGCGCGACATCATCGGCCACGATTTCATGCGCTTTGTTCCTTATTTATTCACACTTTTTACTTTTGTTCTGACCAATAACATCTTTGGAATTGTTCCGTTCCTGCAATTCCCAGCTATGTCACGTGTGAGCTTTCCATATGTATTGGCAATCTTTACTTTCGTAATTTTTCACTATGTCGGAATCCGCAAGCAAGGAATCGGCAAGTATCTAAAAGACATCATGTTTATGCCTGGCGTCCCAAAGCCAGTTTATATTTTGCTAACTCCAATTGAACTAGCAACCTTCTTCTTAGTTCGCCCGCTAACACTTTCGTTGCGTCTTTTCGCAAATATGTTTGCCGGCCACTTATTACTTCTTGTTTTCATCTTGGGTGGAGATCATCTACTTAAAGGTGTAATTGGTTTGAAGTTGATTAGCCCATTTGCTTTTGCTTTCGGCATCGGGTTGACCTTCTTCGAGTTCATGGTCCAATGTCTTCAGGCGTACATCTTTACTCTGTTGACTGCTCTTTACATCGCCGGCGCCCTTGCCGACGAGCACTAGAAACAAACGACACAAAACTAACGAAAGGTAAGAAAAATGACAGGCACACTCAACCTGGTCGGTTATGGCCTATCTGCAATCGGACCCGCGATTGCAACCGGAATGATCTTCGCTGCTTACATCAGTGGCGTAGCTCGTCAACCTGAAGCACGCAGCGTTCTACAGCCAATCGCGTTCCTTGGATTCGCACTTGCTGAAGCGCTTGCACTATTCGGTCTTGTTCTAGCTTTCGTTCTCTAATCCCAAGATTTATTTACCTTCGAAACAATTAGAGAAAATCTAGAGATTAGGTAACTAATGGAGAATTCACTTTATTCGGCAGCGGAGAAAGTCAATCCGCTAATTCCGCATACAGCTGAGCTTGTTGTAGGCGCTATTGCCTTCAGTCTGCTCTTCTTAGTATTGCGCAGCCGCGTCGTTCCAATGTTTGAAAAAGCATTCACCGAACGCACTGCCGCAATTCAAGGCGGAATGGAACGTGCTGAAAAAGCTCAACTCGAAGCACAACGTGCTTTAGCACAATACAACGATCAACTTTCTACAGCTCGCGAAGAAGCGCAGAAAATGCGCGAAGATGCCCGAGTCCAAGGAACAGCAATCGTTGAAGAACTTCGAGTTAAGGCGCAAGAAGAAGCAGCTCGCATCACTGCGGCTGCACATGCATCGATCGAGTCCGAACGTCAGCAAGCTGTTACTTCACTTCGTACCGAAGTTGGCGCACTTGCAGTTGAACTCGCATCAAAGATCGTTGGCGAAGCGCTAGATGACCAGGCTCGACAATCACGCATTGTCGATCGCTTCCTAGATGATCTCGAGAAGTCTAAGTAATCAGTAGCTAAGAAGAGAAAGAGAATATGAGCGCATTTCTAGGTGGCAGTAGCCGGCAATCTCTACAGGTTGCTCGCGGCGCACTTGATGCTGCCGTTAAAGGCGCTACAAGTGCAGCAGCGTCATCATTAAGCTCTGAACTCTTTGTCGTAGCTTCGACTTTGCATGGTTCACTTTCTTTGCGACGTGCGATCACAGATCCAGCTCGCGATGCAAGTGCCAAAGAAATTCTCGTTAAAGATCTATTCAAATCTTTATCTGCACCAGCAATTGATTTGACTGCCAAAGTTTCTTCACTTCGCTGGTCAAACTCAGGCGATCTAGTACAAGTTCTCGAGCAATTGGCTATTGAAGCGCAAGCATCTGCTGCCAATATCGATGGCGCCCTAGACCGAGTTGAAGATGAGTTATTTGCAGCAGAACAAGCGGTATCTGACTCACCTGAACTACGTAAAGCTTTGATCACTGTTGGTGCTGATACCGCCAAAGTGGGCATCGTAAAAGATTTATTCGCTAAGAATGGCAGCTCTTACACAGTTGCTTTGCTAAGTGAATTAGTAACGACTCTTCGTGGGCGCAGCATCGAAGTTGCCTTCCATGATTACAAGTACGCACTAGCAGCTCGACGTAATCGCGTTATTGCGTTGGTTCGAGTTGCCGTTGCGCTTACAGATGCACAACGCGATCGCTTGTCGACTGCGCTTACTGCTCAAGTTGGCCAACCAGTTCGTATCAATTTCGAAGTTGATCCAACAGTCCTTGGTGGCGTTGCAATCAAGTTCGCTGATGAATTAGTCGATGGCACTGTTGTCAATCGATTAGCAAGTGCCGGTCGATCCATGGCTAGATCAAACTAGTCGGACGAAGTTAGAAAGAGAAAAGGGAGAAACAAAATGGCGGAACTCACGATCCGACCTGAAGAGATCAAGGATGCCTTGGCGAATTTCGTTAAGTCATATGATCCAGGAGTCGCAGCTCGCGACGAGGTTGGTACTGTCACACAAGCTGGCGACGGTATCGCTCGTATTGAAGGCTTACCATCAACGATGGCTAACGAGCTCCTTCAATTTGAAAATGGAACTTTAGGTCTTGCCCTTAACCTCGATGTTCGTGAAATCGGTGTGGTTATTTTGGGTGATTACGATGGCATTGAAGAAGGCACATCAGCTCGACGTACCGGTGAAATTCTTTCGGTACCGGTTGGCGATGCTTTCCTCGGTCGCGTAGTTGATCCACTTGGTCGTCCAATTGATGGCAAGGGTGAAATTAAAGCTGAAGCACGTCGTGCTCTTGAATTACAGGCTCCCTCTGTAGTTCAGCGCCAACCTGTGAAAGAGCCAATGGCTACTGGTATTAAGGCAATCGACGCAATGACTGCAATCGGCCGCGGTCAACGTCAGTTGATTATTGGTGACCGCCAGACAGGTAAGACTGCCGTTGCTGTTGACACCATTATTAACCAGTTAGAGAACTGGAAAACTGGTGATCCAAAGAAGCAAGTTAAATGTATTTATGTTGCGATTGGTCAAAAAGGTTCAACCATCGCATCCGTTAAGGCTTCGCTAGAAGAAGCTGGTGCAATGGAATACACAACCATCGTGGCATCCCCTGCATCAGATCCAGCAGGTTTCAAGTACTTAGCTCCTTACACTGGTTCGGCAATTGGTCAGCACTGGATGTACAACGGACAACACGTTCTAATTGTTTTCGATGATTTATCAAAGCAAGCAGAGGCTTACCGTTCAGTCTCACTATTGCTACGTCGTCCACCAGGCCGCGAAGCGTACCCAGGCGATGTTTTCTACTTACACTCACGTTTACTAGAACGTTGCGCAAAGCTTTCCGATGAACTCGGTGGCGGTTCAATGACTGGTCTACCAATCATTGAAACAAAAGGTAATGACGTTTCTGCATTCATTCCGACTAACGTAATTTCGATTACCGATGGTCAGTGCTTCTTGGAAACAGATTTATTCAACGCCGGTGTTCGTCCAGCGATTAACGTAGGTATTTCGGTATCTCGCGTTGGTGGTTCTGCGCAGACAAAGGCAATGAAGAAAATTGCTGGTCGCTTGCGCCTTGACCTTGCTCAGTTCCGTGAACTTGAAGCATTCGCTGCGTTCGGTTCCGATCTAGATGCTGCTTCAAAAGCGCAACTAGAGCGCGGTGCTCGCATGGTTGAACTTCTAAAGCAAGGTCAGTACTCACCATATTCAGTAGAACGCCAAGTCGTTTCTATCTGGGCAGGTACTTCAGGAAAGCTCGACGATGTTGCAGTTGCTGACATTCGTCGTTTCGAAGCTGAACTACTTGAATTCATTGGTCGCGAGCGCAAGGACATCTTCAAGGTTATTTCAGAAACTAAAGACCTTAACGATGACACCATCGCAGCTATGACTGAGGCTGTTGCTGCATTCAAACTGCAGTTCAAGCCAAAAGTTGCTGGCGCACTAAATGAAGCTGCAGCTGAAGCCCTTGATAGCGAAAGCAATGAGCAGATCACTAAGCACGTTCCACCGGCGGCGAAGAAGTAAAAAATGGGTGCCCAACTTCGCGTATATCGCCGACGGATGCGATCCGTTAAAGCGACCAAGAAAATTACGAAAGCCATGGAACTTATTTCGGCTTCTCGTATTGTCAAGGCGCAGCAACGAGTCGCAGCTTCAACTCCTTATGCAAACGAGTTGACTCGCGCGGTATCCGCAGTTGCTACATTTTCATCAACTAACCACCCGCTAACAACTGAACATGAGAATCCACGTCGCGCAGCGATTTTGATCATCTCTGCAGACCGCGGTATGGCTGGTGCTTATTCGAACAACGCAATTAAAGAAGGCGAGCAGTTAGCTGCCTTGCTAAAAGCGCGCGGACTCGAAACAGCTTCTTATTTAGTTGGTCGTAAAGCCGTTAACTATTACCGTTTCCGTAATCGTGAGATTGCCGGTTCCTGGTCAGGTTTCTCAGATACCCCAAGCTATGAAAATGCGAAAGAAGTTGCTGTTGCTCTTCTGAACGCTTTCCTAGCCGATTCAACTGATGGCAAGTTGGGTGTCGATGAAATCCACATTATCTTTACTGAATTCCGTTCAATGATTACGCAAGAAGCACAAGCAAAACGAATGTTGCCACTTGAAGTTGTTGAATCAAGCGCTCCAGTTCCAACTGGTTTGCTACCAATGTATGAATTCGAACCTAATGCGGGCGAAGTATTAAATGCACTTCTTCCTCGTTACATCGAAGCACGTGTATTCAATGCGATGTTGCAATCAGCTGCTTCCGAGCATGCTGCTCGCCGCCGCGCAATGAAGTCAGCAACAGATAATGCTGACGAACTAATTAAGTCTCTGACTCGTCGGGCAAACGCTGCTCGTCAGGCAGAAATTACGCAAGAAATCAGTGAAATTGTCGGCGGCGCAGACGCGTTGGCCTCAGCTAGTGCAGGGAGTGAATGATGTCGGTAAAGACAACAGGTAAAGGTCGCGTTGCGCGAGTTATCGGCCCAGTGGTGGATATTGAGTTCCCAGCGGGTCAGATGCCTTCGATCTTCAACGCGCTACATGTAGAGACCACCATGAGTGGAACTACACGTACCTTGACTCTCGAAGTTGCGCAGCACATCGGTGACAACCTAGTGCGCGCGATCTCGATGCAACCAACTGACGGTATGGTCCGTGGTGCCGAAGTAAGTGACACCGGTTCAGCAATCTCAGTACCAGTTGGTGACGTAACAAAAGGTCACGTGTTCAACACTCTTGGCGAATCATTAGATGTTCCAACTTCGTCACTTGATATTAAAGAGCGTTGGCCAATCCACCGTAATGCACCAGCATTCGATCAACTTGAGTCAAAGACTGAAATGTTCGAAACTGGCATCAAGGTTATCGACCTACTAACACCTTATGTAAAGGGTGGAAAGATTGGTCTATTCGGTGGTGCAGGTGTTGGTAAGACTGTTTTGATTCAGGAAATGATTTATCGCGTAGCTGAAAACTTCGGTGGTGTATCAGTATTCGCCGGTGTTGGTGAACGTACTCGCGAAGGTAACGACTTGTTCTTGGAAATGACCGAGACTGGTGTTATCAATAAGACCGCCTTAGTTTTCGGTCAAATGGATGAACCACCTGGAACTCGTTTGCGCGTTGCACTTTCAGCGCTAACCATGGCGGAATATTTCCGTGATGTGCAGAAGCAGGACGTATTGCTCTTCATCGACAATATTTTCCGCTTCACACAAGCAGGTTCTGAAGTATCAACTCTGCTCGGCCGTATGCCATCTGCTGTGGGTTATCAGCCAACACTTGCCGATGAAATGGGCCAGTTGCAAGAGCGTATTACTTCAACTCGTGGTCACTCGATTACATCTATGCAGGCAATTTATGTTCCTGCAGATGACATCACAGACCCAGCGCCACACACTACTTTCGCGCACTTAGATGCAACTACTGTTTTGTCTCGTCCGATCTCTGAACTTGGTATTTATCCAGCAGTAGATCCACTTGACTCAACATCACGCATCCTTGATCCACGCTACATCGGTGAGCACCATTTCCAGGTTGCTAACCGCATCAAGCAGATCTTGCAGCGCTACAAGGATCTACAAGACATCATTGCGATTCTTGGTATCGATGAACTTTCTGAAGAAGACCGCATCTTGGTAGGTCGCGCACGCCGTATTCAGCGCTTCTTGTCACAGAACACTTTCGTAGCGAAGGTGTTCACCGGTATCGATGGTTCATTCGTTCCTCTTGCAGACACAATTGCAGCATTCGAAGCTCTTGCTGACGGCAAGTACGATCACATTCCAGAGCAAGCCTTCTTCATGTGCGGTGGCCTCGACGATGTTGAGCGCAAGGCCGCAGAATTGGCGAAGAACTAACTCATGGCACTAAACGTCGCAGTAGTTTCACCAACTCAACAGGTGTGGTCGGGCGAGGCATCGTTTGTCTCTGCTCGCACCATCGAAGGTGATCTCGGAGTACTTCCAGGTCACGCACCTTTGTTTGGCGTTCTGGTCGACGGCGCAGTTAGCATTAAAGGTACTGACGGAACAACTCAAGAATTTAATGTTCATGGTGGATTCTTGTCGGTATCAAATGATCGAGTATCAATTCTTACCGAGTCGGTTGAATAAATAATTTACTTAAAAACTCCCGGTGATTAATTTCGCCGGGAGTTTTTTATTTCTTAAAAAGGAAAAGATTAATTCTCGCGAGTTACATCGGCACCAAGTGCGCGAAGTTGCTCAGCGAAATCTGGGTAGCCACGGTCAATGTGGTATCCATCTTCTACAAAAGTGATGCCATCGCTCACCAAACCAGCCAAAACCAGGCCCGCGCCAGCCCGAATATCGGTCGCGACAACAGGGGCGCTAGATAGCTTTTCCACACCTGAAATTGCAGCATGATGGCCATCGATCGTGATTTCTGCGCCTAGTCTAATTAGTTCATTAACAAACATAAATCGACCCTCAAATACATTTTCAGTAACTATGGCATCGCCGGTCGCAATCGCATTTAGGGTAATTACCATTGGCTGTAGATCTGTTGGAAATCCCGGATACGGAAGCGTCGCAACATCAATTGCTTTAGGTCGGCCATCCATTCGAACTCGAATTGAATCTTCATTTGAAGTAACTATGGCACCAGCCGCAGTTAATTTCTCAAGTGGAATTTCTAAATCTTGTGCACGCGCACCATTTATCGTGATGTCGCCTTGCGTCATAGCTGCGGCAAAGGCCCAAGTCCCAGTAACAATTCGATCAGCGATGGTTGAGTGATCGGTCGGATGCATTTTCGTAACACCGGTGATTGTGATTAGCGGAGTCCCTAAACCTTCAATTTTGGCGCCCATCGAGATTAGGAAATTTCCAAGATCAACTAAATCAGGTTCGCGCGCGGCATTATCGATAGTAGTGACGCCTTTTGCTAACACGGCAGCAGTCATTAAATTTTCAGTAGCACCTACACTTGGAAAATCTAAAACGATCTCGGCACCCGTTAATCCGTTTGGTGCTTCAGCGATGACATAGCCATGTTCGCTATGTGCTTTAGCGCCGAGAGATTCGAGCCCGCGAATGTGAAAATCTAATCCGCGAGAACCAATTGCATCGCCACCGGGTAAAGCGACTTCAGCTTCGCCGACGCGAGCTACGAGCGGGCCAAGGACGTTGATCGAGGCGCGCATTTTGCGCACTAAATCGTAATCAGCTCGGTGGCCAGGAGTCTCGGGCACGTCAATAGTTACTAGATCAGCGCCACGATTTACCGTACAACCCAAGCGGGTAAGCAGATCAGCCATGATGTCTACATCGGCGATATCCGGCACATTTCGGATGGTGGTTTTACCGGCGGCCAATAAAGATGCTGCCATCAACTTAAGAACTGAGTTTTTAGCGCCGCTAACGCTTACTTCGCCTACTAAACGGGCGCCACCAACAACGCGAAAGCGGTCGGTAGTAGCCACAGTAGATTCTCCTGATTTCTTATTAACTCGAGTGGTCGTATCTTATCTGCCCGATTAGGCTCTCCCCATGGTTAATTTGACGCGGATTTACACAAAAACTGGTGATGACGGAACTACCTCATTAGGGGATATGAGCCGTACTTCAAAAAATGATCCACGTCTTGAGGCATATGCCACCGTTGATGAAGCAAACTCAGCTATTGGTGTCGCACTTTGTGCAGATTCATTACCGGCTGAAATCAGGCCATTGTTAATTCGGATTCAGAATGATCTATTCGATGTTGGTGCTGACTTATGTACCCCTGTTGTCGATGAGCCAAAGATTGAACCACTTCGTGTTCTCGAATCTCAAGTTACTTATCTCGAAGAACAAATTGATGCCTTTAATGAGCAACTAGAGCCACTTCGCTCTTTCGTATTGCCTTCCGGAACTTTGGCGGCGGCGAACTTACATGTTGCTCGTACGGTTGCTCGTCGCGCTGAACGTTGCACTTGGGCGGCAATCCATGCGTTCGGAGGCGGAGTAAACCCATTGGCCGCCAAGTACTTAAACCGCTTATCTGATTTACTTTTTGTGCTCGCTCGTATTTCAAATAAGGAACACGGTGACGAACTCTGGGTACCAGGAGCTAATCGCTAACTTGGTTTATTAAAGTCCTTCAACTGGTGTGTAAACATTAGTTTTTAGGGTTTCAGTTGCCGGTGCGTGATGACAAATCACATTGATGTTTGCGATTTTATGGCCCCGATCAATTGACTCTGAACTAATCAAAAGTATTGTTTTATAGACCTTTGGCGCAGTACCTGTAGTCGTTGTTCGCAGATTTCCGAAGGTGATGATCGAAGTATCTTCTAAGTTCTTAGGTCCCACTACCTTGGATTTAATTTCCCACCAAGTACAGCCATTACTTGAAGCAACTGTTATTGCACCGCATGAGAATTGCTGACAAATTAGTTTGCCATTAACTTTTTGTGCTAGCTGCGCGGTTAGTACTGGACTATTAGAAGCGATTCCAACTAACTCTTTAACTGTTGGTACTTTGGCGTAGATTTCACCTTTAACCGTGAACCCTACTGGTGGCCATTTTGGCGATGGCGATGGTTTAACTTTTACTGCGGCACTTGCAACATCAAGGCTAAGCGAGAGAATCAGGAAAAATACCAGCGCTAAGCGTTTCACTTGCGTTCCCAACGGAAAGTTTTCACGGCTAAGAACAGACCAGCAATCAACCAAGCTAGCAGAATTAGTGCCGTGCGACCGCTTTCCCAACTCTTGGCAACTTCTTGAGTGGCAAAACTATCCGGTAAGAAAACGCTTCGCATGCCTTGGGTCAACCATTTCAACGGGAAGATTGCTGCAACTTGTTGCATCCAGCCCGGCAATTGCGTAAAGACAAAAAATACTCCACTAAAGAATTGCAAAACAATAACTACGGGCGAAACTATCGCTGCCGCACCTCGACCATTTTTAGGCACAGACGAGAAAGCAACTCCAAGTGCCGTAGAACTGGCGGTTCCGAGAATTAATAGCCAGGTGAAAGTCAGCCATTTACTTGGTGCGGTAGGCATATGCAAGCCAAAGAAGGCAGTACCAATAGCTAAAAGAATTAGTACTTGCACTGTCATGCTCGCAAATACCGAAATCGCTTTTCCGATGAAGTAACTTGTGATTGGTAGGGGCGTTCCACGTAATCGCTTAATGGCACCCATATCTCGCTCAAGCGGAATATTAATGGCAATGTTCTGAAAACCCGTATTTACTAGGCCCGAAGCGATCATGCCAGCTACAAAATATTGGCTAAAAGTTACACCAGTGCTGGCATCAAGTGAATCTTTAAATACGCTTCCGAAAATTGCCAGCAGAATTACCGGAAAGAAAATTGTGAAAACAACCGCTTCTTTCTGGCGGGAAAACTGAATAATTTCCATTTTGCCTCGAAGTAAACCAAGTTTTAAGGTGCCAGGAATCTTATTCATCTTGGCCCCCAATCATCTTTAAGTAAATATCCTCAAGCGATGGTCGGCTAACTACTAGCTCAGGAATTTCGCCAGCGAATTGTGCCGATAATCTTGTGATGACCGCAGTTGGATTATCACTCTCTTCAGTTTGAATTCCAGATTGGCTTTTCCATTGCACCGTGGCTTTAGCTGTACTGCGGCCGCCAAGCAGTGACGGCGTTGATACTTCAATAATTTTGCCAGCAGTAATTACGGCGACTCGGTCAGCTAAAGCTTCGGCTTCATCGAGGTAATGAGTTGTCAGCAAAATTGTGGTTCCACTTGCTTTTAAATCGCGAATCAGCGACCAGAATGCCCGACGGGCTTCTGGATCAAAACCCGTAGTTGGTTCATCTAGGAATAGCAGTTCAGGATTTCCAATAATTCCGAGCGCCACATCTAAGCGACGCCGCTGACCCCCAGATAAATCGAGCACTAGAGCATCGCGCTTTGCGGAAAGGCCAACGGCATCAATTACTTGCTCAACATCGCGTGGGTTTGCGTAGAAGGAACTGAAATGTTTAACAATTTCAAGCACTTTAAAGGAGCCAGCATCTGAGGTGTTCTGAAGAACAATCCCGATTCGATTTCGCCAATTTCGACCAGCAACGCCTTTGGTCGCTGGATCAAAACCAAGCACGCTAACTGAGCCACTATTTCGGTCGCGAAATCCGGCCAGAATTTCAACCGTTGTGGTCTTGCCAGCGCCATTTGGCCCTAGCAAAGCGAAAATTTCGCCCGATTCAATGGCTAAATCAATGCCATCGACGGCAGTGAAGTCGCCATATGACTTAACCAGGCCGGAAACTTCAATAACCTTCATGGCTCCAGCCTGTCACATGAAGCTGAAAAATGCGAGAAAATAAACCATGAGCCCGCGCCGCAACTACCCAAAAGGCAAAAGACCTAAAGACGCTGAGCGCGAAATAAATACCTCGAATGAAAGTATTGAAGAACATAGCGACGGGATTTATCGAGTTAGAAAATTAACTGGATCATCTTCAAATAAACCATACCGATGTCCTGGTTGCGATCAAATTATTCCGATGGCAACACCGCACATTGTTGCTTGGTTAGAAGATGACGAAGAGGCGCGACGTCATTGGCATACTCCTTGTTGGAATAAGAAGAATCAACGTGGACCACGAAATGAGCGCACGCGTAATGCGCCTCGATACTAATTAACCCAAGCGACCTTTAAGAATTTTAATTAGTCGCACAATTAACTTATCGCTGAAGTAAGAGCGATTAAAGCTGGTAAACACCAAAGGTAATTGGAAACGAGCACGCACGACTGTGCGCGGATAAGTAAATTCGAGAATTCCTTCAGGGCCATGAATGCGACCATAACCGCTATCTTTTACGCCACCGAATGGAACCGATGCAATCGCAGCAAAAGAAATAGTTGAGTTAACTGCAACCATTCCGCAGTGTAATTGTGAAGCGATTTTCGCGCCTTGTCGCTTCGACCAAACTGATGCACCAAGTCCATATTTGCTGGCATTTGCTAAGCGAATAGCGTGGTCAATCGAGTGGAAACGATTAATAATAATGATTGGACCAAAGGTTTCTTCGGTCATAGCAATCGCATCTTCTGGCACATCAACTAAAACAACTGGCTGCACGTAAGGCGGTTGGACTGACTTTTTGCCACCTAAAAGTGCTTTACCGCCACGCTTTAGGGCATCGGCAATATGCGAAGCAATAACTTCGAGCTGCTCTGGCATGGTTGCTGGGCCATAGTTACCAGCCCCTGGCGCACCTGCGGTGATTTTCTCTGCCTCAGATACAAAGAGATCAATAAATTGATCTGCAATTTTTTCATCAACATAGATGCGCTCAGCGCCAATACAAGTCTGACCAGCATTGCTCATCGCCGACCATAAAGAGTTTTCGACAGCGGCCTTTATGTTGGCATCTTCAGCAACAATTACTGGGTCTTTGCCACCACATTCAAGAACAACAGGAATCATGTTAGCTGCGCAGGTCGCAGCAACTAATTTTGCAGTTTTAGTCGAACCAGTAAAAGCTAATTTATTAATTTCACTTTCGCAAAGGAATCTACCGGTTTCACCGAAACCAGTGATGACTTGGAAAATATCTTCACTAGGTGCAACTTGGGCGAACGAATCTGCTAACCAAACACCAACCGCTGGGGTTAACTCGCTTGGCTTGAAAACAACGGTATTGCCGGCGGCCAATGCATATGTGATAGAACCAAGGGGAGTAAAAATCGGATAATTCCACGGCCCAATCACGCCAACAACGCCAACTGGCGAATGTTCAACACGAGCCGACATATTTGCCATGATCGCACCAGGCGAACGATGTTCTGGGCTCATTACAAACTCGGCATTACGTGCTGCCCAACCAATGTGATTAATTGCTAGTGCCGCTTCTAACTTAGCATCGCTTATTGGCTTGCCAGTTTCATCAGAAATTAATTCAGCAATCTCATCAACGTGAGCTATCAAGTAAGCGCTCCAGTTAAGAAGCACTTTCTTGCGACCTTTGAAATCAAGGTGTTGCCACTGATAAAGCGCTTCGTGAGCTGACTCGACCACTAGTGAAACCGTGTCCTTGCTATCAACCGGAAACGTAGCAATTACTTCGCCGGAAACCGGATTGATTGAGTCAAAAGTCTTTTTACGCGATGTGGTCATAGCGGCAAAGATACACTTGCCTAATGGCTGAACCAATTCGCCCCAGCACCGTATTGCCGGCTATTCGTACACCTTTCACGCTAACAACTGCTGATGGCGAAACCTTGGTAGGTGAGGTTGCCACCCCTGTAGCTAATCCAACTGGCGCAATCCTCTGCCTGCATCCGTTGCCAATTGCCGGTGGCATGATGGATAGCCATGTTTATAAAAAAGCAGCAAATCGGTTACCTAACATGGCTGGCATAACTGTTGTACGTTTTAATACCCGCGGCACCACAAGTGCCAACGGAACAAGTAGTGGCACTTTCGATAATGGTGTTGCTGAAAAGTTTGATGTTGAAGCAGCACTTACCTATTGTTTCGATACTTTAAAACTCGAAAATCTTTGGGTGGTCGGTTGGTCGTTCGGAACTGATTTAGCACTGCGCCACGCAAAGGACCCAAGACATAAAGGTTTAATTTTACTAAGCCCACCGCTACGTACATCAGAACCAAGCGATTTGGAATATTGGAATTCAGATGGTCGTCCAGTTTTTACAATCGTGCCAGAACTTGATGATTACTTACAGCCACCGGAAGCTGCAATTAAATTTCAAGTAATTAAAAACCACCAGATGATTGCAGTTGATGGCGCAAAACACCTATGGGTTGGTGAACCGGCTGTTTATCGCGTACTAACCGAGATCACCAAGATAATTGCACCATCTAGATTGCCGCTACCTACTGAAATTTAAGCTCCATCAGTCCGTGGAAAAACCACCTCATCAAGAATTAAAATGATGGATGCCGCAACTGGTACTGCTAAAAGACCGCCAATTAGCCCCAAAAGCGAAGAACCAATTAGCGCTGAAATAATAGTTACTGCCCCAGGAACCGAAAGCGCCTTTTTCATGATTCGAGGCGTAATCAAATAGTTTTCCACTTGAACATAAAGAACATATGCCAAGAATGCGATGGCACCAACGGTAATTGATTGGGTAAATGCCACCAAAGTGAAAACCGTACAACCAATAAAGTGACCAATTAGCGGGATCAAGCCGCAGACAAAGACGGTCATGCCAAGCGCAATTGGCGAAGGAATGCCCAGAATTAGCGACAAGAAGAAGGTGAATCCGCCGGCTAAAAAGGCGATAGTCACTTGGCTACTCACAAATGAACCAACTCGAGCGATTATTGCTTCAGTTAGCGCGCCAATTCTTGGGCGACGTGACGCCGGAGTTAATCGCAAGCCTAGTTGAATCATCTGCGGCAATGAAGTCAAGAAGTAAAGCGTTAAAACTAAAATTGTGAGCGCTGAAAAAGTTCCAGACAGAACTGATTTTCCGACTCCAACGACTCCGCCAAATGTGGTTAAGAGAAGTTTGCCATTTGAAGTCCGGGCAGAAATTTCCTTTTGTAAAGTGTCTAATAGTCCGTACTGCTCATTTAATCTGGTAAATAAAGAATTCGATTTCAAACCCTGAATCAGACTTGGCGCATCAGAAATCAAGTGTGAACCTTGAGAAATAACTGGTGGAACTACGATTAGTGCAAAGAAAATCACAAAAAGGATTACCGAAACAAATATCGTGGTAACTGCATTAGTACGAGATAAACCTCGGCGACGTAGTGCTTCAACTGCAGGATTTAATCCAGTAGCAAGAAAAAGCGCGATCAAGATCAGGACAAATATCTGCGAAGCGCTCGCAAGTGCGCGCATCAACACAAAAGCGGTCAATGCACCGATTGTTGCAATAAATCCAAAATAAAATGGATGTGATTTGTTAATTGGATCACCCGGAACACCCATATCGGTGTTAATTACCTTTGGATCACCGGTAACAACTTTTCTAATTCGCTTACTTATCGCCATGTGTTCAAGTGTAATTGCCTAAGATAAGCCCATGACACTACGAATCACTGGCTTTGGCGAAGAGATCGCCGCTATTGCTGGTCTTTCGTGGGACCAGCCGCTAGAAGAATGGCCCGAAGATCCGGCCTTGGCTGAAAAACGCGGCATCTCGCGACACATCGTTCGCCTTATTCGAGTCAATGAAGATCCCGAAGCTGAAATTTACGCAGTAAAAGAGACGGTTTCTGAATTCGCAAATCGCGAATATGCCGCACTTCGGCAACTTCGAACGCTTAACGCACCAAGCGTTGATCCAATCGCCGTAGTCGAGGGGCGAAAAGATATTAACGGCGAGGAGTTACCTTGTGTTTTAGCAACTCGCTTTTTACCTTACTCGCTCCCTTACCGGGTATTGCTTTCTGGATCAGTTACAGCGCACGATATTTTAAATATGGCTAATGCTCTCGCCTTGCTATTAGTGCGATTGCATCTACTCGGATTCTGGTGGGGCGACTGTTCGCTTTCTAATACTTTATTCCGTCGCGATGCTGAAGGTTTCGCCGCATATTTAGTTGATGCAGAAACTGGCGAATTTCAAAAAACGTTAAGTGATGGTCAACGTGAGCATGATTTGGAAATTGCCCATTTTAATGTGGCTGCTGAACTTGAAGACTTAGCACTATCAGGCGTTCTTTATCCAGGCATGGATCCGGTCCGTGCAAGCGACGCGGTCATGAAAAGATATCGTCGACTTTGGGCAGCTTTGCGTGATCCGCAATCACTTGATCCAACTGATCGACGTGCTGTAGAACGAGCTATGCGACAATTGCACGATCTAGGTTTTGCGGTTGAAGAAGTTTCAATTGCAATAGACGGCGATAATAAAGTATTAAAGTTTCAACCAAAATTAGTTGCAGCTGGTTATCACACAAATCGTTTGCGCGAATTGATGGGG
>Ga0114964_10001109_pt1 | contig 19950 bp, 11 predicted proteins | sample C_131016_MF_Meta_FD_92638 | JGI IMG/M metagenome (GOLD analysis project Ga0114964, IMG submission 92638) | Freshwater microbial communities from Lake Croche, Canada to study carbon cycling - C_131016_MF_MetaG | ecosystem: Environmental > Aquatic > Freshwater > Lake | place: Lake Croche, Canada... | reverse complement strand
TTTAGGATTAATATCAAAAAGATTAAGTGACAAAGCAATAGATCAAGGTTCAAGATCAGCAAAAAGCTCATTTTTAAATTCATTATCAGAATATTCAAAACAAGGTACAGAAGTATACAATGAGACATTAGAACGAATAAAAAAACAACCAGTTACAGATAAATTAAATTTTTTATATGACGGAGACAAGACATTTACCGGACGGTATGAGATAGATATCCTGAAAGTATGTGTAGTGATTTTCCTTTTTATGGTGTGTATCACTTATTTTCAAATTCAAAATAAATTACTTCAAGTGAAACAAGACTGGCCGGAATATAAGTGTCGTCCAACTGTTATGCCGTTCGCAGGCTGGATTAATGCGCCAGAGGGGGTTAGTCCATTTGATTATACAAAACAAAATTTCGTGGAGTGTAGCGCACAATATACGAAAGGGGCTTTTGATAGCCGTGTTAATATGGTATATGTGATTTTCAATGTGGTTATGCAGATTTTTAAAGGTGTATTGGATGTCATTGAGAGGTTTCGTTTATTATTCAACCGGATGAGAGATGCTATTAAGGATATATTTATCACAGTGTTTTACCGTATTCAAAATTTCATTATTCCACTTCAGAATTTGCTTATTAAAATGGTTGATTTTTTTGAAAAAATAAAGGGTGTTCTAGCAACATATTTACTAACAATGATAGGCGTATTATGGTCATTTTATTCACTCATTGGTTCAATTTATGAACTGGTTATTTTGATATTGGTGATAATGATTATAGTTATTATAGTACTTTGGTATATTCCATTTGTTGGTTTCGTCTTGGCAATTGCGGCGATCGCGGTTTTTCTAACGATTGCGATTCCACTTATTATGCTTGGTATTGTTTCTCGTCAAATTACGAGACAACGAACCAGTCGTATACCTGGACCTGATGATGACTGATGACTAATTATCACGTTGGAGTCGAAATACCGATATGTTTAGGAATATTGACATCAATTTAATTATCTATTTATTTATTATAATTACATTGTCAGTTATGTATTATAAAATCATCATTTTGGTTATTATAACATTATTTATTGGTGCGAATTTATTATGTGGTTGCTGCCGGTATCCTATTTTTGATTTAATTACAGGTAATTCATCCTGTCCTGCTTCTAGTATATTAGAGGGACAAACAAACTTGGGTTCTAGTACTGGAACAGTTGGATCAAACCAGGCGGTGGATGAAGCCAAAAAGGATATTGCTAAATTAAATTTAGACAAACAGCCCATTCCAGCAGTGGTTACCGAGACCGCAGCACCTTCAAAAGAACAAAAAGCCGGTTTTATGGATATGAGCACTATTATCAACGCGGCTCTTGGTGGTGTTAACCCGATTGAACAGAAAATTACCTCAAACACTAAGGAAGGTATGGATACAATGGGCGCAGATGTGAATGAGGTCCAGAACAGTGATGTTGCGGGTATGTGGGTATCCAAGGCAAACACTTATGCGTCAGAGTTTGGTTATCAAGCCATAAATAACACCGGTTCAGCATATACCGCAGATGAACCGTTGAAGAATGGTTCATTAGTTATGTTCGCAAAGAATAAGTTCAAACCTGAATGTTGCCCTTCACCTTATTCTTCAAGCACTGGTTGTGTGTGTATGACCCCTGAGCAAATTAACTATTTGAATACTCGAGGTGGAAACCGTACAACTGACTCGGGTATCTAATGCTTGCTTGCGGGCGGATGGGAGTGCGAGTGCGCGGATCAAAAAAATTGAAATGATTTTACTGATTGATGTGAAATACAGTGTTCCACATCAACAAGACAACAAGACAACAATGACATCTACTTCTACCGCTACCCGTACCCCCCGTACCAAGAAGACCAAGACCAAGACCAAGACCAAGACCAATACTGATGCCGACGATGAAGAGGAGGAGATCATTCCCATCCCCCGTCTCCCCGTGCGTGGCCCCAAGGAATTGAAAGGAAGAATCCAGGAATACGTCACACTTGTGAACTGCATGAAGAATGAGTTTGAGCGCTCACTCAATACCCCCGACGCAAGAGTTGACTATGCGCCGATTTGTGTCCCACTTCACGAGTTTCACGCAAGTCAATGCGCCGTCAAGCACCGCGATTTCATTCGCAAGGTTGGGAGTGAATGCCAGAGTCTTTACATCCCCGACAACAACGTGAATTCCACACTGGCTGCTCTTGAAAGATTCCGCACAATGCTCGTGACAAACAAACGCCACCGAAAAACGGCGCACAAAGGCAATCGCCGCGTCGCGACCGCGATTCAGGTCTCTCTCCAGACCACACAGGACGAACTTGAACAACCAATGAATTCGTTCTCGGTCGACTTGATGAAGATGGACGCTGAAGCCAAACAGCATCATCGCACAATGTCGCGAAACATTCTCGAAGAAGTCAATCGCAATTTGTTCCAACTACGCACACAATTCATCCTGGCCTTACAAGCCGCACTTGATGACTCGATCGGTCAAATCATTCAACACGCCGAAGAATCCCGCGAGGCCATTGAACACATACGCCGATTGGCGCTTCTCGAGTTTTGCGCGTCGCGCTGGTTCCACGCACAAAAGGACGCGATGGACTCGAACGAATATGTCGTCGGGATACACGAAACTGTCGACGGCGGCGGGAAATACGAACTCAAAGTTCACGCAATCCAGAATCGCGAGGAGATTTTCGTGGAGACGTACGACATAAATGACGAATTTGTGGACCAAGTCTTGACAGAAGAGTCGATTTCAGACTTTGCGTGGGAGGAGCAAACACTCGCGGCTGACAAGGAGTACGCCAGACAACGATACGCGAACTACGAACGCGAACAAAACCAATACTACGCAGACCAGGCCAAGGCTGCTGCGGCTTGGAACGCACAATTTGACATCGCTGATGGACGCGCCGCAGCTTGTGCCATTGAGATGATGGAGGACATCGACAATGATTCCGACTATGATCCCGACACCCATTGGGGATAAAACCACCGCGACGAGGACGACACTAAGATGAAGAAGAGGTAAGTATTTTTTTTACAGACGCAAATATTTCATCACATACGTTATCTACTGACCGAACCATAATCGGTTCATGGATTATATCCAAATACTCTTTATCCGTCATATTCACCATTCGTGTAATGAGTTCGTTCATATCGGTCTGAGATGAACTCTTCAATTGCAAAAAACGCTTTGGGTTAAAAAACTCACCAATACGTGGACTACCCCAATAAACCGGAATAACACCAGAACGAAATCCGTTAATAATTTTTTCAGTAATATAATACGGGCAGTCACCATTTTCCATCGTTATCGCGAATTTACCCTTCTTATAAAAATTTGTCAATTCAGATGATTCATATCCACCCTGAATGACATATCCAATATTATTATTATATTTACCGCCAAAAAACACCGGCATTTGTTTCTGTAAATTGTCTAGAAAGGTTAATCTTTCACGTCCATGGTGGATATGACTAACAACCACCGACGCATGATTGGGTGGAATGTTGGTAGTATCAATATCCGATGACATTGTATTGGTCGTTACTTTTGTATTTGTGTCGTGATCATTTATCTGTTGTAAAAATGTAGGATTTGTCACTAAATATATAATGTATAATGGGCACATAACAAATTTTCCGCGTGTCTGTTGAAATCCTAATACACAATCATATTTATCAACATATTCAAGTCCCCAATAACCGGCTTCACCCGTAAATAAAATAGTGGACTTCCATTTTTTATGAAAAATATGTGACATATTTCCAAAAATGGATTCAACTAATACGTCTGCACTATCAAGGGACGTACTAATATGTACAGGGCAATCATACGTTTTTTCAAGAAGTGTAAGAAAGAACGAACAATCCATTGGATTTGTTCTTTCAATAAAACCCTCCCAAAAATTATTGAAATATACTGAAATAGAGGTATTTGCAGTCATTGTATTCAGGATATGTAGATTATGATATATACTATAAACCGTTTATATTACTTTATATTGTATTGTACACTCACAACGTGAATTGAATACTGTAAAAAAATCTTTATATTTTGTTTTATTTTTAGGACTCACACAATATTCATTCACAGATACAAGTTCATATTCGCGCGCTTACCATCATTTACCTGCTTCACCAGCTTATCCACAACCTCGTTTGTCACCGCAAACGGGAACGATACCTTCAGTGACATATCCTTCTCAAACAGCGGGGTGTCGGGCTTGATGAGACGGTACAAGTTGAGCTTGCGATGAACAACTTCCAAGCACCGCTTCAGGTTGCGGACACCTTCCTCTCCTTCCGTATAATTCTCGACGATGTGCTCAATGACCGTATCGGGGATCACGATATCGCCTTCACGAAATCCGACTTGCGCGCATATATTGGGGATCAGATACTTTTGCGCGATTTGTGTCTTGTCCTTTTTGTTGTATCCCGACGTGTTGATTCGATACATCCTGTCAAGCAGAATCGGGTTCACCTTGCTTTCGTCATTGTAGCTGAAGATGAAGAGACACTTGCTCAAGTCAAAGTCGATTTCTGCGAAATAGCGGTCGTGGAACTGCGAGTTTTGGCTGGTGTCAGTAAGGTGTGTCAGGATGCCGACGATTTCCTCGCCCTTGGCGGTCTCGCTGATTTTGTCGAGTTCGTCGAAGTAGATGACGGGGTTCATTGAACCACACTGAATGATAATCTCGACGATTTTGCCCCACGTGCTTCCTTCATACGTATAGGAGTGTCCTTCGAGAAAGCTGCTGTCCGTCGCACCACCAAGCGCAATGAACGCGAAATCACGGCCAAGGATTTTGCTGATACCCTCCTTGACAAGCGACGTCTTTCCAGTACCCATCGGACCTTTGATTGCGATTGCGCTTCCCATCGCCGCAGGGTTGGAAATCCATTGACCGAGCATTTGCATCACCTGGAGTTTCGCGTCGTTGAGGCCGTAGACCGCCTGGTCAAGCGTTGTCTTGGACGCCTCCATAAACTCGCTACAACGCGCCAGTCCGTCTTCGATGGTGAGCGGCAGATTCTTTGTCTTGTTGAAGGGGATCTTCATAAAAGTGTCAACCCAGTTTTTGACCTTGTAATACTCACCACAGCCAGGCTCCATATGACGCAGTGAATTGATTTTTCGCATCGCGATCGCCTTGAATCCGATGGGAATGTCGGTCTCCAGAAGGGAAAGTCGGTACGGTTTTTGAATGATGCTGACTGCGTGGATTTCTTTCAGGTCAGTGATGACCTTCTGCTGCTCGGTAGGTGTCATATGGAGGCGGAAATAGCGGAGATCATTGGTAGAATTCTTCTTTCGCAGAAGTGTTTTGAATTCCTTGACATTTAGCCTGTCGCGCTTTTTCTCATCGGCGCGAAGACGTTGCTCGATGTCGCGTTGGCTTCGCTTCATTTCTTCTAGCTGCTTTTTCATAAACTTGTTCGCCGCAAGGGTCGCATCGGATGCCATTGTCGTTGTGAGTGACTGGATTGTTGCCTTGATTTCAGAGAGTTTAACATTGTTCTTCTCACAACGCAGCTCCATTTCTTTTTGTTGCTTCTTGTGACGCTTTTGAGCACGCTCATCATCTCCCTCACTGCTGTAGGTGTCGTCGTCGTCATCGTCATCGTCTTCGTCTTCGTCATCGTCATCTTCGTCTTCGTCTTCGTCTTCGTCTTCGTCGTCGTCTTCGTCTTCGTCGTCGTAGCTTTCTTCTTCTTCGTCGTCATCGCTTTCGTTGTCATCGCTCTCGTCGTCATCGTCATCATCGCTTTCGTCATTGAGTGTGTCGTCATCATCGCTGCTGCGACAATCTTCTTCTTCTTCTTCACCGCTTTCATCGTTGGAACGATCGTCGTCTTCGTCTTCTTCGCGACGAGACCGTTTCTTATGTTTTCCACCAGCAAGTGCCGCAGCAATCACAGATGACGCAAGCGCCTCGGCGATTTTTCCGACAACCATATTGGCGGCGGCTGTTTTTCTTTTTTTGTCTTGATTTTCAAGGGTTTTAGGTGTAATTCTTTTCTTTGCGATTACCTGCTGCTGCTCACCGGAAGATGAAGACGCCACCGATGAAGTATCGGAATCTGATTCAGGCATATCGTCGTGACGGCCATCATCACGATGCTTCTTGTATGTAGGTGCTCCCTTTCCAGTCTTGATATTCTTCTTCTTGAAGTTCTTGATAATAAATGGTGACATTGTTGTTCGTTTGTTGGTCGTTGGATCCCATACAATCAATCTTGATATTAAAAACGATTTCAATTTTATTCGTCATAGTTGAAACCTGCCAATACTCACCGGGTCGACATTTCAGTTGATCATAGATGTCGAATATGAGTTTTAATATTTGAATTTAGATTATAAACAAAATTGAAAACAATCTAAATATTATAGTAGGTATATAAGAAGACCGAACATAAAGGTTTCAATACATTATTTATTCAATAACAACAATGGACGCATCGGATATTCGAAATCAGAATGTTTCAAAAATCATCGGAATTCAATTTAGTATTATGTCACCGGAAGAGATTTTGAAAGGATCAGTTGCGGAAATAACAAATCGGGAAACGTATGTGAATAATAAACCAGTGCTTGGTGGTTTATTCGACCCAAGAATGGGTCCGATTGATCCTGGTGTCATTTGCCCGACGGATGGACTTGATTATATGAAATGTCCGGGTTACTTCGGGCACATCAAATTGGCGAGACCTGTGTTCTACTACCAATATCTAGGAACTGTACTTAAAATCCTGCGCTGTGTTTGTATCAAATGTAGTGCGTTACGAATGAGCAAATCTGCCAACAAACAATTGATGTCGTTACCTGCCGATGAACGATGGACTCAGGTTTTTCGCATCGCAAGCAAAATTAAGCGTTGTGGCGAAGATACAGAGACTGGTTGCGGTTGTCTCCAGCCAAAGCGTATTACAATGAAGGCTGGACTCGGGAAGATTTACGCGGAATGGGATAATGTCAAGGGTGTTCTGGAAGAGACGACGGCCGGTGCGATTGCGGGAAGTGCGGCCGAGTCGGATAAGGATGGGTCGCTCTCTATGAAACTGACACCAGAAATTGTCATCAAAATCTTCCGCAGAATCAGTGACGAGGATGTGGAGTTTATGGGTTTCAGCCCAGTGTTTTCACGACCAGACTGGATGGTGTGTCAGGTTCTCGCAATCCCGCCGCCCGCTGTCAGGCCATCGGTGAAAATGGACGGGTCGCAGAGGAGTGAGGATGACATTACTCATATTATTGTGAATATCGTGAAGGCGAATACGACACTTCTTGACAAGATGAATGAGGGCGCGCCGGCTAATGTCATCGATGGATGGCATATGATGCTTCAGTATTATGTCGCTACACAGGTCAATAATAATATTCCGGGTTGCGCACCTGTAGCGCAAAGGTCTGGGCGACCACTCAAATCTATTCAGGAACGCCTGAACGGGAAACAGGGGCGTGTTCGCGGCAACTTGATGGGAAAACGTGTGGATTTCTCGGCGCGTTCGGTGATTACACCTGACCCCAACCTGTCGATTCGCGAGCTCGGTATTCCGCTCAAAATCGCGAAGAATATTACGAAGCCGGTTGTTGTGAATGACCGGAACAAGAAGTTCCTGCTTCGGTTGGTGCGTGCGGGCCCGGATGAGTATCCCGGCTCGAAAATCCTGGAGCGGAAGACGGGCGAATCGATTTCGCTTCGTTATGCTGACCGTGCGAATATTATGCTGAATAATGGCGACATCGTTCACCGTCATATGATGGATGGCGATGCGATCCTCTTCAATCGCCAGCCAACACTTCATAGGATGAGTATGATGTGTCACATTGCGCGTGTTATGTATCAGGGTGATACGTTTCGTATGAACGTGGGTTGTACGAAACCTTATAATGCGGATTTCGATAAACATCTCTGTCGGAAACAGGAGGCGTGAAAAGCGTGTTACCTCCTAGTCTTTTGGAACATATGAAACATATGAACCAATGGGCAAAACACCTTGTTGCTGGAAACCCCTTAGAGCCTTTACTACCACTTTCGGATGGAAACATCTGCGAGGAACTCGTTTAATTGACGAACCCAACGGTAATAATGTAAAGGATTGGGCAATCAGCAGTGTTACTTTCTACGGTCGCTTGGTAGACTATGGAAGGCACTCAGAGACTGAACCGGTGTTGGTGAGCTATGATAAACTAACCATTTAGAGCTTGCTTAAGATACAGTCCGGCCTCTTGGGAAACCTTGAGGATATTCATCGGGAGATGAAATGAACCTACATATGCCACAAGATGACGAATCAGAAATTGAATTGCGTCACTTGGCGGCGGTTCCATACCAGCTTATTAGCCCCGCGAATAATAACTCGATTATCGGCGTATTCCAGGACTCGCTGATTGGGTCGTATTTGTTTACGCGGGAAAATATCAAATTTACGCCGAGGGAGGCGATGAACCTGCTCGCGGCCTACCCCCGCGTCAATGAAACACTATTCAAGAGCGGCGAGGATATCAGCAATTTCGACGTCATCTCGCAAATCTTGCCGCCGCTGACGCTGAAATACAAGAAGAAGGCGTTCGGCGAGAAGAACCCCAATGAAGACTACGCGACATCCAATAATGTTGTTGAAATCCGCAACGGGCGAATGATGCGCGGTCAAATCGACAAGAGCGTGCTTGGTGGCGGCGGCGTCGGTCTGATCCAGCGAGTCTGTAACGATTTCGGGAATATCGCCGCGGCCGACTTCATCGACGGGCTCCAGAATATTATAACTGAATATATGAAGTCTCACGCGTATAGTGTTGGCATCAGTGACTTGATCGCGAATAAGGCGACGAATACACAAATCGTAGATGTCATCACAAAGAAGAAGACGGATGTGAAGAACCTGATCGACCAGGTCCATCTGGGGATATTCGAGAACAAGACGGGGAAGTCGAATGAGGCGGAGTTCGAGGTGAAGGTGTCGAATATTCTGAATACTGCGACGAATGAGGCCGGTAAAATCGGTATTAACAGTCTGAACTCAGACAATCGTTTCGTTGGACTCGTACTTTCGGGGTCGAAGGGTGCCGAATTGAATATCTCGCAGATGATTTCGTGCCTCGGACAGCAGGCGATTGAAGGGAAGCGTATCTCGTATGGTTTTGATAGCCGTACATTGCCGCACTTCAACAAGTTCGATGACGGACCTCTGGCGCGCGGGTTCATCGAAAGTTCGTTTATTTCGGGATTGTCGCCGGAGGAGCTGTTCTTCCACGCGATGGGTGGTCGTATTGGTTTGATTGATACAGCGGTCAAGACTTCCCAAACCGGATATATCCAGCGTCGTCTCATCAAGGGTATGGAAGATCTCAAAGTCGAATACGATATGACCGTCCGCAATGGCAAACAACGCATCATCCAATTCACCTACGGTGATGACGGGATCGACACGATCAAGGTAGAGAATCAGTCCCTACCCCTCGTGGCGATGAGTCTGGACGAAATCTATGCCCACTTTCATATGCCACTCGATAATTCCAGCGAGACCGAGCAGAGTTCCATCACCGCATTCACGAAGACTGCCTACGCAAAGATGAAGAAGGAGAAAGCTATGACAACGAAGAAAATCCACGACCTCATCGACTATATGATTGAAATGCGTGACCTGATTATCGAGCAAGTATTCAACCGCCTGGATAACAAGAACGTCCAGATGCCCGTATCGTTTACGCACATTATCAATAACGTCCAAGCACAGCAACAAATCAACCAGAATTCAATGGTGGATCTTACACCCATCGAGGCGATGGATATGATTTCCGCCGCATTCCGCCAACTCGAAAATATCTTCTACGCACCACCGACACTGCTTTTCAAGGTGATGTATTACTACTACCTGTCGCCGAAGGAGCTGCTGCTTGTGAAGCGATTCAATCGTAGCGCACTTACCATCCTATTGAGTGTCATTAATTTACAATATAAGCGGTCGATTGTCGCACCTGGTGAGATGGTGGGAATGGTGTCAGCACAAAGTATCGGTGAACCGACCACGCAGCTGACACTGAACACGTTTCATTCTGCGGGTGTTGCGTCGAAGTCCAACGCCACGCGTGGTGTGCCGCGTATTGAAGAAATCCTGTCTCTCTCTGAAAATCCGAAGAATCCGTCGATTACGATTTATTTCAAGGAGGATGATGAAGGCACGCCGGAACGCGTCCAGGAGTTTATCCCGATGATCGAACATACAAAACTTGCTGAAGTGGTGGAAACCGTTGAAGTATGCTTTGATCCTGATGATCTGAATACGCTGGTTGAACAAGACCGCGAGGTGATGTCGCAATATCAGGAGTTCGAGAAACTAATTGACGAATGTGTACGTGATTCTGCTATGGCTGCGACATCCGGAGTTCCAGATGTTCCAGGGGGTGGCGCGTCTGCGTCTGCGGCTGCGTCTGCGGCTGCGTCTGCGTCTGCGTCTGCGTCTGCGAACGCATCGAAATCAAAATGGATTATCCGAATCAAAATTGATGCGGAGGCAATGTTGGATAAGAAGCTGACGATGGATGATATTCACTTCGCTATTAAAAACAGTTACGGAAATGAAGTATCGTGTGCGTTTTCGGATTATAATGACGACCACCTCGTATTCCGCCTTCGTATGGAGAATATCGCGCAAAGCAAGAAGACGAACAAGCAGAACCCGCTGGATCAATCTGACCACATCTATATGATCAAGTCATTCCAAGACCAGTTGTTGAATAATATTGTGCTTCGCGGCGTGAAGGGGATCAAGAAGGTTATGGTTCGTAAAATCAAGAACACATTGGTGAAGTCTGATGGCGTGTATACAAAGAAGGACAGCTGGGTGCTTGATACAATGGGAACGAATTTGGTTCATATGCTCGGTTTAGATTATATCGACTCGAAGCGCACTGTGAGCAATGATATTCAGGAAGTGTATCGCGTATTTGGAATTGAGGCTGCGCGCCAGGCGATATTTAATGAACTTGCTGAAGTGTTTGACGATTCGCCGATTAACTATCATCACGTGTCTCTCCTGTGTGACCGTATGACGGTATCTTCATCGATGATTTCCATCTTCCGCCACGGAATCAACAGCGATGATATCGGACCACTCGCAAAGGCGTCATTTGAAGAGACGCCGGAGATGTTCTTGAAAGCGGCACGTCACGCAGAGTTGGACCCGATGCGCGGCATTTCCGCCAATGTGATGTGTGGACAAGAAGGGTATTATGGAACAAGTGCGTTTCAGGTTCTCGTGAATATGGACGAAATGATGAAACAAGACCCAGTAGAATATCGTCACGTTGACGCAAATGAAGAGATTGAAGAAGCGTTCAAGGCGAATGCGTCGGTTGGTCTGGATACAGACAAGTGTGGTATTCCGAAGCTGGCGATACAGTCGTGTGTTGATAATGTGAAGAAGGTGCGTCTCGGTAAGATGGACGATGATTATGATATCGGGTTTTAGATGGACGCAGTGGGTATAAATATAAATAATAATAACTAATAATAACTAATAATAAATAATAATAAACACTTCTGTATATTTTTATTACGCCTACGCTTACGCCGTAATGGACACCGAGATGAAAGTAATCCCTTATACTGCGACGACACTTGCTGTAATTGGTCGATTTATTTTTTATTGAGTATTTGTTCTTCTGGAATGTGGATTTATTATAGTGTCGCAAAAGCCGAATTGCCAATGTTGGTTCGTAGTATTTTTGAGATATCACTTTTATCATTATCGTCGGGGTATATTGTATACAATAAAGTCCGAGAACGCCGCCGATTGACGAATATGGTATTACCCATCTAGCTAGTGCTAGTGGCGGCGTGTCCGGCGTGTCCGGCGTCTGCGTGTACTGCGACGTCCACGAGTTTGGTTCCTACAACTATGACTCCGTCGTTTCGTTCGTGGTTTGCGTTTATTTCCGAGTCTACGTCCTCCCACTACGATAGGTATTATATTGTTAACACCCAATGATGTATTATTTGCCATTTCTAATATTTTACCAGCAATACCATCATCTGGATATTCCGATGACGAAATACAATTAAATAGTGGATTGATTTCATCAATGAATGGGTTATAGTTATAATCTATTTTAGATCCACTTGGGCAAGTAGGGGGTCCACCATTTGGATCCGCCAATGGTAACGGAAATCCATCTTTATCAGTTGACAAGTTATTGTTATTGGTATTGCCTATATTTTTGTTTTTGTTTTTGTTTTTGTTTTTGTCATTTATTGTTAAACTGTTATTGTTATCCATAAGATTAGGCATATTTCTAAATGAATATTTATTATATTATGATGATAATAAATATATAATGAATTCATCCGTATCATATATACAATCAGAATCGCGTTTGGCCTCCTTATAATAGAGGTTTATAAACGCGCCGTCACAACAATATACGACATAAGAATAGAATACGAATAATATTAATAAGAAAATTAATTCGTTATGGGTATGGCTTGACCTCAGCCACCACTTTGGAGTGCGCGGCGATGGCCACGACGGTTACGCCTAGTCTGTGCGGCTGAACGGCCAGAAGCGCATTTACGCCGCCTGGATGACAAAGCAGCGGATTTACGGGAAGAACGAGAACGAGAACGAGAACGCATTGGATTGCTTGGATATAATATTACGATATATAATATTATATCTATGAGTCTATGTTAGTATTTGAATTTTACTCACTAAAACAAAGAAAAATGCTCCTTACGGGGCTCGAACCCGTGACCTCGGGCTCATAAGACCCGCGCTCTAACCAAACTGAGCTAAAAGAGCGTAACCCGTGCGAAATACGACCGCATATATGCGCTCATACCCATATAACTAACAGAACTTATTTTTAAGTCCTTTTCGCTACTCGCGATTCCATTTCATTCATCAATCAACATCAACGCCATTGCGGCGTAATTATGTAAATCAATAAGCGTATCTCGTATTCCTTCATCGTTTACTAAATTCACGCCATTTTTGGTGATCGACATCGACCGTTGGAGTTTATCTTCAATACGCATAAGAACGCCAATCACGCCATATTTCGCAAACGCGTCGCCATAATCCGCATTTTTCCGCGTAAATAATTCCAATGCTTCCGATTGAATGGCCTTCATTTGTTCGACGCGGTGAACCGATGTATGCGTGTGCGTATCTTCCATCTCGACTGTGTGTGTGTGTTAATAATATAAACAATGCGTGTTTATATGATTTTAGTAAAGTGATACCGGAAACTCGTTTCGATCGAGTGACCTCAGGGTTATGAGCCCTGCGCGCTGCCGCTGCGCCATCCCGGTAAAATAGTTTGTATTTACGATACGTTCGCATTTCTATAAAATGCGAAAAATGAAAAATACCGGAGGTAGGTTTCGATCCTACGTCCTCTGAGTTATGAGCCCAGCGCGCTTCCTCTGCGCCACCCCGGTATAAAGTTACTGCGTTTTACGTCCAGCTTGACAAATGCCACCTGTAGGTATCGATCCCACACCGTCCTTGTAATGAATAAGAAAATAACCATCCGACTATCGGACCGATGATGATGAGTCAACAGTAAAGTAGGTGTCAGACGATAAAACGTCCGCCGTGGAAGTGGCTTAAAATGTTTGTGTCTAGTACGTAGACGACTTACTTCTGTAAAGTAAGCGAAGACCCCCAAATAAATTGGGTTATTACCCCCTGTGGGTTTTGATCCGACGACCTCCAAGTTATGAGCCTGGCGCTCTGCCGCTGAGCTAAGGCGGTAAAATGTGCGACACGTGCGTCGCTCTGTGCTACGTTTATAACGTCCAGCTTGACAATACCGGCGATAGGGTTTGATCCTATGTCTCGGCTGGAGCGACCACCGCGAGTTGCCACTACTCCACACCGGTAAAACCAATTATCTTAGAATGAAATGATGCTGCTACTAATGCGTTTATAGCGTGGCAATTTCTTTAAAACTGCCCAAGTGGTAAATACCGGAGACTGGTTTTGATCCAGTGACCTCGGGGTTATGAGCCCCGCGCGCTTCCCCTGCGCCACCCCGGTAAAATAGTGGTGTTGTTGTTGACAGTGAGTTTCGATCTCACGACATTCCGAATAAATTGTCAGAATTCTTCCGCTGATATATGCCCACCCAACACCTGCTGCGTTTTATGTCCAGCTTGACAAGCCATTTCTTCAAAATGGCTAAAAGACCCCGGGAGGGGTTGAATACCGGCGGTAGGTTTCGATCCTACGACCTTCCGCTTATAAGGCGATAATCATTCGTAGATCGGACCACCTCCTTACGGAAGTAGTAAAGGGGTAACAAACGATGTGTTTAGACGCTCTGCCGCTGAGCTACACCGGTATGAAAATCCAACACGCGGATATTTCTAAATTCTAATACAATATTCAATGAATCAAATAAATTATCGATAATCATCACAGGACGGACCAATACAACTTGGAATGGTCAAAAGGTTGTGACGAAGGGGGGGCTGATTCATTTAATTGTAATAAAATTCAGTCAAATACGCATCCTGGAATGTGAGAAGATGGTTCACTACCCCCCTTTCACATACTATAGTTAGATAATATCTTTAAGTCCTTTTCGCGGATTTTTTTGGTCGCCAACCTTCCTAAATATTAGAACACAATTTTTCTTTTATATTGTATTCATTGTATTCATTGTATTCATTGTATTCATTGTATTCGATATATTCGTTATATTCATTATACTAGTTCCTCTATCACTTTTTTAGAGCGACACACTCTAAACTTATGATACCATCGTTTTGAAATAAGTGGACATACTTCAATTTTTACGAGTTTGAAGCTGGTATCCACCAATCCGAATGCCATCTGTTCTTCATCACCATCTAAGGTAAGACAAAATACCGACTTCAAAATAAAATGAAGAAGCAACATAACGTGCTCGCGAGAGACTGCGAATTTAAACACCTCACCATTATTGATGTTGTTAAATGAATGAATTATAAAATACACGAGCTGAATGAATTGGGGTGCGTCATTGATATCGATTTTACCGTCGGCGAGGATTTTTTTGAAACCGGCTTCCAGTATATAATTCAATTTATCACGCACACCTTCAACACATACATATCGCTTAATACTTTCCAATTGAACGCGGTTTAGTTCATCCTTGAATTCGTCGAATATTCTCTCGATTTGGTTTATGGCTAAAGCTGGATTATTAAGAATAGGTTTGAGTTTGGTTCGAAGGGACGGAATAGTAAATATCAAATTAAACGCAATATCCTTTACGAAATTGAAAAGTGATGCTTTCGTTTTTTTTACTTCTTCGTCGTCATCGTCATAATCGATACTCGTGTCTTTGTATTCATCCTCGACCATTACTTTTACTGGCTTGAGTTTACTATGTCTAATTATTCGAACTGAAGATGATGAGTGCCGTTCGTGTATTGGTTTCAGAGGTGTGTGTGCGTTTGTATGCGCGTGCCCGTGTGTGTGCCCGTGTGTATTAGCAGTATTACTAGATGATATATCTGTTACTCTAGTTGAAACAGTTGTTGGTGACTTTACAGATGGCGGTGCTGTATTGCGCATCATATCTACTAGGGCGATATTGTTGATTTTTTGAATAAATGCGGCGGGCGCTTGTGTTTGTGTGTGGACGGGTTGCGTAATACTTGTGTAGGCTGGTGCTGGGGCTGGGGCCGGGGCTGGGGCTGGGGCTGGGGCTGGGGCTGGGGCCGGGGCTGGTATATTAAATAATAAATCAGGTATATCAAATACATCACTGATCGCTGGTATATCTGTAACTACGAGTTCAACCTCACCACTGATTTTATTTAAAGTAACAATATCTGCTGTAACGATAGTTGTCATTTATTGTATATTATTGTATATTATTGTCATTTTATTTTATACCAGCAATTATTGAAATAAACTACTTTGTTCGCTCATTTTCGTCATTGCGATTAATGTGCCGATATCAGCCGGCATCATCATCGGCGGCTGATCTAAACCACTAGCTTCGGACTCTGCGTTGCGCCCACCGCCAGCGACGCCACCACCTGCCTCCGCTGCTGCCTTATGTATTACCAACGTCCGTCCTTTGGTTTTCACATTGGTAATTTTAAAGTCTGCTATGTATTGGTCGAGAGATTTCGGTTCATCTAATTCACGAGTGATCATTTCACGAAGTCCATCGGTTAAGTACTCCATCGGGACTTTCAACACGGATGTTTCTTCATCCAGTTTCTTTTCAATTAGACCATATCGAGAGATTACATCCTGGGTGACTCCAAACGGATGAATAAAGAAATAACTGTCAAGTGTCTCATCTCCATATAATATCATCAGATTTCGCCCATTTTCAATTAAAAGAGATTGGGAAATAAACGCAATTGGAAGTTTAAAATATACCGCTAAAACCCAAATATCTACATTTGTTAAAAAATAATTCTGGCTTTGGATGATTTGATGTAATGTAGCTCTACCTGTACTGATTAGGTCAGCATATTTTTTCATACCGTATCCATTTAATATTTGTGTCATTTTCTTGTTGAATGTTGGAGTCCTTGTCATTTTTCCGTATTCTGATACTAAAATGTCCTTTAGTTTGGCAATATTCATACCACCTAATTGATCAACGTGTTGATGTTGGCAATGATCGCATACAAAATAATTACACTGGTAACATCCGAACTCGGTTTGGTCATTTCCTATTGATGTACGACATTTCTGGCAAATATCTGGTTCAGGTTCTGGATCTTCTACGGCAGCAGCCGCACTAGCCGCACTAGCCGCACCTGCGCCAGTATTACGTAGTCGGCGTTCAATTTGTTTGGTTCTGTTACACGTATGTCCACTCGGACATTTGGACGCAGTTTGTGCGACAGATCTTAAAATCGTCAAAATAACGTCAAATGAACATTCTTCGCTTTCATTGGAAAATAATATTTCATATGTCTGTCCTGATGGAAAGAACAACTGTCGCATTTTTTCAGTGACCTTACGCTTTGATACCTGATTACAGAACCCCAATACGTGGTTTATTTCGTTTATTTTAAATCTCTCGACACTCGACACCGAATCGGCGATCGCACCTTCTTCAATCCCTACCGACACCGCCTCACCTCCGCCCGCACCCGGGCGCACGTTGTCCCGGTCCCGGTCCATATATCGATCGACATAAGATTTACGATACGTGTTATCGTAATTTTGTAATGCTACACCGGTATTCGCATTTGGGTTTACTGTATAAAAATTACTCTGAAACGCATAAGGGTTTGCGTCGACTGGGTCCAGATTCTCGAAGTATTCTTGTGTGATGAGTGATTCAAGCAATATTATTTCGTCGTCATTTAAATTATATTTGATATCTTGAAATGTGAGATATTTCGTGGGCTCAAACATAAACAACTTCACACGCTCATAACGTATCATTTCGTCGGATAATTTACCGAAATACGCGATTTCATTATCTATATCAGGATACATAAGATTACGCTGGGGGAGTAATAGTTTACACAACCCACCAGCCTCTTTCAAGCAATAACTCTTTTTACCACATGTCTCGTGATCACTTGTTACACATCCGGATATTTCACCTACTAATTTCAATGTATCTTTATTATAACGGATAAACGCCACGTATTTGGTCGTTATTCGTTTCATTAATGCGATGATTTGCGATAGTTTATGTGTATAAATCGTAAATGTTGATGCGATTATTTTCTCGACTTCGTCTTTTACAGATTTATTCTCAGGTCTGTTCAATATATTTCGCGCTGTATTTCGAAATACGTTATAAAAGTTCGTTTCCAATCGAATGTTACGCACATATCTCTCACGCGATTTATCTGTGCTTTTATGCGGGTCTCCACCAGAACCAGTCTTTGTCATAATTTCTATATCGGCTTTCAGGTGATTTCCTTCGGTTATGGTCGGTAAATCGTCGTCCTGATTTTGCGTTGGATCAACATCCACATTTACTTGAATAAACTGATTTGTTTCGGTTATTATACCGACAATCAAACCATCTTCTACTACTTTCACTTTCGGTCGACAGTGTACAACTTGTTTCGTCATTTTCCTCACTTTATCTGATACCATATTTAAGAATTCGACTGTTTCGTGGTAACTATTGCGCCATAAATCGGCATCATCCATCATTACGACGGGGTATTCATATGTTGCCGCACCCGCAGCTGTATTTGTTGTCAACGGCGCAGATACAGCAGTCGGTATAACACCACCCCACATTTTTCTAATGGTTTCTTTCGGAACGGTTTTCGTCGGTTTTACTTTCGTGGATGTTGTTATTGTTTGTGAAATATTAAGCCCGATAACCTTTCCGTTATAATTAACAACTTGTGAGATAATTCTAAATCCAGCATCTGTTACTAACTTTGCCACGTGTTTTGCGGGTTTATTCATCTCATATTTATACTGACGCGGTTGACTTGCGTGAAGACGGCAGTATGTAAAATATATATCGCGGATATTTTCGATCACGTGTTTTACCTTGGGCATAATTGTCTTGCTTTTTATCGCGAACCGTCCAAGAACATTGAATTTACCGTTTGTTTTACTTTCAAACAAATAAATTGGTTCATAATATTTGTCGCGTTTCATTACAATAATCGTCTTCTTGTTTGTATCAAACACTTCGCCAGAATACGCGTTTGTTGGACAAATCACCTGGACGTTATTGGTTACATCATCATCGGGTATGTGTAATAATATAAGGTTGTTGCCATTTTTAAATAATTTATCGTTGGCTTGCGTTATGATATCCCATAAATATGTATGGTCGATGATAACATTGTCATCATCCAAATAACCGATGAAGTTCTCATATGAGTTACAGATTTTACGGAATAATTCTGGATTGAATTGCCTGTATATCTGCGAAGTCTGGTATTTTGATGTGTCGCTTTCGCGTATTTCTGTTTTTTTATTGTAAAATACGTCAATGAGTGTTCCATTCTGTAATGTTATAAAACGGTCAATATCCAGCGACGCAATAATGATTCTACGCATTTCGCGAATAGTAGGTACCGTATCCCCCGAAGAAAATGTTATTGTTGTGGCTGGTGTTACGGATGCCTGAGCCAATGGTGTGGCTGGTGCCAACGGAGTTGTTGCATATGCGCGTGGTGTCATCGCTACTGGTGTTTCATCTTCTGAGTGATATTCTTCTTCTTGTGGTGGCGGCGGCGGCGGTGACGGCTTGGGTGTGGAAGCAGCAGCGGCGGCACCAGAAGCGGTAGATGAGCGAGGTGTCGATGACAGTCCCGCTCCACTTCTTATTTGCGCTGATTGCTTATTAATACTTTCTGTTATTGATTTTGAAATCATTTCTTTTAATGATAATCCACCTCCTGCGCTAGCTGCGCCTCCACCACCACCACCACCAGCAGCGCCGTGACCTGAAATTATTTCGTCAATACCGTCACTCGCTCCTGACATTATTGGTGATGCTACACTAACATTCGTTCCTGCGGTAGTTTTAATAGTGCCGATACTTTCTTTAAAATAATAGGCAATTACTGATAAAAATGACTGTTTATCATTGGTTTCGACACCTCGGCGAAGAAGACACGGTGTATCTTTTTTGATTGCGGTATTTTTCAAACTTACCTGGCAATTACGACTATCTGAAAATAAAAACTTTTGTATTTGAAGTGGCAAATATCCCCAACGATTATTATCAAGTGGAAACTTATCTGAACTTAAAATTCGATCATCTTTCATTTCGGTTATTTTGGCGATTTCGATCGGATGTTGTGATTGATGTACTAATTGTGGTCGTGCTTTATCAAGTGATTCGTTTCCTCCACCCGCACCCCCATCCCCATCCCCACCCCCACCCCCCCCAACACCCCCCCCCTTCCCTGAAACCCCTTCTTTCAGTTTTTCCCTTTCCCCAATTTCTTCCTGTTGTTTCATTTCCCAT
>Ga0114964_10001107_pt1 | contig 19956 bp, 17 predicted proteins | sample C_131016_MF_Meta_FD_92638 | JGI IMG/M metagenome (GOLD analysis project Ga0114964, IMG submission 92638) | Freshwater microbial communities from Lake Croche, Canada to study carbon cycling - C_131016_MF_MetaG | ecosystem: Environmental > Aquatic > Freshwater > Lake | place: Lake Croche, Canada... | reverse complement strand
GTATCGATAAATGTAATTGCTCTATCGATACCTTCATGCGTGGTGTGAACTTGGTAAGCACCAATGTGCTGAGTAATTCCACCAGCTTCACCTGCTTGAACATTCGCGTTACGAATCTTGTCAAGCAATCTTGTCTTACCGTGATCAACGTGACCCATGACAGTAACAACCGGTGCCCTGTATTCGAGTTCATCTTCGTCTTCTTCGTATTCAGTTGAAATATCTAGACCGAATGAATCAAAGAGTTCCTTCTCTTCATCTTCAGGAGAAACAACTTCAACCTTGTAACCAAGTTCAACACCAAGAATTTGGAATGTCTCTTCATCCAAAGATGCAGTGGCGGTAGCCATCTGACCTAAGTGGAACAACACGGTAATCAACTGACCAGCATTGGCATCAATCTTGTCTGCAAAATCTTGAATTGAAGATCCTCGGCGTAAACGAATTACTGTCGAACCGTCACCGCGTGGAACAACAGCTCCACCTAAGCTAGGCGCTGAACGTAATTCAAACTCTTCGCGCTTTGTTCTCTTCGACTTACGCGCTTTCGAAGCACCTCGAGCTCCACCCTTACCGAACGCACCAGCAGTTCCGCCACCACGACCGCGACCACCAGCACCTGGACGGCCACCGGGAGCTCCAAAACCTGGAGCGCCACCTGGAGCGCCAGCGCCAGCTGGACGAGGTGCAAAACCACCTGGACGACTAGGTCCACCAGCACCAGCTGGACGACCAGGTCCACTTGGACGAGACGAAGGTCCGCCAGCACCAGCTGGACGACCAGGTCCACCTGGACGAGGAGCACCAGTGCGCGGAGCACCTGGACGACCCATACCTTGGTTTGTTGAGAAAGGATTGTTTCCAGGACGAGCCATTGGACGAGGAATGCCCATACCTTGAGCTGCTGCAAAGGGATTGTTACCTGGACGAGGAATTCCCGTTGCCGAAGTTGCATCTGACTTCTCCGCTGGCTTATCCTCTGCAGGCTTTTCTTCTGCAGGCTTTTCTTCGGTCTTAGCTTCTTCAAGAGGAGCTTCGGCTTTAGTGTCCTTTGGTTTAGCTGAAGGCTTTTCAACCTTAGGAGCTTCTTCTTTTGGCTTAGCGTTCGGGTATGCCGCACGAAGCTTGTTTGCCACCGGTGGGGCAATAGTTGACGAACCGCTCTTGACGTATTCGCCTAAATCTTTAAGTTTTGCCAGTGCCTCGGCTGTTTCTATTCCGAGCTCTTTGGCTATGTCGTACACGCGTGGTAGCGCCACTTATTTCTCCTGTCTGGGACCCACCCCAGTCAGGGCAGGCTTTAGTGCTTTGAGGCTCTCATTTCGAGGTGCTCATTAGTTCTTCAACATCTTTTCGGCCTGTTCTATAAAGTTGGCTAGTTCTTCTACTTGCTCATGATCCATCTTTGCCTTTAGGGCCCTACCGAAAGCGCTGCGTTCAACAGCGGTTTCTAAGCACTTTGAGCTCGGGTGAAGCCAAGATCCGCGACCTGACAGGCTCTTTTCAGAATCAACCTTCAAGAAACCTTGATTGTTGATGATTCTTATGAGATCTGCCCGATTGCCACGCTGGCGACAGCCAACGCAAGTTCTAACTGGATACATTCTAACGCCTAGTCACTAAAAAGCAGTAGCCCTTAGATAAACGGGCTTAAGACTGCTTTTATTCTTCATCTCCCATGTCATCTGACATGATGTCAATTTTGGCACCGGTTAGCTTGCTAGCCAGACGGGAATTCTGCCCTTCCTTACCAATAGCAAGAGAAAGCTGGTATTCAGGCACCAAAACACGAACCTTAGGTCTTTCGTCCTTAGGCGCGTCCTTCTCATTCACAATAAAAGAAGCTGAAACTTTAGCTGGGGAAAGTGCTTGAGCCACAAACTTAGCAATATCATCCGAATAGTCCACTATGTCGATTTTTTCGTCGTTCAATTCGGCAGTAACGGCACGAACACGCTGACCTAGTTCACCAATGCAGGCACCCTTGGCATTTAGCCCTGGCACTGAAGTTCTAACCGCAATCTTGGTTCGCTGCCCGGCTTCTCGAGCTACCTGAACAATTTCAACCTGTCCGCTGGCAATCTCGGGAACTTCAAGAGCAAAAAGCCTTCTAATAAGGCTGGGTGGGTTCTAGATACGTTGATCTGGACTTGACCACGAACATTCTTATCTACTTTGGTGATATAGAAACGCATTCTCTTGCCATGTGAGTAGTCCTCCCCTGGCACTTGCTCTTCAGGAGGCAAGATAGCTTCAACTTCGCCGATCTTCACGTAAACCATGTATGCGCGTGGACCTTGTTGAATTTCACCCGCAACAATGTCCTCAACCTTGGCCTTGAATTCACCGTAGAGGCCTTCATCCGATAGTCCTCTGATGCGCTGAGCGATGACTTGTTTGGCAGCTGCAGCTGCGATTCTGCCAAAGTTCTCTGGTGTCTTATCAACCTCGGGAACCTTAGAACCATCAGGAAGTTCAAGAATTAGTTTGCCGGCTTCATCTCTTTCCTCAGTATCTGGAACAAATATGATGACCTTGCCGGTTTTTTGATCTAAAACTGCTCGAGCAGGATCACTGGTGCCAGCGTTCTTGTGATAGGCGGCTTCAACTGCAGCCTCAATAATTTCCACTAGTTCGTTGAATGGGATTTCTCTATCTCGCTCGACAAGTCGAAGAGCACTTAAATCGATGTCCATGAGACGCCTCCTGGCCGCTAGTAAGTTATGCGAGCAGTGAAGAAAGACTCTAAACCAGCTCGGTTACTGCCAATTCTACCTTGACTGAGCGTCTCTCGCCAGAACGTCTATCCCAAAGGTCGACTTCTCCAGTTTCTAATCCTCTACCGACAATGACTATTTGTGGGATTCCAAGCAATTCAGCATCGCTGAACTTGACTCCAGGGCTTACTTTCAGACGGTCATCAAGCAAAACTGATTTACCCTGAGCCTGCAAATCGAGAGCCAATTTTTCAGCTGTCTCGCAGATAACCTCATCTTTACCAGCGGCAACAACATGAATATCGACTGGAGAAACAGCTGCAGGCCAAATAAGACCCTTCTCATCATTGTTAGCTTCAGCAAGCACGGCAACAATTCTGGTGACACCAAGTCCGTAGGAACCCATGGTCACTGTTACTAGCTTTCCATTTTCATCTAAAACTTTTAGATCGAGAGCTTCGGCATACTTCTTACCCAACTGGAACACGTGCCCGATTTCAATTCCGCGAGCTAATTCAAGTGGACCGCTACCGTCTGGCGCTGGGTCCCCTGCTTGAATATCAGCAAGGTCCGCAATGCCATCAGCAGTGAAGTCACGACCGGCTACCAAGTTGAAGGTGTGTTTGTCCTTCTCATTAGCGCCTGCTACCCAAGTGGTTCCATCGACAACTCTTGGATCTAGTAGATAACGAATCTTTGATTCACCCTTTTCACCCAAGAAGACTGTTCCGTTTTTTACTGGACCGATAAAGCCTTTGAGCAATTCAGGATGCTTAGCAAAATCTTCATCGTTAGCAGTCTCAACTTCACAGCCTGCAAAAACAATCTCAGCACGTTTAGGTTCCATGTCACGATCACCTGGCAGCCCAACAACAACAAGGGAGCGTTTGCGACTAACATCGGTGATTGCTAAAACAATGTGCTTCAAAGTTGAACCAGCATTCATTTCAGGCATTCCAAGAGATGTGTTTGCAAACTCAACCACAGCTGCAATAGATGTCACGTTTGGAGTTTCTTTTACTTCAGCTGCGGCTTTACCTTCAATTGGCAGGCTCGCTGGTGCTGAAATAGCAACTGCCTCAACGTTCGCTGCATACCCTCCAGCTGAACGAACAAAAGTGTCTTCACCAATAGGTGAAGGAGATAAGAACTCTTCGCTAGCCGAACCACCCATCGCTCCAGCGTCCGCCTTCACAATGACATATTCAAGGCCTAACCGAGCAAAAATTCTTTCGTACGCATCGCGCTGTGCTTGATAAGAACGAACCAAACCATCTTGAGTGACATCGAAAGAATAAGCATCCTTCATCACAAACTCACGACCACGAAGTAGTCCTGCACGAGGTCTTGCTTCATCGCGATACTTGTTTTGGATTTGATAAAGGGTCAAAGGTAAATCTTTGTAACTTGAGTAAAGATCTTTAACCAACAACGTAAACATTTCCTCGTGTGTTGGAGCCAGCAGGTAATCTGCCTTCTTGCGATCTTGCAAGCGGAAGAGATTATCCCCATATTCAGCCCAGCGGCCAGTAACTTCAAAAGGTTCCCTAGGCAGCAATGCCGGAAAGAATACTTCCTGTGCTCCAGAAGTAGCCATTTCCTCGCGAACAATCTGTTCAACTTTTGCCTTGACTGCCAGCCCTAGCGGTAACCAGGTGTAAATACCAGGTGCGGCTCGTCTAATGTATCCAGCCCGAACCAGTAGCTTATGACTGTCGACTTCAGCCTCAACTGGGTCTTCTCTGAGGGTGCGCAAAAAAAGTTGCGACATTCGAAGAATCATTAATTAATCTTTCTTAGCTACTACGACTTTAGGAGAACCAACTAGAGCTGGATCCATTTCCGCGGCTAAACGATTTGCTTCTTCGATAAGGGTGGCAACAATTTCACTCTCAGGGACAGTCTTAATAACTTCACCCTTCACAAAAATCTGCCCCTTACCATTACCAGAGGCAACGCCAAGATCAGCTTCACGCGCTTCACCAGGACCGTTGACAACACAACCCATAACAGCAACACGAAGTGGAACAGTCATGTGCTCTAGGCCAGCAGTAACATCTTCTGCAAGTTTGTAAACATCAACCTGTGCTCTACCACATGAGGGACAAGAAACAATTTCAAATTTTCTTGGACGTAGATTCAGTGATTCAAGAATTTTCGAACCAACTTTGATTTCTTCGACCGGTGGGGCTGAAAGTGAAACACGAATGGTGTCACCAATACCCTTGCTGAGCAAAGCACCGAAAGCTACCGCTGACTTAATAGTTCCCTGGAATGCAGGACCTGCCTCGGTAACGCCTAGGTGCAATGGCCAGTCACCACGCTCTGCCAAAAGTTCATAGGCGCGCACCATGACAACTGGGTCGTTGTGCTTCACTGAGATTTTGAAATCGTGGAAGTCATGCTCTTCAAATAAGGACGCTTCCCAGACAGCAGATTCAACTAGTGCCTCCGCAGTTGGTTTGCCATACTTCTGCAACAGTCTCGGATCAAGCGATCCGGCGTTGACACCAATACGGATAGATACTCCGGCATCTTTAGCTGCCTTAGCAATCTCGCCGACCTTGTCATCAAACTGGCGAATGTTGCCTGGGTTTACGCGGACCGCACCACAGCCAGCATCAATCGCTTGGAAAACATATTTAGGCTGGAAGTGAATATCAGCTATTACAGGAATCTGAGATTTCTTAGCGATGATACGGAGAACATCCGCGTCGTCTTGGCTAGGGCAAGCGACTCGAACAATGTCGCAACCCGAAGCGGTTAGCTCGGCGATTTGCTGCAAGGTTCCATTGATGTCGGTTGTTGGGCTGGTTGTCATCGACTGAACAGAAATAGGAGCGTCGCCACCAACGGCAACATTTCCCACCATGATCTGACGAGTCTTACGTCTAGGGGTTAGTACCGGAGGTGTACTTGGAAGGCCCAGGTTTATTGCTGGCACTTGTAACCACTGCTTTCTGACGCACATTGGCGTCTGTAATGATACAAGTCTAAACGCCTATCAACTAAGACTCTCTGAAGGCTAGAACTGAAGCGGGTTGACTATGTCTCTAATCACAAGGACTACGGTCAGGGTCAAGAGCAGAACAGCCACAAAATAAGCCACTGGAGTCATTTGACCAGTATCAACTGGCCGCTCCCACTTCTTGCCTCGAATCTTCCCTACTCTGCGTTTGATCGATTCATAGACCGCCCCAGCTATATGTCCACCATCTAATGGCACAAGGGGAACCATGTTGAACACGAATAGCGCTACGTTCAAGGACATAATCATCGCAAGTTCCGAGAGCACCTTATCTTCAATGCTCATACTCTGGTTGCTGGCTAGCTCCCCCGAGAATTGGCCAAGACCAACAATGGAAATTGCTCCTTCCATATTCCTTGGCGAACCTGGCGCGATTTCGGAGAATGCAGCAATCGCCTGATTTGGTAATTGAACAATCAGCTGGGCAGTACCGGTGAGCATGGTTCCAAGTTGGCTAAGTGCTTGAATCGGATTTTGCTGAACTCTGATGCCTTCGAGCCGCATTCCTAAATAAGGTTTATGGACATCCCCCATGTTCAACATGACTGGAGTGATGCTAAGAGTTAACTCTTGTCCAGCTCGCAAAACCACAATCGATGTCATCTTGCCAACGGAAGCTGCCAGAAGAGGCTCGACATCTTTCCAATTCTCAACTACTTGGCCACTGAAGCTCGTAATCTTATCTCCAGCTTTTACACCAGCGATAGCCGATGGTGAAGCCAAGCCAATGGCATCACAATTTGGATTTGCTTCGGTAGGAATACATGCGACAACTTCACCTACGGAAGTGCTTCGTTCATACGCGCCATAACCACAAAACAAAATGAGTGTCAGAAAAATTGCGATGAGCAGGTTAGCAAAAGGACCACCAAACATAACAATCAGTTTCTGCCATGGCTTTAGGCGATAGAAAGATCTTTCGTCATCTTCTGGAGAAAGCTCAACTTCTTCAGTTGGCTGGGCGAAAGAAGTTAACTTCTGCCAGGCATTCTTCTTTGTGCTCAGCGCACTAGCTGGTGGAATCATGCCGACCATTTGAATGTAACCACCCAGAGGAATGGCTTTTATTCCGTATTCGGTTTCTCCTCGCTTGCGAGAGAACAGCGTCGGACCAAAACCGATCATGTATTTAGTTACTTTCACACCAAATTTCTTAGCGGGCCATAGATGGCCAATCTCATGAAGGCCAATTGAAATGGCTAACCCCAAAATCAGAAACAACCAGCCGCTAACTACATAAACGATATCCATGCCCCAAACCTAACCTTGCTCTCTGACATTTCGCTGTCAAAAATTATTGGCAATCAGACTATTCGCGACTGTTCTTGCCCACAGCTCTGCTTCAAGAACATTTTCCAGGGTCAACTGCTGCTCTGGTTCATGTCGCTGGATGACTTCTTCAATCAGATCAACAATTGCAGTAAAACTTATCTTCCCATCGTGGAAGGCATCAACTGCTTGTTCATTAGCAGCGTTATAGACAGCCGGATAGGTAAGCCCTGCAGATCCAACTTGCCTAGCAATCTTGACCGCCTTGAAAACTTCTTCATCAAGAAGTTCGAAGTTCCAGGTATGTGACTTACTGAAATCCACTGCCGGTGAAACATTTTCGATTCGCTCCGGCCAAGTCATACCTAAAGCAATTGGTAGTTTCATATCCGGTGGTGAGCATTGAGCAAGTACTGATCCATCAACAAACTGCACCATCGAGTGGACGACTGATTGTGGATGAACGGTAACCTCTATTTGCTCAAAAGGAATATCGAAAAGCAAGTGCGCTTCAATTAGTTCGAGACCTTTGTTTACCATGGTTGCCGAATTTGTTGTCACTACTCTTCCCATGGTCCAAGTTGGATGTTTCAAGGCTTGCGCCGGTGTTACTTCGCTGAGCTGCTCGAGTGTGAATCCTCTGAATGGACCACCTGATGCAGTAAGAATCAGTTTGGCAACTTCGCTCTTAGTTCCACCTAATAAACACTGTGCGAGAGCCGAGTGCTCTGAATCAACAGGAACTATCTGACCAGCTTTGGCAAGTGAGGTAACCAGCTGCCCACCAACAATCAGAGACTCTTTATTAGCAAGCGCTAAACGTTTGCCTGATCGAAGCGTTGCTAAAGTCGGCGCTAAACCAATCGAACCTGTTATTCCATTAATTACAACATCAGCATCAATATCTTCAACGATCTTGGTAGCTGCTGCCGCTCCAATTACAGCCTGCCCCGAAGGAACATGGAACTTTAGGGCCTGAGCACTAAGCAAGTCCTTATTGGTGTTGGCAGCCAAACCGACAACCTGAAACTTGTTTGGATTTTCTTGAATAATATCCAAAGCCTGGGTTCCTATCGAACCCGTGCTCCCCAGGATGATTATTCTTCTCATGCTCCAATCTTGCCATCTCCGCGACATCCCCGATGGATACAAACCTTTAGCCATATAAATCGCTCGAGAGTAGAATGACATTATGACGATTGAACAAATACGTAGCCTTGTCACTTCGATTCCTGGACCTAAGTCTCAGGCCCTCCACCTAAACCGCCTTGAACATGTCGGGCACGGCGTTGGTACCACTCTGCCGGTATACATTGACTCAGCACATGGTGCGATTCTGGTTGATGTCGATGGCAACCAGTTCATCGATCTAGGTTCTGGTATCGGTGTTACCACCATCGGACACACCAATGAGGGCGTTGTCAAGGCTGTTTCCGAACAGGTGGCGAAACTTACTCATACTCTCTTTACGGTCACTCCCTATGTTCGTTATGTTGAAGTTTGTGAAATCCTAAACGCACACATGCCAGGTAATTTCAAGAAGCGCTCTGCTCTATTCAACTCAGGTGCGGAAGCTGTCGAGAACGCCATCAAGTTGGCTCGTAAATTTACTGGCCGTAATGAAATCGCTGTTTTTGATCACGCTTACCATGGCCGCACCAACCTCACCATGGCTATGAACTTCAAGAACATGCCTTACGCAGATGGCTTTGGTCCTTTCGCAGGGTCTGTTACTCACGTTCCGATGTCTTACCCGTTCCATGACCCAGAGGGTATGACCGGAGAAGAAGCAGCTCAACGTGCAATCAATTACATGGAAAAGCGCATTGGTGCTAAGAACCTAGCTGCTGTTGTTATCGAACCTATCCAAGGTGAAGGTGGCTTTATTGTTCCTGCTCCTGGTTTCCTGAAAGCGCTAAGTGCTTGGACTCATGCCAATGGAATTGTTCTAGTGGCTGATGAAGTTCAGGCTGGTATGGCAAGAACAGGTAAATGGTTTGCATCCGAGCACGAAGAAGGTTTCGAACCAGATCTAATGACTATTGCTAAAGGTATTGCCGGCGGTATGCCTATTTCAGCTGTTACCGGTCGCGCAGAGATCATGGATTCATCGCACGCAGGTGGAATTGGTGGAACCTTTGGTGGTAACCCAGTTGCAGCGGCTGCGGCAGTTGCAGTGCTTAGACAAATTGAAGCAGGCGGCGTTCTTGAAAAAGCCGTTCACATTGAAAATGTGATGAAGCCAAGACTTACCGACATGAAGTCTAAGTATGCAGTCATAGGTGAGATCCGTGGTCGCGGTGCGATGCTTGCTATCGAGTTCGTAATGCCAGGAACTAGAACGCCTAATTCAGCTGCAGTCGATGCAGTTGTGAAGCACTGTCACCAGAACGGTGTGTTGGTTCTAAATGCTGGAACCTATGGCAACGTCATCCGCTTCCTGCCTTCCCTTGCGATTAGCGACGAACTAATCCAAGAAGCACTGGACATTGTTGAACAAGCTGTAGCGGCACTGTAAATACAGAATCAAGAAAGATTCAAATGCACTCCTATGCAAACAGAGATAATTTAGCTCAACTATTTGCCAAGGAGGTTGATTCTTTCGTAGCCAAGCATCCAAACTCCAAAGCGTTACACGATCGCGCCATGGGGCCACTTATGGGTGGAGTTCCGATGTCTTGGATGGCTAAGTGGCCTGGTCCTCACCCTGTTTATGTTCAGAGTGCTAAAGGTTCAAGGTTCAATGACGTTGATGGCATCGAGTACGTTGACTTCTGCCTAGGTGATACCGGTGCCATGGTTGGTCACTCCCCTGATGCCGCTATCAAAGCTATCGCTGAGCAACTCGGTAAAGGCATCACCTTTATGCTGCCAACTGAGGATGCCGCAGTAGTGGGTCAAACACTTGCCGATCGCTTTGGTTTACCGAAGTGGCAATTCACTCTTACTGCAACAGATGCCAACAGGCACATCCTGCGCTACGCAAGGCATGTCACTGGAAGATCCAAAGTTGTAGTGCACGACTACTGTTACCACGGAACGGTTGATGAAACCTTTGCAGTCCTTGATGACAATGGCAACACCGTAAGCAGAGAGAACAACATTGGCCCTCAGGTTGATCCTGCTCAAACAACTATCGTTGTTCCGTTCAATGACCTTGAAGCAGCTGAATCGGCATTTGCGACCGGAGAGGTAGCAGCGTTACTGATTGAACCAGCTATGACAAACATCGGAATTGTTCTTCCTGAACCTGGATATCTCGAAGGCTTAAGAGAACTCTGCACACGTTACGACGTGATCTTGATTATTGATGAGACTCACACACTAAGCGAAGGTCCAGGCGGTATGACCGCTAAAAGACACCTGCAGCCTGATGCTGTGGTGATGGGTAAGACCATCGGTGCAGGAATCCCAGCTGGAGCTTTTGGTATGACTGCAGAACTGACCAAGCGAGTCCAAGACTCACTTCACCTAGAACACATCGACGTAGGTGGTGTTGGTGGAACTCTGGCAGGTAATGCTTTATCAATGGCTGCAATTAGAGCAACCCTGACTGAAGTTCTAACTCCCGAAGCTTTTGTTTCAATGGAAGCGCTCTGTGATGTTTGGACAGGGGATGTGCAAAGACTGATTGATAAATACGGAGCTCCTTGGCAGGTTAGCCAGCTAGGTTGCCGAGCTGAATACTCCTTTAGAGCAACAGCACCTAGGAACGGTAGAGAAGCGGCTGATGCGGATGATTTTGAATTACAGCAGTATCTTCACCTGCATGCACTAAACCGTGGCATCTTGATGACACCTTTTCATAACATGGCTTTGATGTCTCCTGCTCACACCAAAGAAGATGTTGCTCGACACACAGCGCACTTCGAAGAAGCGTTGCAATCTCTTTTTGGCTAGTGGACTTTAGCTAACTTACGGCGTTTGACTTCACCATTGATCTGAGTGGCAAGAACAATCAGAATTGCTAATGCAAACACAGCACAGCCGATCACGTTAGCTTCAGCTGGAACACCACGAGCTGCTGCGGTGTAAACATAACGAGGGAAAGTCATATCTGACCCAGCGTTGAAGTTGGTGATGATGAAATCATCGAAGCTCAAAGCGAAAGATAACAAGGCGGCTGATGCGATACCAGGGAGCAAGAGCGGGAAAGTAATCTTCCAGAACACCTGAGTCGGATTAGCGTAAAGATCTCTACCCGCCTCTTCCAGTGCAGGATCAAGACTGGCAACACGTGCCTTTACTGTGACAACAACGAATGAAAGACAGAACATGATGTGGGCAATGATTATTGTCCAAATACCCTTCTGAACTCCTAAGTTGAAGAACTGTGAGGCCAGTCCCGCACCGAGAACAACTTCAGGCGTTGCCATCGGTAGGAACAAGAGCAAGTTGACTGAGCTTCTGAATTTGAAACGGTAACGAACTAAAGCGATGGCAATCATGGTGCCAAGTCCAGTTGCAAAAATAGTCGAGATTATTCCAATAAATACAGAGTTACCAAAGGCTTGACAAACACCTTCGCGCTGGCAAACATTGGTCCACTTATCGAAAGTGAAACCACGCCAAATCAAGTTAGTTTTTAGTGAGTTGTTGAACGAGAACACAAACGTGTAAACAATCGGAATCAACAAATAAATGAAGGCCAGCACCGCATAGAGCGGAAGAGTGAACTTACCTAAGCTAAAACGCATTAGAGCAGATCCTCCGTTCCAGACTTCTTAACATAGACGCTAACTAGCACCAGAATTACACCCATCAAAAGCACTGAAAGCGCTGAAGCTGATGGATAGTCATTTATTTGTAAATAGTTCGATTCAATGACGTTACCAATCATCGAAGTTGACGACGAACCTAGGAAGTCACCGGATGCGTTGATGTAATCACCGGCAATTGGAATGAAGGTAAGTAATGTTCCAGAGATGATACCCGGCATAGATAAAGGCAGAGTTATTTTCCTGAATACCTTTGAAGGTGAAGCGTAAAGATCTGAGCCGGCCTCAAGGTACCTAATGTCTAGACGTTCTAGTGATGTGTATAGCGGCAAGGTCATGAAGGGAATGAAGTTGTATGTCAAACCAAAGATAACCATGAAAGGTGTTCCAACAACATATTGTGTTTGCCCAAGTAATCCCAGGTCTTGCAAGGTGGTCACTATCCAAGATTCATTAGAAAACATTTGCTTCCAAGCAAGAGTTCTAAGCAGGAAGGAAATAAAGAACGGTGCGATGACCAAAGTGAGCATTAGTTTTTGCATCAGCGGCCACGATCTGGCTTTGACACCAATAAAGTAAGCCAACGGGTAAGAAATAACTAAAGCTAAAACCGTTGCTGCTAGCGCATAGCCAAAAGATCTAAGAATGTGCGGCAAGTACTCCTGTATTACATAGGCATAGTTACCAAACTCGAAACCTGGCACATAAGTTGCGTAGCCACCGTTTGGATCTGGCACCTCTAAAGAGACCATGATCAAAGCAAAAAGAGGTGTTAGGAAGAAAGCTCCCAGATAGGCAAGCCCAGGGGCCAGAAGAGCGATAACAACCTTGCCACTTCTAGTTGGTTTTGAAGTTGCCGGTGCGTTAGCTGAACCAAATGCTGCGAAAGCCATGGCGATTAGGCTTCTTCGATGTTTGCAGGAAGATCTGCTAGACCGAAACTGTTTTCAACCGACCAAGAAATCCAGACCTTGGCACCAACCTCAATAAATGGTGACTTACCCATGTTTTGTGCAAAGACAGTGATGTTACCGAGTTCTGGAACTTCAATTAGATACTGGTTGCTCACTCCAGTGAATCGAATGTCAATAATTTCACCAGCACCAATAACATTTGTATCTGCAGAAGCTGCTGGCTTCTTAGTTTGGAAGGTTGCCTTCTCTGGACGGAAGCCTATGGCAATCTTGCCATTATGCTTTTCTGCTCTAGCTTTAGGTACTGAAATTTTATTTCCAGCAACATCGATGCTGATTGAGTTTGCTGATGTGGAAGTAACATCGCCAATCAAAAGGTTTGATTGACCTAGAAACTTTGAAACGAAAACTGTCTTCGGTCTGTCGTAAAGAGTTTCAGGAGCACCCATCTGTTCGATGTGACCTAAGTTCATAACTGCAACTGTGTCAGCCATGTCCATAGCTTCTTCTTGGTCGTGAGTTACGTGCAAGAAGGTAAGTCCGACCTCCATTTGAATAGCCTTTAGCTCAATCTGCATTTCACGACGGAGCTTTAGATCCAACGCACCTAATGGCTCATCAAGAAGTAACAGCGAAGGTCTGTTCACTAAAGCTCTAGCCAAGGCGACACGTTGCTGTTGACCACCGGAGAGCTGCTGGGGCTTTCTATCTGCAAGATGGGAAAGCTGAACTAAGTTCAAGGCATCTTTAGCCTTGGCAAGTGGATCTGCAACCTTACGCTGACGAAGACCAAAGGCAACGTTTTCTAGCACAGTCATGTGCGGGAATAAGGCATAAGACTGAAACACAGTGTTGACTGGACGCTCGTGAGGCTTAGTGGCGGTGACGTCTTTACCACCAATGAATATCTGACCTTTGGTAGGAGACTCTAGACCCGCTACCAACCGAAGTGTTGTGGTTTTACCACAGCCAGAAGGACCAAGCAGAGCAAAGAACTCACCTGCTGGAACGTGAAGATCTAAGTTATCGATTGCAGTAAAACCAGGAAACTCTTTACGTATTTGCTTTAGCTCTAAGTCAGCGCCGCGGGCAACAAACTCTTTCGCCACTACGCACCTAACTTGATCTGCTGGAATGCCTTGGTGAAGTTCTGTTCTTCCTTGCTATCAAGAGCTCTGAAGCCCTGAGTCTTGGCCAAGAAAGCTTCTGAAGGGAAAATCAATTCGTTTGAAGCCAATGCAGGATCTAACTTCATAGCTTCTTCTTTAGCGCCAACAACCGGTGTGATGTAGTTCACATAAGCAGCTAGCACCGCAGCGTTGTATGGGTCGTAGTAGAAGTTCATCAACTTCTCAGCGTTCTTCTTGTGAGTTGCACCCATAGGAATCACAAAACAGTCAGCAGAAATAGTTCCACCTGATTCAGGAAGAATAAAACCAAAGCGGTCGTAGCCAGCTTCAGCGTTTAGCTGAATGATGTCTCCCGACCAGGCAATAGCAATGATGGTGTCACCGTTTACTAAGTCGTCCTTGTAGCTATTGCCCTTGATTCGAGCAATCTGACCATCAGACACCTTTGCACTAATAACATCAATAGCGTTCATGAAAGCGTCTGAGGTGAGGCTGGCAGCATCGCCAATAGCAACGCCCTGATCCATGAGAACTAGCCCTACTGTGTCGCGCATTTCACTTAGAACACCAACGCGTCCCTTAAGTGCTGGGTTCCAAAGATCGGCGAGTACTGCAGGAGCAGACTTACCGGTAGCGGCTTTATACGCTTTTTTGTCATAAGCCAAACCGGCCAAGATCCCTTGGTAAGGCAATGACATGGTTCGCTTAGGGTCATACGCCTCCCCTAGATAAGCGGGTTGAACATTCTTCTTGTTAGGTAGTGCTACATCATCAAAAGTCTGAACGTAGCCCTGGTTGATCCAACGAGCTGCCATCCAAGAGGTAGGGCAAGTTAGATCTGCGCCAATGTCTTGACCAAGTGCCAGCTGATCTTTTACTTTTCCATAGTAAGAATCGTTGTCATCGTAATCTTCGCGGTAAGTAACGGTGATTCCACTCTCGCTCTGGAATTTTTCAAGAGTCGGGTACTTACCCTTAGAGTCAACGTCAATATATAAAGACCAGTTACTCCAAATAAGACTTGGGTCTGAATCACTCACATCTTTAGCTGGGGTAAGTTCTGTTTTTCCACCTGGCGCACATGCTGCAAGCAAAGCTGCGGCTCCGGTAGCCATCGCGCCACCGAGGACTGCTCGTCGAGTAACTTTATGGGCTAAAGCGGCTTTCACCATTTCGCGTAACTGTGGATCTTCTGGAAGGTTTTGGTTCATAACCACTAGCTCCTAAATGGAAGGGCCGTCAGACGGCCAGACAACACATCGACTACGCGAGAAAACGCAGTAATAAAAATAATGCCACACCTTAGGGCTGGGAACGGGCAAAAAACGCATATCCCCAGAAACTGATTATTCACACGTTTTCATCCTCCCCTAGCCAGAACCGACGCTTGCCTTGCGGTATTCTGATACGTGGTTACGGCAATGATGCCCAACCCAGAGGAGAATCATGAAGATCGCTGTTCCTGCAGAGATCAAAAACAACGAATTCCGCGTGGCTATTACCCCAGCGGGAGTGCATGAACTAACAGTTTCAGGGCACGAAGTCTTTATTCAAACCAAAGCTGGCCTTGGCTCAAGCATCTCAGATGAGGATTACCAGGCCGCTGGAGCTACCATCTTGCAAGATGCAGCAAGTACTTGGGCTGCGGGAGATATGGTGCTCAAGGTAAAAGAACCTATTGAGAGTGAATACCAATACCTAAGACCAGGTCTAGTGCTATTTACTTTCCTGCATCTAGCTGCTGATTTAGCGCTAACCAAAGAGCTCATCATCAAGCAAGTTACTTCGATTGCCTATGAGACAGTTCAATCCCCGACTCATCAACTACCCCTTCTTGCTCCGATGAGCGAAGTTGCTGGTCGCCTTTCAGCTTTAGTTGGCGCACAAACCCTTTTTGCTCAAAATGGTGGCCACGGCATTTTGCTTGGCGGTGTTCCAGGCACAAGAGCTGCCAAGGTTGTTGTCTTAGGTGGCGGAGTTGCCGGCACCAACGCAATCGCGATGGCAGTTGGGCTTGGAGCTGAAGTAACTGTGCTTGATACCAACATCAACAGACTTAGAGAACTAGACGCTTTGTATCACGGCAGACTAAGAACTCTTGCTAGCAACAGTTTTGAAATTGATAGAGCGGTAACTGAAGCAGATCTAGTTATTGGTTCAGTGTTGATTCCAGGTGCTAAAGCTCCAAAGCTTGTGACCAATGCATTGGTAAAGAAAATGAAACCTGGATCAGTGTTAGTAGATATTGCCATTGACCAGGGTGGCTGCTTTGAAGATTCAAAGCCAACTACTCATGCCGATCCAACCTTCAAAGTTCACAACTCTGTGTTCTACTGTGTTGCGAACATGCCAGGTGCGGTTGCCCATACCTCTACTTACGCTCTTACCAATGCAACCTTGAGTTATGCAAAAGCAATTGCTAATAAGGGTTGGCAGATTGCTTGCAGCACTGATTTATCCCTTGCGCTTGGACTAAACACTCATGCCGGAAAACTAGTTAGTGAACCTGTTGCGCAAGCACACGGTCTTGATTACTCTCCTGTTGAATCTGTTTTGGCATAACTAGCTGCAAACCGAGATTCCGATACCAGCCTCGACCTGGTGGAAGTTTTTCATTCCATTGACTTTTAGGCAACCCGGCAGCAAGGTGTTGATCTAAGTTTCCTTGCCTTAGGTAAATGATGTGTTCAAACCTTCTTTGAATTGTCAAAGGTAACAAAAAATTACTCGACAGGATACAAACGACTTGCTTCCCTGTTTGAAAAGCCTCCTCCAATTCCAAGAGTGTTGGGCAATCCAAAACAAGTGAATTGGGCAATGCACTAACTGCATTCCTACTAAACCATGTCTTACCAGAACCTTGTGCCCCGACAACAAGTAAATGCGTATTTCCAAATCCTTCGAACATTAACTTTTCAACTCGATGTTCACTTGGGATATCTAAAAACCCAACCACGCCAAAGACATGAGAAATACTTAGCGCTAAACCTAAGCTCCACGAATGACTTAAATCACTCCAATACTTTTTTACCCCAGCATCTGGAACACCTTCAGTCATAGGGAAATCAAATGAGGCCGTATTTGCACCCCAGATGGCAAGAGCTCTTGAGGAATTTGAGTTAGCTAGCCGCATGGTCGGAACCATCGCAATTAGGTCCCCTGGGTCAGTAGTTCCTATTGCAAAACGCATCGTGAGATTGGTGATGAGTGCTCGAGGGATTCCTGCAAGCGACTGACTGGTTGCAATCAAATGCACGCCTAATGACCTGCCTCGAGCCGCTATTGCTTCTAAAGTTCCCAAACTAGATTGATGTGCGGAGATGATTGCAGGTAACTCATCGGCAATGACTAAAAGCCTTGGTAGTTCTGCTATTTCTTCAATTGAAGAAACTCGTCGTTCCGCCAATAACCGCTCGCGTCTTTTGAGTTCCCCAGCAAGATAAAGCCAGAACCGCTCCAATCTCCCCTCCTCCAAATCTGTAACTAGAGTCAAGGTGGCCGGATGTTCGGCATAACTTCTAAGAGCGGCTCCTCCCTTGAAGTCGATGAGAACTAACTGCAAAGTCATAGCCCTTGAGCTCACCAACATAGAGCTGGTGATTAGCTTTAAGAACTCACTCTTACCGGAACCTGTGGCACCTACTATCAGGGCGTGTGGGCCATCTCGAGCTAGATCAAATTCAAGGTCAGCAGCCTCTGCAATTCCTGCCCAAAAGGGTAACAGGCCAGGTTTGCTTGCCCTATAGAAACTAGAGCGTAATTCCAGCCTCCTCTTCTCAATTTCGCGGTCTTTAGCAAGCTTGCTGAAGTATTCAAAGAAGATTTCACTGTACTGTTCCTTGAAGAACAGACCTGTTTTGGGAAGTACCTTATCCCCGATAGCAACTGCCCCTGGGCTTATCCAGATGGGTTGATCACTGAAATCCATGTCTGGTTCACGTTTATTTCTTTTAACCAATGCTGTTGTAATGGTTGCTGAAAGCAATCCAACAAACGTGAACAAAGCGAATTGCCACATGCCTGTAATCAGCGCCATGACTACACCAAGTACAAGCCCCGGTAACAAGACAAACCATCGCACGTAGTGATGATGCCTCAACAGCGACTTAAATAGAACTGCCCGCCCTCCTGTTGTGGAGAACGGGCAGTTTCAAGCTTTGTTAGTCGCCGATGTAACTCATTACGTGCTTGAGACGGGTGTAGTCCTCAAAGCCATACATGGATAGGTCCTTACCGTAACCTGAGTGACGGAAACCACCGTGAGGCATTTCAGCAGCCAATGGAATGTGAGTGTTGATCCAAACACAACCAAAGTTCAATCCCTTTGCAAAACGCATTGCTCTGGTGTGGTTGCTGGTCCAAACAGAAGATGCTAGACCATACTTCACATCGTTTGCCCAGCGCATAGCTTCTGCATCGTCTTTGAACTTCTGAACAGTAACAACAGGGCCAAAGATTTCTCTCTGGATGTGCTCGTCATCTTGCTTCAAACCGGTGAGTACCGTTGCTTCGTGGAAGTATCCCTTACCAGCTATTGCCTTACCACCAATAGCGATCGCTGCATGATCTGGTAGTCGCTCAATGAAACCAGTAACTTGAGCCAACTGGTTTACGTTGTTGACTGGGCCAAACAAGATGTCATCTCTACTTGGATCTCCTGTAATGGCATTTGCTTTTACTTCAGCAGTAAGAATTGCAACAAACTCATCATGAACGCTTTCGTGCACAAGAATTCTTGTTGCAGCAGTACAGTCTTGTCCTGCGTTGAAGAAACCTGAACAACAATCTGCGCTGCAGCTTTGTGAAGATCAGCATCAGCAAAAATAATTACCGGTGCTTTTCCACCGAGCTCAAGGTGAACTCGCTTTAGATCTAACGCTGCGCTCTTGGCAACTTCCATGCCGGCACGAACAGAACCAGTGATGGATACCATCTGAGGAATCTCGTGTTCAATCATTGCTCGACCTGAATCACGATTACCAGTAACGACGTTGAATACACCAGCTGGCAAGAATTCGCTTGCAATTTCGGCAAGTAACAAAGTTGAAGCAGGGGTGGTATCTGAAGGCTTTAGAACAACAGCGTTACCTGCAGCTATCGCTGGTGCAAATTTCCAGGTTGCCATGTTTAGTGGATAGTTCCATGGCGTTACTTGACCGATGACACCGATAGGTTCGCGACGAATTGATGAGGTGTGATCTTTGGCGTACTCAGCTGTTGCTCGACCTTCAAGGTTTCTGGCAGCTCCTGCGAAGAAACGAATCTGGTCAACTGAAACCATAACTTCGTATTCAACCAAAGTGCTACGAGGTTTACCAGTGTTCTCTGATTCAACATCAGCCATCTCTTCAGCTCTTGCCTCTAGTGCATCAGCAATTCGGAATAGCGCTAGTTGACGTTCACTTGGAGTGGTTTGACTCCAGGTTTCAAAAGCCTTGTCTGCTGCCTTATAGGCAAGATCAATGTCTGCCTCAGTAGAAACTTGAGCCTTGGCATAAACCTCACCATTAGCCGGATTGATCACGTCTGAGGTTTCACCTGACTTAGCTGAAACATGCTGACCATTGACAAAGTTCTTTAGTTCGCGAACCGCCATTTGAAACTCTCCTTCGAGCCTTTATTCGTAAGGAAGCGAACGTATCGCTTCTAGCCATAACACTATTACAAACCTTGATTTCAGGACCAATCCGTAGACAAAAAGGCTCTGAAGGTGTGGAATCTATACCAAAATGGTAAATTCACTACGAAATCAGCACCAAAAAAGGCAAAACTGTGCCAAAATCGCAGTATGTCCAGAACGGATAGAGCTAAAGCATCGACGCTTGATGAGATTTCTAAGGAGATCATCGAGCAGCTTCAGCATGACGGTCGCAAGCCTTACAGCGAGATTGCCAAGGCCGTGGGGCTCTCCGAGGCGGCTGTTCGCCAGCGTATGCAGAAACTTACAGAGTCAGGCATCATGCAGGTTGTTGCTGTTACTGACCCCCTGCAACTTGGCTTCTACCGTCAGGCCATGATTGGCATCCGTTGCAGTGGAGACATGACAGAACTTGCTAGCAAGCTCTCGGCGATGCCAGAGGCAGACTACGTGGTTATGACCGCAGGCTCTTTTGACATCCTTGTTGAAGTCGTTGTTGAAAACGACCAGGACCTCATCGAAGTTTTGAACACCAAAATCAG
>Ga0114964_10001100_pt1 | contig 19996 bp, 19 predicted proteins | sample C_131016_MF_Meta_FD_92638 | JGI IMG/M metagenome (GOLD analysis project Ga0114964, IMG submission 92638) | Freshwater microbial communities from Lake Croche, Canada to study carbon cycling - C_131016_MF_MetaG | ecosystem: Environmental > Aquatic > Freshwater > Lake | place: Lake Croche, Canada... | reverse complement strand
CAAGTTGCCTATGAAAATAGGACGACGATGTTTTACTCGCTGAGCTCAAATGAGCTCACGACAGCTTAACGGTTGCCAGCACAGTCTGGTGATTACGGTTATGTCTGGCGGCCATAGCGAATTAGACCCACCCCTTCCCATCTCGAACAGGGCCGTGAAACGATTCTGCGCCAATGATAGTATGCTCTTCGCATGCGAAAGTAGGTCACCGCCAGACTCTTTATACAAAACCCCAGTCAATTTGACTGGGGTTTTTTCATTTTATTGCTCAATCTTCATTAAATTGTCATATATGCTTGTCAATATAAGCGCATGAAAAAGCTTAGGAGTTTTTGTGCCTTATAGATTAGCTTTGTATCGAAATCGATTCTTGGCCTGGGATAGCGCGCTTTGCATTAGCGTCAACAAGGCCAGTCATTACCGTGCGATACGCATATTCTTTCGATTGATCAGTCGCCTAGGCGATGGCGTCTTTTGGTATACCCTGATGTTAGCTATTTTACTTACCCAAGGCGAGTCATCCATTATTCCAGTTCTTAATATGGCCTGTGCAGGATTAAGCGGTACGCTTTTATATAAATGGATCAAAGGTAAAACTCTCAGACCACGTCCCTATGAGATACATCAAGATATCTGGTTAACAGGACGTCCACTAGACCGATTTAGTTTTCCTTCTGGGCATACACTGCACGCAGTTGCATTTTGTACGGTGGGACTGTTTTATTATCCACAGCTCGCTGCATTACTTCTACCATTCACCATCTTAGTTGGGATGTCACGAGTGGTTCTTGGATTACACTATCCTACAGACGTGTTAGCTGGGGCTACGATTGGTGGTCTTATTGCTAGCTTGTTTATCTTTTTATAAACGCTAGTTGTTGGGAACGAAGTAACTGATTGGCGCTGGATGAAGCAGGGCCAAATCACCTAAACAGGCAAGGCGCCACGCGCTAAGTTGGCTTTCATTCAAATGCAGCAATTCAGCCTTCCATGCTGGCTTCTCACCGCTTAATACAATCCCAATATCTGAAATGGCAGTTTGTGTTTTCGAAATGTAGTACACGAAGTGTTTGAATACTCTTCTATCTGCGACTTTAATGCTGATATAAATGAGGTGAGGTATCTTGGCAGCGCGTAGCGCTCTATCCCAAAAACTTAAGCGTTTTAGGGCTAGCTTGCTTTGCTCAAAGGTACATGAAAACTCTTCAGTGACGAAGGTTGTGAGTATACGTAAGTGCTTATTGATCAGCTTACTTGGCGAAGTATGAAGCAGTGGTTCTAGGTGGGCATCCATTGCCCACTCTGAGGCGATGTGCGCGACCATGCCATTCTCTGTCCACATTTCTTCATGTGCTGGAACAAAGTGGTTGTGTGCAATCACATCCACATATAAATGACTGGCATAACCAATGGCAATCGCTAATTCTTCTTCAGTTTCAGCCCGATCTAATAGGTTATGGGCATGTTGCCAATGGTGGGTACTTTTGAAGTGCTTAGATACAATGGCCAAATCTGGCAAACATGCACCGGCCATGACTAAATCTGGAAAATTTTCGACGGCTTTTCTGAGTCTTGGATCAAGAGCAGGCATTGCCCAGAGTAAAGAATGTGCAAAGTAGAGGTGGGTGACAAGCCCCCAAGCGTTTGCATCGCTAGTATATAAAATGATTGGAAGAATCCAACAGAGCTTATATAAATGCTTTTTCATGAGTATGTAATTTGAGGGGTTGACGTTAAAGTAGTATGAAGATTTGATGATGGATTGATGACAATCGATATAGTCCTGACTTGTTTGCTATACTGCACCCCGCGTTTTAATTAAATTTTGAGGAAGTTATGGAAAGTCCATTTAAGGGTAAAACGGGGTTGCGTAGACTCATGAATGCGTTTGGCTATTCTATGGAAGGCTTGTCCGCAGCCTATAAAAATGAAGATGCTTTTAGACAGGAGCTTCGTCTAGCGTTCATCTTGATTCCTTTGGCAGTGTATCTAGGCCATACGGGTATGGAGCGAGCCGTGATGATTGCCTGCGTCTTCTTGGTGATCATTGTTGAACTCCTTAACTCCTCTGTTGAAGCCACTGTAGATCGTATCTCCTTGGATCATCATCTGCTTGCTAAGCGCGCTAAGGATATTGGTAGTGCTGCTGTATTGATGAGTTTGTTGAACTTAGTGGTGGTTTGGAGCTTGGTGCTGTGTCCTTTATTGTAAAAGAATTGTGACAATTCATATATCTGTCATAAATCGTCGCTAACATCAACCTATTAGCGACCGTCATCACGGCGCCATCATTAAGGCCGTTGCATTGAAAATCCTTTTTATTTCTGATGTTTATTTCCCACGCATCAATGGTGTTTCAACTTCAATTAGAACCTTTGTAAAACAAATGCAAGAAATGGGGCACACCGTCCACCTAATTGCACCTGATTACAAGGTTAAGACCGAGGATGAGGATTGGATAAAACGGATCCCCGCCCGTAGTATTTATTTTGATCCTGAAGACAGACTGATGAAATACGGCCTTGTCCTAGATGGGTTAATGGCACTGCGTAAGGAGGAATATGACATTGTTCATATTCATACCCCATTTGTCGCGCATTACTTGGGCCTAAAATTGGCACATTTATTAGATGTGCCTTGTGTTGAGACTTATCACACTTTCTTTGAAGATTACTTGCATCACTATCTTCCCTTTATCCCCAAAGGCATTGCAAAGCGCGTTGCACGATTTATTTCTCGTCGTCAATGCAATGCCGTGGACGCGATTGTCGCCCCTTCCCAGCCGATGCTAGATGTATTGCGTCAATATGGCGTGAAAGCAAAGGCTGAAGTGGTACCTACCGGTTTACAATCTCACAGCTTTGCACCAGCAGATGGCGCTGCATTTAGAGACAAATACGGCATTGCTGTTGACCGTCCGATGGCTTTATTTGTTGGTCGTGTCGCATTTGAGAAGAATATTAATTTCTTATTACGTATGTGGGTAGACCTCATCAAGAAACAGCCGGATGCCCTATTGGTCATTGCCGGTGAAGGCCCAGCTGGATCGAGTTTGCATCACCTAAGTAAAGAGTTAAATCTAGAAGACCACGTTAAATTTATCGGTTACCTGGACCGTAATACGGATCTCAATGCCTGTTATCAAAGTGCCGATGTCTTTGTTTTCTCATCGCTCAGTGAGACGCAGGGTCTTGTCCTACTTGAGGCCATGGCCCAGGCCACCCCTGTTGTGGCCATTGCTGAGTTAGGGACTAAATCGATCTTAATCGAGGGTGAGGGTGCCTTGATTGCGCCGCACGATGAGGCGTTTTTTGCAGAGAAGGTGCATGCATTGTTGAGTGATCAAACGGCGAGAGAAGCATTAGGAAAAGCGGCTTATCATTATGCAAAAACCCGTTGGACTGATAGGGCGCAGGCTGAACGCATGATTACCTTTTATAAGGATGTCACGACCTCGATTTAATGTTGAATAGCAAAATAAAAAAGCTGGCCTAGGCCAGCTTTTTTATTTTGTACTTGATTGTCGATTAACCAAATCGGCCAGTAATATAGTCTTCAGTTTCCTTGCGTTGTGGCTTCACGAAAATCTCATCTGTTTGCCCAAATTCGATCAGCTCACCAAGGTACATATAGGCAGTAAAGTCTGAGCATCGAGCTGCTTGTTGCATGTTATGCGTCACGATAGCGATCGTGTAGTCATTCTTAAGTTCATGGATCAACTCTTCAATTTTTCCGGTTGATATCGGATCAAGGGCTGATGTTGGTTCATCAAGTAAAAGAATGTCTGGTTTGTTTGCGATAACCCGTGCAATACATAAACGTTGTTGTTGGCCACCAGAAAGAGACAGGCCGCTCTGATTTAGTTTGTCTTTTGTTTCGGTCCAAATTGCTGCTTTTGTCAGTGCCCATTCAACTCGTTCATCCATTTGAGGCTTGGATAAGTTTTCATATAGGCGAACGCCGAATGCAATATTGTCGTAAATAGACATTGGAAATGGTGTTGGCTTTTGAAACACCATGCCAATACGTGACCTTAATAAATTAAGATCTTGTTTTGGGTTAAGAATGTTTTCACCGTGGAAATTAATTTCACCTTTAGCAACCTGATGCGGGTAAAGATCATACATTCTGTTTAGCGTACGAAGTAATGTTGATTTCCCGCAGCCAGATGGTCCAATAAAAGCAGTTACACGCTTATCCATCACGTTAAAATTAATATTTTTTAGCGCGTGATAGCTTCCGTAGTAGAAATTCAAGTCTCGAATTTCTAGTGCATTATTATTGGAATTTAATCGAGAGTCAGTGGGAGCACTTTTACTTTCTGACTGAACGTTTAATTTGATCTCCATACCCATTTATCCTTTATTTTTCTCACGTAAAAATACTCGCGCTAATATGTTCAAGCTTAAAACGCCAAGTGTAATCAATAGTGCACCGCCCCAAGCTAGTCCAACCCAGTTATCGTAAGGGCTCATCGCAAATTGGAATATCACAACAGGTAAGTTTGCTAGCGGAGCATTCATATTCACTGAATAGAACTGATTGCTTAGCGCAGTAAATAGTAGCGGAGCTGTTTCTCCACTTACGCGAGCTAGAGCAAGCAGTACGCCAGTCATCACGCCACTTTTGGCTGCTCTCAATACAATCATTAGGGATACTTTCCATTTAGGGGCACCTAAAGCATATCCAGCCTCTCTTAAGCTGCCAGGAACAAGTCTTAGCATGTTTTCAGTTGTTCTAACCACAACAGGAATGGCGATAAGGGTAAGTGCCATGCTTCCAGCCCAGCCAGAAAAGTGCTGTGCTTGCGCTACGACTAGGGCGTAAACAAATAGGCCGATTACAATTGATGGTGCGGATAGCATGATGTCAGTCACAAATCGAGTAATCGATGCGATGCGACTTTTGTCACCGTATTCTGATAGATAAATCCCAGCCATTACACCAATCGGAGTGCTAACGAGCGTACAGGATCCCACCATTAAAAGACTGCCGATGATTGCATTTTGTAGGCCGCCGCCTGCAGTGCCTGGTGCCGGTGTGCTGGCTGTAAACATTGCCCAACTAATTGATGAAAAGCCTTTGATAAACAATACGCTTAAAATCCATAATAGAAAGAACATGCCTATGATCATAGCAAGCATACATAGGGTTAATGCTATGCCATTGATGCTTTTTCTTTTTGCTAGTATTGATTTTTTAATGCTTAATGCGTCACTCATGATTTAGACCCTTGTTTCTTTTCCATTTGTATCAACATGAATTTTGCAAGAGATGGGATCGTGACCGTAATCACGAAAAGCGCTAAGCCCAATGCGAATAATGAAGAGAAGTGCAGTCCTGGCTCAGCCTCGCCAAATTGATTTGCCAACGTTGATGCAATGGATCTTCCCGGGGCGAATAATGAAGGTAATATGCGCTGAGCATTGCCAATGACAAATGTTACTGCCATGGTTTCACCTAATGCACGCCCAAGTCCTAGCATGATTCCTCCAACCACCCCAGCTTTTGTGTAGGGGAGGACAATATATCTTGCAACTTCCCATGTTGTGCAGCCTAGACCGTAAGCCGACTCTTTTAGCATCGGGGGAACAATTTCAAACACATCTCGCATCACAGCTGCGATAAATGGCAAAATCATTAAAGCTAAAATTAATCCTGCACACAACATACCAATGCCGTTTGGGGCACCAGAAAACAATGTACCAATGTATGGAATCTTACCCAAAGTACCAGAAAGTGCTGGCTCAATATGGTCTGCGAAGACGGGTGCGAAAATAAATAGGCCAAACATCCCATAGATGATTGAAGGCACAGCGGCTAAAAGTTCTACCGCAATACCCAGTGGGCGGCGCAAACTAATAGGACATATTTCAGTTAGAAATAAGGCAATGCCGAAGCTTAAAGGGGTTGCAATGACAAGTGCAATGAATGATGAAACTAAGGTGCCATAAATAGAAATGAGGCCACCAAATTTTTGCTTGTTGATATCCCAGTCAGAACTGACAAAGAAGCCCAAGCCGAATTCTTTCAATGCAGGCATCGCATTGATAATTAAAGAAATGATAATTCCTAGCAATACAATTAATACAAACAAAGCTGAAAATTGAGATAACACGAGAAACAAACCATCTTGAAAACGCTGAACTTTTGATTTGCTTTCATTGCGAATTGTGGTTTTTTGGATGCTTGACATAGTATTCATAATTTCCGAGACTTTATTTTTAAATATAAGAAAAGCCCTTCAAAATAGGGCTTTTCTTATTTGTTAGTCAAACTAATTACTTCGTGATTACTTGTGACCAAACAGTTTTTTCAATGTAGTTAATTGTTTCATCTGGAAGTGGAACGTAGTCTAAGTCTGTTGCAAGTTGCTTACCTTGTTTAAGACCAAAGTCAAAGAACTTCATTACTTCAGCAGCCTTAGCTTTGTCTGAAGGGTTTTTGTACATCACAATGAATGTAGCGCCTGTGATTGGCCAAGCATTCGCACCTGGAGCATTGGTGATAAATGTAGCCATGCCTGGGAACTTAGTCCAGTCTGTACCTGAAGCGGCAGCAGCAAAAGTTGTATCGTCAGGAAGTACAAACTTACCTTCAGCATTTTGCAATGAAGCATAGGTCATGTTGTTCTTTTTAGCGAATGCATATTCTACATAACCAATAGAGTTTTTCACGCGAGTTACATTTGCTGCTACGCCTTCATTACCCTTGCCGCTAACTGTAGAAGTTGCTGGCCAGTTAACTGTTTTTCCAAAGCCAACTTCTTCTTTCCATGAAGGGCTCACTTTTGAAAGGTAGTTTGTGAAAATTGCCGTTGTGCCAGAACCGTCAGAGCGCGTTACAACGTTGATCACATTCGCTGGAATATTTACGCCAGGGTTTAGTGCAAGGATACGTTTATCATTCCAAGAAATAATTACACCTTGGAAAATCTTAGCTAATACGTCTGGAGAAAGCTTAAGTTCACCAGGTTTCACACCATCTAGGTTTACAACAGCTACAACGCCACCCACGATTGCTGGGAACTGAACTTGGCCTTTAGCTTGTAAATCATCAGCCTTAACAGGATCATCTGTCGCGCCAAAATCAACAGTTTTTGCGTTGATTTGCTTAATGCCGCCACCTGAACCAATAGATTGGTAATTTAAGTTGTTACCAGTTTTAGCTTTATAAGCTTCTGACCATTTTGACAAAACTGGGTAGATAAATGATGAGCCTGCGCCAGTCATTTCAGCTGCAGATACTGCCATCGTTGCAGTTGCTGTTGCTGTTAACAAAGCAATAGACAGCGCTTTTTTCAAATTGATATTCATGAACTTCTCCAAATTAAGGGCATTAAAAAATACTTTCTATTGTATTTTTAATATGTTACATATTTATGACGTTTTTTGCGAAACAAAATTTGGCCGCTTCGACTAAGGTGATTGTATTTTTAGCTAACGACCTTTGGATGTATAATCTGGGGCCTTTTAACGTTTTTAAAGTCGTCATGGAAGCAGAACAACTCAATCAAATCGCCAATCGTTTGACCGACCTCGCCGAGCGCCAGCAAGCGCTTCGGGGGTATCTTTGACTTTGAGAACAAGCAGCAACGTTTAGAAGAAGTTAGTCAGCTTTTAGAGGATCCTAATATTTGGAATGACAATGATCGATCCCAAAAGCTTGGTAAGGAGCGGCGTGAACTTGAAGGAGTTGTAAAATCCCTTGTGGAGATTGATTCAGGGATTCGTGATTCCAGTGAATTGTTTGAAATGGCTAAAGATGAAGGTGATGAGAGTACTTTACTAAGTATAGAAAAAGATAGCTTAAGCCTTGAGGCTGAATTAGAGGGCATTGAATTTAGGCGCATGTTTGCTAACCCGATGGATCCAAATAACTGCTTTATGGATTTCCAGTCGGGCAGTGGTGGAACGGAAGCGCAAGACTGGGCATCGATGTTGCTTCGGATGTATTTGCGTTACTGTGAGCGCAAAGGCTTTAAGGTTGAGGTCTTGGAGGAGTCAGAAGGGGATATTGCAGGTATCAAAAGCGCCTCATTAAAAGTTTCAGGTGACTATGCTTATGGCTATTTACGTAGCGAATCTGGCGTCCATCGTTTAGTACGTAAGTCACCATTTGATTCAGGCAACCGCCGCCATACTTCTTTCGCCAGTGTTCAGGTATTTCCTGAAATTGATGATTCGATTGAAGTTGATATCAATCCCGCGGATTTACGTATTGACACATATCGTGCCAGTGGTGCGGGTGGGCAGCATATTAATAAGACGGATTCTGCGGTGCGTATTACCCATATTCCTACGAATACGGTGGTTCAATGTCAAAATGACAGATCACAACATCGCAATAAAGCCGAAGCGATGAATATGTTAAAGGCTCAGCTTTATCAGCTAGAACTTAACAAGCGCAATGAAGAAAAGCAGGCCTTGGAAGATGCTAAAACAGACATCGGATGGGGACATCAAATTCGCAGTTACGTGTTAGATCAATCACGTATTAAAGATTTACGTACCAATGTTGAAATTGGTAATACGCAAGGGGTGCTTGACGGCGACCTTGACCCATTTATTTCTGAGAGTTTAAAGCAGGGAGTTTGAAGTGACTGAGCATCTAAATCCGCCATTGCAAGACGAGAATCATGTAATTGCCGAAAGGCGTGAAAAGCTGAAGGCAATCCGTGCCAACGGGGTAGCGTTTCCGAATGACTTTAAACCAGAACACTTTGCTGCGAAACTCCATCAGCAATATGGCGATCTCGACAATGAAGTGCTTGAAGGTAAATCTGTGACCGTTAAAGTTGCAGGTCGAATGATGCTCAAGCGCGTGATGGGCAAAGCAAGTTTTGCGACGCTGCAAGATCGCTCGGGTCGCATTCAGCTCTTTATCTCTAAAGATAATCTTGGCGAAGATATTTACGAGTCCTTTAAACACTGGGACTTGGGCGATATTGTGGCGGCTGTTGGCGTGGTCTTTAAAACTAAAACCGGTGAGCTATCGATTAAGGTGAGTGAACTCCGCTTGCTGGCAAAGTCATTGCGCCCCCTCCCTGAAAAGTTTCATGGCCTAGCTGATCAGGAGATCAAATATCGTCAACGTTATGTGGATATGATTGTTTCTGAAGAAACACGTAATACTTTTAAAGCTCGTAGCAAGATTGTTTCAGCGATTCGTAGCTTCATGGTTGAGAATGAATTCTTGGAAGTTGAGACGCCGATGTTGCACCCAATTCCTGGCGGTGCGTCAGCTAAGCCATTTGTAACCCATCACAATGCGCTTGATATGCAAATGACCCTGCGAATTGCGCCAGAGCTTTATTTAAAGCGCCTAGTTGTAGGTGGTTTTGAGCGGGTGTTTGAAGTGAATCGTAATTTCCGTAACGAGGGTGTCAGTGTTAGACACAATCCAGAATTTACCATGATGGAGTTTTACGCGACCTATACTGATTACAAGTGGTTGATGGATTTTACTGAAAATTGTATCCGTGCTGCAGCGATGGCGGCTTGTGGGACAGCGACACTGCAATATCAAGGGCGTGAATTAGATTTTAGTCAGCCATTCCAGCGACTCACAATTGTGGGGGCGATTAACAAATATGCGCCTCAATACTCGACTGAGCAGTTGGCAGACGCAGTGTTCTTAAGAAAAGAGCTGCTTAAGTTCGGTGTAAAGGCATTCGATCACGCAGGCTTGGGTGCTTTGCAATTGGCTTTGTTTGAAGAAACCGCAGAGAGCCAGTTGTGGGAGCCAACCTATATTATTGATTACCCAATCGAGGTTTCACCATTAGCACGTGCTTCAGATAACAACCCTGAGATTACAGAACGTTTTGAGCTCTTTATTACTGGCCGTGAAATTGCTAACGGCTTCTCTGAGCTCAATGATGCTGAGGATCAAGCAGCCCGTTTTCATGCACAAGTAGCCGCAAAAGAAGCTGGGGATGACGAGGCGATGTATTACGATGCTGACTTTATCCGCGCCTTGGAATACGGCATGCCGCCAACGGGCGGCTGTGGTATTGGGATTGACCGTTTGGTGATGCTGCTCACTGATAGCCCAAGTATTCGTGATGTGATTTTATTCCCGCACATGCGTAAAGAGACTTAAGCGAGATAAGATAAAGCGAGTCCTACCAAGCCGCAGGTGGTAATGACAATCAGTGTGTTGGCTTTAAATCTCGTCAGTGCAATAAATGCAATGATTGCAATCAAAAGCGCAGTAACGTCCAGTTGCTGCGCTTCATTTTTCCAGAAGGTGTGATACGCAAAGAACCAGGCCAAATTCAAAATGACGCCAACCACGGCTGCCGTAATCGCAGTTAATGGGGCAGAGAGTTTGAGTTGGCTGCGGGTTGTTTCAATAAATGGCGCGCCTATGAAAATCATCACAAAGCTTGGCAAGAAGGTAAAGAAAGTGGCGATGCCTGCGGTGGTTAAACCGGAAATCCAGAGCGGGACGTTGGGGAGAGCATGATTCACCCAGCCGCTCACAAAGCTAATAAAGGTGATCACCATGATCAGCGGACCCGGCGTGGTTTCGCCTAAGGCTAGCCCATCCATCATTTGTGTGGCCGAAATCCAGTGATAGTGCTCGACAGCACCTTGATAAACGTAGGGGAGGACTGCGTAGGCGCCCCCAAAAGTCAAAATGGCAGCTTTGGTGAAGAATAAACCCGTTTGGCTTAGGATGTGATCATAGCCGTAAGTATGGCCGATCAGAAAAAAAGCCGCGCCACCAATCATTAGCCCTCCAAAAAACGTTTTTAATAGGCGACCTAATTGATACTTTGCGTAATCAGGAATTGGGGTATCGTCATCAATAACGGCGGGCAAATGCGTTTGGTTCTTTTGTGATGGATGCGATGCTGTTTTGAAAGCTTGCGGCATCCAATGACTAGCCACCCAGCCAATCAATGCAGCAAAGCTGATAATAAATGGGAATGGTAATTTAAAAAAGAGAATACTAATAAATGAGAGCGCGGCTATCACTATCAATATAGGATGTTTTAGTGTACGAGTGCCAATGCGATAGGCGGCAAACAGAACAATTGCGACAACTGCGGGCTTGATTCCGCTGAATATACTTTTAATGAATGGGGCGTCACCATATTGCATATAGATGAAGCCAAAGCCTGCCAGAATAAAGAATGAAGGCAGAATGAATGAAAGTCCAGCAATGAGGCCACCTAAGGTTTTATGCATGAGCCACCCAATGTAAATCGCCAGTTGTTGTGCCTCTGGTCCGGGTAATAGCATGCAAAAGTTAAGCGCATGTAAAAAACGCGCCTCTGAAATCCAGCGTTTTTCGATCACAAGCTCTTGATGCATAATAGCGATCTGCCCGGCGGGGCCGCCAAAGCTAATAAACCCAAGTCTTAGCCAGTAAAGCAAAGCTTGCTTGAACGTGATGCGTTGTATTTTCATATTAGTTGTTAGTTTAAAAAAACAAGTATTTTTAATTGTTGAGTGGTCTTGATAAAACTCAATAGATTTTTTAATAAGTGTATCAGGGAAGCTTGAGGGAGTGACTCGGGAAACTGAAAACAAAAAATAGTAGCGTGAAATAAGAATCATTAAGTATTGGCTCAATTGGATTGGCTTTATATGCAAGTGGAATAAGGGCTCGAGAGGCGATTGTTGTATTTTTGCAACAAAATTTAACAAAAACACTTCCTGTCATCAAAATGTAACAAACCAGCTCCATAATCGCGCCGGTACTAGAGGTTTAGTTAAAGAATTTATGTTTTCTTACTTGGGAGTTATTATGAAATCAATGAAAATGCGTGGCATTACTGCTGCGGTAACTGGTGCTTTGTTATTCGGCTTCGGCGCGAATGCAATGGCTGATTCATCTGTTGATATTGTTAATGCGCTTGTTGCTAAAGGCGTATTGACTGAAGAAGAAGGTGCTTTGATTACTAAAGGCGCTAAAGAAGAAAAAGCAGCGAATGCTAAAGCTATTAAGAAAGCTGGCAAAGTAACAATGTCTGACGCGATTGATAACGCTACTGTATACGGCGACGTTCGTGTTCGTTACGAAGACCGAAGCGGTGATGGTATAGGCGGTACAGCCTCAACTGCTTCAGTTGCCTCTGCAGCTCAAGGCACTACCCCAATTGGTGTTGTTTTAATTGGTACAGCACCAACCAATGTATTCACTCCATCAAACTCTGGAAAAGCTGCAGTAGCTGCTTCATTGGTTAATGCAACAGAACGTCGTGAGAGAGCTAGATACAAAGTAACAATGGGCGTGAAAACAAACTCTGGTTCATGGTATTCAGATTTAGCTTTTGCAATGGGTGCAAATGGTCGTTCAGACAATGCAACATTTGGTAGCTATGGCTCAACGAATGGTGGCAATGCACTCAATAATAAAGAGGCTTTGTATGTCAAACGTGCAATGGTTGGGTTCAAAGCGACTGATTGGTTGACTTTGGAAGCTGGTCGTATGGATAACCCGCTTTACACTACTCCAATGGTTTGGGACGCAGACTTGACTTTTGAAGGTTTAGTTGAAAAAGTTAATTACAAAGTTGGTGATAATTTAGATCTTTTTGGAACAGCAGCTCAGATGCAATACTTGGGTGACAAAAAGTCGTACTTTGTAGGTGCCGGCACATCAACAACTACAAATGAATTGCTTGCATTCCAAGGTGGTGGTAAATACAAATTTAATGATAAGACTTCAGCAAAAGCAGCAATCACATATACAACCTACACACATGATGTAGCACAAGGTATTTTTAAAACTGGTACAGGCGCAGGTTTGTTGGGTCTAAATGCTGGTGTAAACAACTTGGAAATTATCGAAATTCCAGCCGAGATTAACCGGATGGTGACCGATAACGTCGGTGTAAAAGTTTTTGGGGATTATGCTTATAACACTGATGCTAGTGCTCGTTGTGCGCTTGCTGGCGGGTTGGCTTGTGGTGATGATAATGCGTGGATGTTGGGCTTGCATGTTGCATCAGCAAAGGATTTTAAATCATTTGAATCTAATAAGATGGCTGCTGGTGATTGGTCTGCAAGAATTTGGTACCAAGATGTTGGTGTCTATTCAGTTGATCAAAACGCAGTTGACTCAGACATCTTTGATTCACGTGTAAATATGAAAGGCACAACATTCAAAGCGCAATATAACATTCAAGATAATGTAATTGCCAACTTTGCATATGGTCACGCTACTCGTAAAAATAATTTAGTAGGTACTCCTACTGGAGCTGGTAACGATATCAGTGGTTTAAATCTTACATCATTCGATTTGTTACAATTTGACCTTACTTACAAGTTCTAAGATTTAGTTTTTAGATTCGTAAAACTAAAACGGTGCCTGAAAGGGCGCCGTTTTTTTTATTTTCTTTTTTAGTCCCATTTATTCTAATATGGTATTTTCAGCTTGATAATAAACTGCATTGGTCTATGGAAAAAATATCTACATCTTATACAAAAAGACTTTTAATTGAAGCTTCTAATCTTTATCAAAAAGGCAAATGGATACAGGCTAAAAAACTGTATTTGGAGTTAATTAAACTAATTCCAAATGATGCTGAATTATTGAAAAATTTAGGCATGATTGAGATGCAGTGTGGCAATCTTCAAGAGAGTGTTACCTTTTTAAATAAATCAATTTTAATCTCACCAAATCAATCTAACATTTTGTTTTATATAGGTAATATTTATTTGGCGCTAGGCAGGCATGAAGAGGCTGTTCTAAATTATGATTTGGCAATTAAATTAAACCCTAATTTTGCAGAGGCTTATAACAATCGTGGAAATGCACAGCAAGAGATCGATAGTTTTGAAGACGCATTAACTAGCTATTCTCAAGCAATTTCTATTGATTCTCATTATGGGGATGCATTCAATAATCAAGGGAATGTTTTGGTTGAGCTTAGTAGGTTTGATGAGGCTCTTGTTAGCTATTCAAATGCCATTTCTTTGAATATTTCAGACCCAGAATTGTTTTTTAATCGCGCTATTTGTTTTGACAAGTTAAAAAAGTTTGATGAGGCTATAGTGGATTATGACAAGGCAATTGCTATTGATCCTGGATACACAGAAGCATACTTTAATCGGGGTGTTGTTCATAACCAATTGAAAGATTTTGATAATGCTATCTTAGATTATGGTCATGCAATTAAGCTAAAGCCTGATTATGCAAAAGCATATATTAATCGCGGTAACGTATTATTACAACTTAAACGATTTAATGATGCGTTAGTTGATTACGATGAGGTTATAGCTCTCGGCTTTGAGGATGAAGAGACATATTTAAATCGTGGCCGTGCTTTTTATGAATTGAAATGGATAGATGATGCTCTAATAAGCTTTGATAAAGCTATTGAATTGAAAGTTGATAATTGTGCAGCTTATCTTGCTAAAGGCCTGGCACTTCAGGATCAAAAGCGACATGATGATGCGTTGTTTTATTTAGAATCTGCAAGTAAGATCGAACCTGATAACATTTTAATTATCGAGCAGATATTAGCTTCTAAAAGTCACTGTTGTGATTGGGTCGACTATGAAATATTGCTGAATAAGATTGTTGAAAATAGCCAGAATGCTAGAGGCATTTTTCATTTGTTTGCTTTGATTGACAATCCAAAGATTCACCAAAAAGTTTCTAAATTATTAGCACAACAATTCTGCTCAGAAGTAAAAATTTTGTCGAATATTCCAAAACATCCTATTAATAAAAAACTTCGTATTGGCTACTTCTCAGCTGATTTTCATGAGCATCCAGTTTCATTCTTGCTAGCTGAACTATTTGAGCTGCACAATAGAGAATCCTTTGAAATTGTTGCATTCTCCTTTTCGAGATATAAAGATAGTCCGATGAGGAAAAGACTTGAAAAGGGCTTTGATCAATTTATAGATGTTAAGAATAAAACAGATCAAGAGGTCGTTACGCTTGTAAGAGATATGAAAATTGATATTGCTATCGATTTGGGTGGGTATACTGGGGATTCTAGAACCAAAATATATGCAATGAGAGCTGCGCCAATACAAGTTAACTATTTAGGTTTTTCTGGCACTATGGGAGCTGAGTTTATAGATTATATTATTGGCGATAGCAATTTAATTCCGATTGAGGCGCAATCCTATTTTTCAGAGATGGTCGCTTATCTTCCTGGATCCTTCATGGTAAATGATTCAACATTAAAGCCTTCAGAAGAGGCTTTTTCACGTAAAGATTTTAATCTGCCAGAAAAGGGATTTGTTTTTTCCTGTTTTAATGCTTCATACAAAATAACGCCGGCTTCATTTCTTGGTTGGATGCGCATACTAAAGGCTGTAGATGATAGTGTTTTATGGCTATCTCATATGAATGAAACAGCCATGAAAAATCTTAAAGACAAAGCCGACGAGTGTGGCATAGATCCTAACCGTATTATTTTTGCTTCAAGAATGCCATCACTCAATGATCACTTGAATCGAATTAGATTGGCAGATCTATTTTTAGATACTTTTCCCTATAACGCTCACACCACAAGTAATGATGCGCTTCGTGTAGGTTTGCCCGTTCTTACTTTAATGGGTAAATCATTTGCAAGTAGAGTTGCTGCAAGTTTATTGAATGCAGTTGATATGCCTGAGTTGATTACGAATTCTCAAGAGGAGTACGAGGCTCTAGCAATCGAGCTTGCTTCCAATACAGGAAAACTTAAAAATCTAAAAAATAAATTATTAAACAATCTTCCGGATTCATATTTGACTGATACAAAACGTTTTACTAAGAATCTTGAGTCTGCTTATCAACTTATGTATCAGCGCTATCAAGATGATTTGCCACCAGATCATATTTACGTTGATGCCTAATTCCTAGCAATGCTTCGAATGTAAAGAACCCGCTTCGGCGGGTTTTTTATTGCTTGTAACTTTTAAGTTAGTCTAGCTTTCGCTAGTGCCTGTTGTAATGTTTCCATATTTCAATTAATATTGAAATATGGAAACAAGATCAGTTACGGTAGTCCTCTCAGCGCTTGCTCAAGAATCTCGATTGATCATTTATCGAACGCTGATTCAAGCAGGTCCTTCGGGAATGTCTGCAGGCAAGATTGGCGATGTCACAGGGATTCTGCCTTCGTCTTTATCTTTTCACTTGAAAGAGCTTTATCATGCTGAATTGGTCAGTTATCGTAATGAAAGTCGATTTGTGATTTACTCAGCCAATTTTAATTTGATGAATGAAGTGATTCAATATTTAACAGAGAGTTGCTGTGGGGGCAGTCCCTGTTTTTCGTCAGAGTCCCCATTTCAATTAGAGGAGAAAACATTATGAGTCAGAGACTTTTTAACGTATTAATTTTATGTACAGGCAACTCTGCTAGAAGCATTATGGCAGAAGCATTGTTTAATACTCTCACCATCGGTAACGGTCGTTTTAAAGCCTACAGTGCTGGGAGCTTTCCAAAAGGGGAAGTTAACCCCTTTGCCATTGAGCTGATTAAATCAATCGGTTACCCGCTAGAGAATATGAGAAGCAAGAGTTGGGATGAGTATTCAACACCAGAAGCTCCGGTGATGGACTTTGTGATTACGGTTTGTGACAATGCAGCCAATGAAGTTTGTCCAATATGGCCTGGTAGCCCTTTAACTGCGCATTGGGGCTTTGAAGACCCAGCATCTGTAGAAGGCTCTGATGAAGAAAAAAGAGATGCATTTAAAAGAGTATTTCATGAAATTCGTTCTCGAGTGAGTGCTTTTGCTCAACTGCCATTAGAAAGCCTAGATCACTTATCGATTAAGCATGAAATGGATAAGATAGGCCAAGCACATTAATTATGACTATATTTGAGCGTTATTTATCGATTTGGGTCGCTATTTGCATCGTGGTTGGCATTGTATTGGGTCAGTTAATGCCGAATGCTTTTCAATCGATTGCGCAAATTCAATTCGCTCAGGTAAATCTGCCTGTTGGTTTTCTGATCTGGGTCATGATTATTCCCATGCTCATGAAAATTGACTTCGCTACAATCAATCAAGTTCAACAACATTGGAAAGGGATCAGTGTCACCCTTTTTATTAACTGGGCCGTAAAGCCATTTTCCATGGCATTCTTAGCTTGGCTATTTATTCGCGGTGTATTTGCGTCCTATTTGCCAGCAGAAAATATTGATAGCTATATTGCTGGATTGATCCTGTTGGCAGCAGCGCCTTGCACCGCCATGGTGTTTGTTTGGAGTCGGTTAACCCAAGGTGATCCACTATTCACGCTTTCTCAAGTCGCCTTAAATGATGCGATTATGATTGTGGCGTTTGCTCCAATTGTTGGCTTATTGCTTGGTATTTCTGCCATTACTGTTCCCTGGATGACGCTGATTACTTCTGTGATTTTGTATATTCTGATCCCAGTTCTCTTAGCTCAATTCCTTAGAAATTTATTGTTGAAAAGAGGTCAAAACGCTTTTGATTTACTGATGAATCAAATAGGCGGTTGGTCAATTTCTGCTTTATTGTTGACGCTTGTGATGTTGTTCGCTTTTCAAGGCAAGGCCATCTTAGAAGAGCCACTTATCATTGTTATTTTAGCGATCCCAATTCTAATTCAAGTGATTTTTAATTCCAGTTTTGCTTATTGGCTTAATCGTTTGTTAGGTGAGAAGCATTGTGTGGCGGGACCATCGGCGTTGATTGGGGCAAGTAATTTCTTCGAATTAGCCGTGGCAACAGCAATTAGCCTATTTGGCTTACATTCTGGGGCTGCTTTAGCGACGGTTGTAGGGGTTTTAATTGAAGTGCCATTGATGCTATGTGTTGTGAGCGTTGTTAAACGAAGTAAGACTTGGTACGAGCGCACTTAAAAAACGGCTTTATCAATTAAGTGAAAGAGGGGTGAGTTAACACGCTCCTCTCTATGACAGTCTCTGATCCACTTTTTTACCAAACTTCTTATTGCCTGAATTTTTTGTGCATGAGGCTTGTCAAAAAAGCTTCTTATTCCTAGACTAGAATCATAAAAATCCTATTCATCTATTTTCTGATCATCACATGAAACGCATCTGCCCTTTAATTTTTGTCATGCTGTTAGCACTCGTTATTGATTCTCCAATCGCGCTTGCTGAAACATTGAATTCCCAATCTTGGTTAAAGCCGACAGTTAGCGCCTGGAAGGTTATTCCGTTGCTTAATGTGGGTGATGCCGCTGGACCTAACAGTTATCGCATGGTGGGTATACCTGACGGTTTAGGCGCTTTGAATAATGGAGATGGTACCTTAGCAATTTATATGAATCATGAGCTTGGCAAAGACCAAGGTAAAAATCGTCTTCATTCTGCACATGGCGCTTTTGTTTCACATTGGACTTTAGACATTGCGAGTCTGAAAATTGTGGCTGGCGAAGATTTAATCCAACAGGTCAAAATCTGGATGCCTGAGGCGCAAAAATATAGCACTTCTCCTGCTTATAGTTTTAATCGCTTATGCTCAGCAGATTTGCCGCCGTTGACTGCCTTATATAATGCGGCTTCTGGCAAAGGATTTAACGGCCGTTTATTTATGAATGGCGAAGAAGATCGAACTGGTGGTCGTGCTTTTGCCCACGTGGTAACTGGGGAGCAAAAAGGGATCAGTTATGAACTTCCATACTTAGGTAAATTTGCTTGGGAAAATGCGGTGGCAAACCCAAGTACAGGTATTAAAACCGTGGTGATGGGCATGGATGACAGCCCAGGCGGCCAAGTGTATATGTATGTGGGGGAAAAGCGTGCCACAGGCAATCCGGTAGAACAAGCTGGCTTAATGGGCGGCAATCTATACGCAGTCAAGGTTGATGGTAAGCATTTTAGTTTTGCTAATTTAGGGGACGTTTCTGCACTAAGTGGCGATGATCTCGAAAAGGCAGGACGTCAGGCAGGAGTGGCAAATTTTATGCGCCCAGAAGATGGGTCGTGGGACGTTAATCATCCGAACATTTTCTACTTTGCAACGACCGATAAGATTGATGGGACAAGTCAATTGTTCCAATTAACTTTTGAGGACATCAGCCATCCAGAAAAAGGGGGGCTTATTCAAGCCATCTTAAATGCCAAAGACATTGGGGCGCAGATGTTCGACAATATTACAGTAGCGGGGGATGGCAAAGTACTCGTGGAGGAGGATCCTGGTGACCATCCTCATATGGCAGGGATTTGGCTATTTGATCCTAAAACTGGAAAGGCTGAAAAGGTATTGAGCGTCACGCCAGAGGCGTTTCTAAACAAAAACAGTCCGGAATTCTTGACTCAAGACGAAGAAAACTCTGGGATCATTGAGGTCACGGATTTAGTCAACCATGCACCATGGTTTGAGGTCGGTAGGCGTTACTTTTTAGGCTCGCTTCAAGTCCATGCTAAATCGAGTGACCCAGAGTTAGTGGAAGGTGGGCAGTTGTATCTGATTTCAGGTCCTGACACTGCATCTAAGTAAGCCAAGAAACACCCACATCTAAGGAATAAGATTTACAAAGCCATGAATACAAATGCACTGCACCTATGCGTTTGTAAATTCTATGACCTTGGTTTTTTAACTAGATTGGTTTTGATGTAGGTCTTGGTTAAGTGGTCAAGTTGCACAAATTCAAATACCGCGCTATTTTTAACTACAGTGACGCCAACTTCAGCAGCTTCTTTGAATGAGGCTTGCTTCTTGTTTATCGTAATACTGCTCAAGTAGTAATTGGCTTTGTTTTTAGCCATCCAACCCATGCCAGTGACATCACAATAATGTTTATCGAAGGCAAAGGTGATAGAAAAGTTGATGTAATCAGCATGGTGCTTGATTAGCTGAAAATCGAAAAAGCCTATTGTTTTAATCACCAATGTAGCCCTACTAACTCATTAAGAAACTTATGACGTTAAGAATAATACCAAAGGCCATGTTTAGAATGGTGTGAATTTTACAATGCTTATTTGAATGCTTATGTGAAGGATGGATGAAGGTTATGTGAAAAAAATAGCGCCACGAATGGCGCTAATAAAGGGAGTTAATGCTTAGGAGAAGCATTAATGCAATCTTAAGTT
>Ga0114964_10001096_pt1 | contig 20017 bp, 19 predicted proteins | sample C_131016_MF_Meta_FD_92638 | JGI IMG/M metagenome (GOLD analysis project Ga0114964, IMG submission 92638) | Freshwater microbial communities from Lake Croche, Canada to study carbon cycling - C_131016_MF_MetaG | ecosystem: Environmental > Aquatic > Freshwater > Lake | place: Lake Croche, Canada... | reverse complement strand
TTCCATCCAACCATCGTCACAATTCATAGAAGACGCTTGGACTATGAGTTGATCTTTCGGTTTTCTAGTTTGTTGCCATTCACGCAAAGTCATTTTCATTTTTGCGCGTATATGTATAAATAATAAAGTTTACTTTATATCCGTGCATATTTATCGCCAAGTATATAGCATCCGCTAGCACGGGGTATACGGCCCATGGATTTTAGAGAAGATCTGGCTGTAAATCCAACAGATTTTCCTTGTTTAAAAGAACTCTCAGCTTGTCTTGCCCGCTTCATCGTGCGAAATGGACTCTTCGATACAAATTTGGATGACCAGCCGTATTTCTTACGACGACATGTTTGACCTCTGGCATTCGACATTCTTTTTATTCTTTCATGAGAAATAATAATTTCAACACTTCGGAGTCATCCCTATCATCTCTAAAAAAGCTGTATCCGTTTGAAATAAGATATGTAGAAATTCTCCTACAACAAACCAAGCAGTAAAAGAAACTATGATATTCACTTTGTATATATATGATGTTATCATGGCGATGAGCAGAGTTCCTAAGATATCATACAGGGATAAACCTAGAAAACGAGTGGAGTGAAATCCTTGCCCACGCACTCCCAATATATTTGCATATGGACACGGCATTCTCTTTTTATTATTTAAACAGAATTAATAAAAAGATAAAAGATACATAATGACGGAAGAAACTACTACTCAGCCGGTTTTATCGTACGGGTGTAAGATAGGGACTTTGATGTTTGTGGGTTCTATGATCTTAGTTGGTGGAATAATTGCAGCGGTCGTTCTGACAAGCGGGCATTAGGACCGACGACGACGGCGTGTAGTATTTTTCTTTCTAGATTGAGAATTTGAATTCGTCAGATAATTCAAGTTGCTTAAGACATGATCGGTATTGAAAGCTTTTATTGTGCGCAAGTCGAGCTTGTAGTCTTTCATCAAGTGCTTCATGGTACGCACAACAGCATCGTGGGTTCTTAGTAAATCTTGGCGCATATTTTCTGAGGTTGGCTCATTCACCAGCTCATACAGAGCATCTTTCAAGTGTGCCATGCCATTCAGCGTGCTCATGGCATATGAGCGCTGAATATGTTTATCTTTTACTGCAGCAATTCTACCGACGTGCTCTAGCTCAGATTCCGCCCACATCATCGCTGATTTCGCCGTCATATCGTACTTGTAAGGAGCTGCCATTTCTAATTAGAATATATATTAATCTTCAATCATACAAGCACCTGTTAGGACAAGTTTTTCAGCTTCCTTTGCAGACCCCTTTGCCTTAGGATCTCCTTCGATCTTGTAGGCACACTTTCGGTAATATACGCGCCTCTTCACCCACTGGTGCTGGTAAACGTCATGAGAATCCACAATATCCACGATGATCGGGACGACTTCTCTTTCATCCTTACGAACACGTAGGATACGACCAGTACTTTGTTCTATTTTTTTGCGAGGCGATGCCATCAACATGGTATTAAGAGTTTTGATATTCATCGCTTCAGAAGCCATAGCATAAGTGCCGAGCAAGACTTGGCAATTCTTTGCCCCTTCTTCTCTTATTTCTTCCTTCATACCACCGATGTAGTATCCGATACTGACCCCTCTAACACCTTTCAATAGACCTTGCTCTAAACGTTCCAAGTGCGACTTACGTTCGCTCAAGACAAGAATCTTGCGTTTGGGATCTTTGACAAGTTCGCAGAGAAGTTGGTCTATAGTTTCATTCCGTGCTTCGCAATCCACAATCTGGGTGAGAAGTCTGGCGAGAATCATTTCTCCACGAGAATCCATCGGAACATCGGTGTATTTGAGATCATCTGTGTGAAAGTTAATCTTACGAACAACGACATCAGGATCGGCTTCTCTTGTCTTTTCCCAATATACCGGTTTGCCAAGAAACCATTCAAATACTTTGGTAAGGCCATCATCTCTTGTGGGTGTTGCCGAAAGTCCAAGCATTTTCTTGGTTTGAATCTTGGTTAAGACTTGGCTGAAATTTGATGCGCCGAGATGATGGCACTCATCAAAGACAGCAAAACCGAATCCACGGAACTCTGTTTCTGCAAACTCTCTGCGAACTAGAGTTTGGATCATAGCAATACAACAATCGTAATGATGAGTAATCTGTTTCTTAGATTCTTGTAAAACACCAATCCGGATTCCAGGCATAAGAGCAGAAAGCTCACCACTCCACTGCTGCAACAAGAATTCTTTGTCTACAATTATCATAAAGCGTTTTCCAATCTTGGCAGCGGTTTGAATCGCCATAAAAGTCTTTCCACGGCCACAAGGAACACAGATAAGGCCGTTGGCACCAGCGAGTAAGAATTGATCCACAATAGCTTCTTGATAGTCGTAAGGTTTTCCCACAAATTTCAAGTCAGTACGCAAAGGATCACCATCAACAAGAATACTTTGCTGCGCTTCTCCAAAAGTATCTTTTGCCCAAATACGTGGGAGATAGAATCGCGTAGCAGTTTCTTTATAAAGACGAAAGGATTCTCCTTCTTTGGCAAAAGGACCTGAAGATTTTGGAGCTACGGTTAACTCTTTACGAATCTTAAGAATTTCTTGGGGGGTTAGACTATCTTTTCGTATAGCATATCCAAGATGAGTAAGAACGCGCGGACATGTCTGTAAATCCATAGTGGGGACCTGTATTTCTACAAAGTCCTACATCAAATTTAATTTTACACGATTAGATGGAGACCATATCCGTGGCAGTATCGGGTGTCATAATTCTTTTTACACCTCTTTTGGGTCCGATGGGGTACAATTTCAGGTCTGTAGAAAACACCTTCATACGACTCTTGCTCGTATTATATATCACACTCTCGGCAAATACAGGGTATATGTCCGGACTTATGTCGTTCTTGGCTGTGTATAGTATCTTGATAGAAAGAAATCATGAGGCTTTGTTGACTTACAAGGTAATCAAGGAAAAACATTATGAAACGTTGCGTGAGAAACACTGTGAGTCTGTTGCGAAAATGAAGCAGCCTCCTTATTTTGAACGTGTTGTTATGGATCCTCGTACGACACAACAAGAAAAGAATGCAGCTTCAGCAAATTTTCAAAATGCTGAAGATTTAAAAGATAATATTCCTCGTATGGACCCCGCGCCTCTTACAGATGATGCTCCTAAATTTTACAGAGATAAGAAGCTTCTCTAAGATGTTTAGTAAAAATAACAACTCATAAATACAATATGTATGACTTGTTAAAAATATAGTACTATATTCGTTCATGTTCACTTATGTTGCATTTGCTGGAGTATTTGCGGGAGCATTTGAGTAAACGCTGTCATGGCGGCACCTGTATTTGGTGAATTTTGGCAGATATTTGCGGCATCTGATGCAGCGCCGGCGGCTTTATTTGCTACCTTTACAACTCCTTGGTTCGTAGCAACGTCATCCCACGCAACGTTTCCTAATATATGCATTTGTTCAAAGTTTGAGCAACTGTAGAACTTGTCTTGAGAATCTAAGTCTGCCATCGTTTTTATAGGATTTCCATCTTTTGTTTGTGCTTTTGTTGCTAACATATATCTTAAAAGAGACTTATCTTCTATACATGTATGGATCTGTCCTGTTTGTTTACACTTGATAGTTGCAGGATTATAGGTTGGGTGTTTTCCTGATCCTTCTCTTTCGCCTGTCATTCCAATCTCTTGTATTTCTAAGACTTTTGTTGAGTCAGTTTGTGTCTTAGGGAAGCATGTTGCGTTGGCTAACATCTTTATGTTGGAACAGCTCTTAGGATGACCTTCATCGCGATTTTTATCAGAAAATATCAAACACCATGTTGTAGCATTTGCAGTATTTATAGGATCGCTATATAGTTTTAATTTTGTTGTATCAATCTTATTTATGGTATTTGTTCCTGTTTTATTGCGCTTACCTGAAGTACATCCAGCAAATTTTTCATCTTCTGATTCAAAATAGTTAGGCATAGTACTAGGACAACGTTTGTAAGCTTTGTGTGCCAAGTATGCTTCTCTGTAAGCTGTGCACGTTGGAGTGCTTTGTCTTGATTCTGACAAAGAACATATTACAGTCCCTGTACACTTTCCCTTTTCAGTAGGTCCATCACAGCAGAGAGTCATGCCATTTTTATCTATGAATGATGTAGTTCCAGCCGGGCATTTTGTAATAAGTAGATCTGACGTTTGTGTAAGAGTGGGGTTCTCGAATGATTCAAGAGTTTGTTCTTGATCTCTGAATGTTTCGTACACGTGTGATCCATAAACTGCAAAATATGCAAGTGTTGTTAAAATTAAAATAACAGCTATCCAGCTCAAACTGAGCTTCATCTATATAATGGAAATAAGAGAACTTGATATTAGGCATGAGGTCCTAAAGATACGGGAACAGGAGGCATAGGAACAGGGGGCATAGGAGGAGAAGGTATAGGAACAGAAACAGGGGGCACAGGAGGAGCCAACGAAGAATTTGCAGCTCCTACTGCTCCAGCAAGAGTTGCTGCCGGTTCTAGGAACTGTGGTTTATTGAAAGAAGTTCCACGGAATATGAAAACAACTCCAACGACAATTATAGAAATCAATATCAAAAATATTATTGAGAAGGCAATTATAAATCTTATCCAACTCTGGCTATTGTCTAATTTAACATTCGTACCTGACAAATCAATAGCATACTCACCACCCTTTTGATCAGCAATAACTTCACTCACATTTATAGGCGTATTCGTATTTTCATCCACATAAATGTTTCCATATTCATCAATCTGTGATGCCAAATCAATAGGATAACACTTTACATTATTCAATTGCCGTACGAGACCCTGCTGGTTGCCACGATCAAAAGAAGATAATTTTGTTCCTGATAGAGCTTTCACCGATATTTCGAAATAAGAAGGAATTGTCGCATTCTGTGTATTGTTATTATCAAAATGAGGCTCTGTACCAATCAAATACGGATCTTTATTATCATATACGTATACAGGAATAACGCCTTTCATGAAATAATTAAAAATTTCATCAAACGTTTTTCTACGATATGTGTTAAAGGGTGTTTGTGCCGTGGGTAGAGTTTGGGGATTTGTTAAATTACGATCTGAGTTTAGCCAGCCAGGAAGATTTGATCCGTCAGCTTTTAAAGAAGTTTTAAATATACAGAAAGTGTAAGGTTTGAGTATAGTCTGGCGATTATAGTACAAACAGAATTCTAGAGTTGCGAAACTGGCCGTTGACTTCGGCTCGCCAAAGTTCAGAATCTGATTCATCGTAGAACCAGCAGGTAGATTCACTCCTGTAAAGAGTGAATTGATCAAAGGATTTGCTGTTTCTTTATTACCATCATAGGTGATGGGAATGCAAATATGAAAGATATCGCCGCCAGCAGAAGTAAAGACAAGACTAATCTGAATTCCACTCGTGTCCCAGATTGCTGCATGAATTGCCATGAAAGAAAGAGTGAAGCTTTGATTTTGAAAACGGAGTGTTGTATTAGGATCGGCTCCGTAAATATTCTCTGAAGCCAGATTCATCAAATAATAGTTATCTTGAGCAAAGTAAGCAACTAAGTTTGATGTATCCGTAGTTGCTGTAGTTTTTCTTCTATACTCTGACAATCCTGATACACTCTGTGGGGGGATTGATAGAGGTGCTCCACTCATGACGAATGGGGATACAGGTTGTGCTGTGAGAGGATAAGTCAAACCCCCATCAGGTGAACGTAAGAGCGCATCTTTTGTTATACATAACTCGGATGTACTCATCTACTAAATCGCGTTTACGAATACCTAGGACCATCAAACCCATATAGGGTAACTTTCGCATGTTCGCCGGTAGGCACCAATTTTACAGTATCTCCATTAAAAACTTCAGCACATCCAACATTATCTTGACAATCGCGTTTTTTGAACGTCAAAGGAAGAGCCACAGGATTATATGTATCTGTGCGCGTGTAGTAGTTGAAGTAGTCGCTTCTGGCAGCGACGCGGCGGCCAAACAAAGGTAGGACTTTTCCATCAGAACCTGATATTACACCCATTTGTTGATACTCTTCAGGAGGACCACGTGTAGGTATAGGATCCAAGGCACCGCGTGTAGGATATTCCAAAGGAGTATTCCAGAATCTTTGAGGTCGGGGTGCTCTCATATAACGATCATCACCCCTATCTTGCACAACAACCGTTGAAGATGGTTTTCCACTTGCAGAAGGCACTATAATGATTTCCTGCTTGCCTTTTGTAAGTATAATATAAATTACCATCAATAAAATAATACCGAATAATACGATTTCAGAAACAGTCTTCATTCTACTACGCGGAAGGAGGTTTCGGCATAGTCCCCAACTTAAATTCACCAGCAGAAGCGCCAGCACCAGCACCCATGACGGGATTGAACATCGTGCCAAACGTGTCCATCATCTGCTTACCTTCGCTCACCATCGGTGCGAATGACTGCAACATGCCCATCAACGCCTTCTGCGTCTCAATCAACTGCTTCGTGTCCTGGGTCATCGCCTGTATCTGGTCAGGCTTCAGCGCCTTCAAGGCATTTATCACAGTCGTGCCGGCATCAATATGAAATCCACCCGCAGTATCTGTAGGTATCTGACCCAGCTTGAATAGACCGCTGTCTGTTGCCGCACCCTCTTTCTTCTTTTCCTGCTCTTTAGGAGCCTCTGCCGGCTTGGAAGTTGCCGTAACATTCTCCATATTTTCTGTAGCTTCCTTGTTCTCACTCAACGTCATGTCAGTTGCCTGAGCATCCTCAAATCCTTCACTCATAGCTGAACCAACACCCTTGATGGCTTTGTGATTGTTCTTCATTTTCGCAATACGATTGGAAATCTCTATAGGATCTACCTTATAACCCTCGTGCTTTATCGGAGCAGGACCTACCACAGGATATATCATATTCATAAAGAGTACTGCCACTATCGCAATCTCGTAAGAATTGAATATCCCGTAAGCAATTCCACCTACAGCAACGCTCACTAGGTACTGCACAAAAGGAAGCTTGAAAATCCCATACACGATGAAGATTGAAAAGAATAAAATAGATATCATTTCAGTTTCTTTTGTTGACTTCCAACCTTTCATCCTTCTAATCTACTATAATGAAAGAAGGGGCGCAATTATTCTGTGTAAAATCCAGAATGTGAAACCAACCATTAAAGAAACAAATAAAAGACCCGTCAAATGAAACTCGCCTGTAGCTTTGATGAAATTGGGCATATAGTGGGCAACAAGAACACGGATAGGAGAAAGAGAGAATATGAAAAATAACAAAGTTACTATAAACGGAATCTTGATCTCGGAAATAATAGAACCGTAGATATTCTTGGATGGCGGCTGATAATGCAAGGCCCCAGGGATAGGAGGTGTAGGAACATAAGAATTCTGTTGAATTCCGCTACCAGAATCATGGACGGAAGCCATGGCCGCAGAAAAGTCGGCAGGAGTAGGATGCTCAGTACCAATCATATGTGCCATAGGAATATGAGAATCCATCATGATATTTTGCGTAGAAGGCTGCGTTTGTGTGTAAGAGGGAGGTGTTTGCATAGGCATAGCAGGAGGAATGCCGTTGCTGCGATTATCCGTCGGGATATTCAAATCAGACAATATCTTCTGAACGAGATCCCCGTCAGAACTAGGCGCTGATGAAGGATCGAGGTCTGATAAAAGCGTCCCTGCCGCCGCCATATTCTACAAATCATTCCCTACGAGAGTTTCATCCAGTCTAACGCAGCACGGGAGATATAGCCACAAAAGTTTCAATCACACCCGTGGCCGGACAATCAACAATTTCAGAACGAAATTGATAACACTTTGAACCAATTCGAAACGTTGACTTCTTCATTTCATCAATTGAAGGAGCTTTCTTTATAAAGCATTCTTCTCCCTTACATGCAGGAGATAGGATGGCAACAATACCAAATCCAATTATGAAACTGAAGAAGATTGCGAATTTTTCTGTTTTGAGTATCTCATACATTCTTGCTTGCTACTATTAGAATGTTAAACAACTTTCGCATTATCCCTTTTATTATAGGAATTATCTCTGGGTTTGTTATATTCTCATTTTATAAGCCTGAAAAGAGAATTATACGTCAATATCCTCACCCATCGTCGAATGAGAACAAAACTTTTCGTGATGCAAATGGTGCCTGCTATAAGTATAGCACGCATCAAGTAGACTGTGATGCGAATGAAGCCACTCTGCGCGACTATCCCATTCAAGGATAGAACTCATGCCTCATGCCTTGTGTTTACGATAATATCCCTTTAACACATTCGCCCGTTGATGCTTAGCTTCTTCTAGTGTCTTTCCATGCTCTGTATAACTTCCTCCTGCCTGACCTATGTTCTCCTCATCCTCCTCTTTTTCTTCATCCTCATCCGCGGGTAGCTTTGCGCGTACAGCTTGCCACGCTTGACCCAAAGTATTAGGACCCTTCCACGATCCACGCTCCATGGCAGCAGGATCTGTCTCAGAAAGTCCTATACCCCACCTACCCTCCTTCGGATTCGCGTAGACCAAAGTATCATTCTCCGTCTTCTTCAAGACTTTTGCGTACATAGGAAATTGACTCAAAAGACTCGTAAGAATCTGAATCCAGAGCTCACGAGGATTCTCCACATCTCCAACAATTCGGCTAGAAATCTTGAGAATCTCAGAAGGAGAACGCGATTTCAATATCATAGGACCAAACTCTTTTCTGCGACCTAGTTGCGTAATTCTTTCTACTTCATATGCTTGTGTAAGACTGTTATATTTTGTGCCATTATACACAAACTCTACCATCGTCTCAGGCGACAATTGACCAAACTCTGGATCCTTAGGATCTGAGAAAAAGACAAATGTCTCTGTTGGACCCTCTGCTGCAGCCTCGCCTTCCAAGTCTATCGGCCTCTCCACCTGCTCCTCGCCCACAACAACATATTCCTCAAAAGGACGTGTGCGAAGCTGTAGGCCAAATACAGGATACTTTAACTTCTTCACTTGATAAAACTCGTCAAGCATAATTTCACGAATTTCTAAACGCTTGTACTCATGTGTCCAACGAAGAGGAGAACGAAGCTGAGAACGTAAAGAATCAAGACGTGTTAGCTCACTATGATATTTTAAGTATTCCGCCGCTGATCCCGTATCTCTCCACTCTTGCATCGCTTGTTTGAGATTTTGCAAATTTTCCACAAATTCTCTTTCTACTGTCGCTAATTCGTCGCGACGCCTGACTTCTGCTTCAGATTCTCCTGGAGGAGCAGGACGATACACGGGAAGAGGAATAACTTTTGCTGCCTGTCCTTGCATTTCAGGAACTTGTAAGTCGCCCGTCGCTGTGAATGTAAACAGTCCAGGTTTCTTCGCCCGGGCACGAAAAAACGTTTCACTATTCTTTGGAATAGCCATAGGGCGTTGTTTTTTCTCTTTTGGTGCCGTTTCTTCCATCTAACAGTTCCTATATACATTTAGAATCATGTCTTCTCTAGCAAAGAATGAAACTACAAAGCTCACAGTCGCTATCGCTTGCTCACTCTTAGTGGGTGCTGTAGGAATGACATTAGTCTCCACAGAACTCTTATCACCCATCATAATTGCTTTCATCATTCCCGTTGCTGCCTATGTTATTTCCATTCTCATCAGCGTAATCTATCAATACTCTACCTGTAAGACTGTCAATATGGCATCTATCTTAATCAGCGATACGACTATCCTAGCGACAAATGGAGGAATAAGTGCTCTTCTCTTATTTGAATCAATTCCTATCTTTCGCTACATATTTGGTACGTACGCTCCAAGAAGCCCCATAACAGGACTGCCGTATTCACCAGAATCGGCAGAATATGTGGCAGCTATGGAGAATGAGAATCATTATAAGATACAATTCTTATCAGGGATCGTAAAAGCTGTTATACCCATGTATTTGTCAGAACAAGTGAAAAATGGCATGGTATATATGTACTGGAATTTCTGGATGACTCTTCTCCCCTTGTACTTTGTATTGAGTATACAAGGATTGTGTAATTAAGAATTAGGCTCTTCTTCGCCCAAATATACATACTTAGGAACTCCTGAGAGTTTCGTTGCTTTCTTATTCAAAACATAGTATCCCTTGGGCAAAGTCTGTGCAGCCTCTTCCATCTCAGGCATGGAAATCGGACCACGACTATTTACATTCCTCCTTGAATTGCTGTTGGGAAATTCAGCCGATGACTCAGGCATAATTATCGCCATCAAAGCAATCACCATAAAATACGATGCAAGAGCCCAGACAATACAGAAAAGCCAAAAAGGGAATGGAGTATAACGGTCTTCACGCTTACCTATTCCAAACTCTTTCCAATTTCCATCCGGAGAAAACATCATGGCAGGACGTATAACTAAAACGATTCCTACGCCCAATAAATATACAAGCCCAGCTATGATAAAAGTAAGCATTCTGGACGTTTCTATTGTTTGTGAAATTTTTACTAAACTTTACTAATACTCATCTTCAGCCATACCCCCCTCATCATAATCCCCACCCATTCTATCACCACCTGCATCGTAGTCCGCACCAAAGTCAGCGCCAAACATATCCATTATACGATCACCTCCTTCTGGCGCATAGTCCACAATTCCTGCAGCAGCTCTTTCTGCCCGCTCAGTTTCATAACGCTCAGGATCGTATTGACGAATAGCCTTTGAACCACCTATCGCCCACTTCCCCATTCCCAAACTCATCAACGTTTTCTCCACTCTCTTCTCATCCTTTGACATTCTGTCCATTTCACCGATGAATTGCTGCTTCTCTTTCTCAACACGCTTTTCCAAAGATAAACGAATTTCTTCCTCAGTAGGCGTCTTGCTAATAACAGCATACTTGGTAAGACTCTGCGCCAAAGCACGATACAACGCTTTCATATTTACCACACCCCCCTCATCTTCCGTCGGACCATCCTCATCCGTCCCATACACTTCGACGTCAGGAATCTCATGAGGATCCAAGAACTTTTGTATGGTTCCCATGACATACGCACGCAGTAAATACTGCGTCATGAGTTGTCCTCCAGGAGTTAATACAGAACGTAAAACAGGAAATACTGACTTGCAAATACGACTCAAATCGTCGATGAATGCGCGCACTTTGCGCAAAGCAAGTCCCTTCAATTCACTATCATCGCCTATTGTCTTCAAGTAGTTTCCAAGACCCTTGATCATGATATCATTCTCAGTATCTTTTGAAAGTTCGTAGCTAGAAAGAATCTTAAATTTGGAGACATCAATTCTGGAAATCCAGCGCTTGAATGGAACTAAGATACAAGCTGTAATAGACTCTCCACACTCGCGAGGACTTCTTCTGGTTAACGATTCAATATATCTAAATACGTCATCGCCTAGACGTATGCGAATAAACCCTTCTTTTTCTATAATAGTCTGCACAAGATCTTCAGAAGCTTTGGCGATTTGAATACGCGTAGCAGAAGGTCCTAACTCAGCCAAAACAACCTGGATTGAATTTAACATAGAAGCCCATCCTGCCATAGGAGGAACTTCTTGAAGTTCTGCCAACATATTTGACATTTTTGGTACAGGTACCACAGGGTCCTTTACAACGTGAGAACGAAGACGAGAAGTTGTTAACAAATCTTGGGCAGTTTCCTCGTTAATAATAATCCCCTGTGACACAATATGCGCCTGTAAGTCAGCAGAAGCCTTGGATTCTTCTTCTTTTGCTCTCTTCGGATCGGCTTGAGTTGACAAAGGAAGATTGGGATTTTCTTTGAAATTTAGACCACATTCTAAGCATGACAAGGTGAGTCCAATTGTGTGTGGTAGACCCTTATTATCTCCTTGATAACATAAATGTACAAATAATTTAAAATAGTCTTTGGGGTCAATCTTGCCCTCCAGAGTTTTTGGGCGTTCTGTGTAAAAGGTTGTGTTTAGTGATCCCTTGTGCCCAACGCTCACTCTACGTTCTTCTAGCGCCGGCATGGCCTCCTTCGCTAAATCTGGGAATGGCTCGGTGAGTTTATGTAAGCAGCAAGTTGTTTCTGATATGGGTGTATCAGGATTTAGAGCCGCATTCTTTCTTGCTATCATGTGTGCCATGCGAATCCATGCGGTGGCTTGCTTTTCTGGAGAAGCGGCTGGGGCAACAACGACCTCTTTTGCGGAATCTTCAGGAGATAGGATAAAGGGTACAGGACGGAATGACTTGGCAATCTGATCTGCCACTCCAAAGACTCCTCCTACCTTTTTATCAGTACCTGCTAATTTCGCACGATAATCACGTTTGCGTTTCATTAAAGTTTGTTGGGTAGGATGTTTGACAAACGCATCAATCTGCTTACGAATTAAAGGCTTGATTAAGTCTGTGCGCTTCAACAAATTCCCTTGTTTCTGGAGAGTTGTCATATTCCAAGGAAACTCGTTGTCATTTATTCCCGCAACAATACTCGCAATACAATTAATACCCTGAGAAGCTTCTGTTTCTTCCAACGGATAACCCAAAAATCCCTCTTTGCAATCAGAACTTGTATAATATACAATATAGTCAGGAACTCTTGTCTGTATTTTCAGAAGTAATACAGCCGCCGCGGCACTCACATAATTTATAGAGTAATAAATATCAAAGTCTTGTACTTTCTTGCCTCTTGTTGCCTGAGCATAGGCTTCACGATTCGGTAAGCTCAAGAGATACGTGCTTAAGTCTTCTACCATAACACGGTATTCACGCTCTTCAGGATTGACTCCCATTAAACCCGCCATCTTTTTCAGAGTCAAATACATCAAATCCAAGGTTTCCGTGCCAAATTCTATTCCCTTTATAATTTCTGACGGCCCCTTCAAGAGTTCTTCTAACTCATCAAGAGCGATGGAATCACGGTCAACCATTACACTCCTTCCCATCATCGGCCGCCCCTCGTCATCAAATTCAAGACTCTGATCAAATTCTAAGTTTGCGATGGCACGCCCACATACACGACAAATGAACTTGCCAGCAAATTGTCCTCCAGAAAACTTTATTATCATTTCCTTGTGCAGAGTTTCTTGCTCAGCAGGGCGCAAGAATTCTTGGATTTGAATGAGTTCATGGGCACAGATTAAGTGTTGGTCGCAGACTTTACACCAGATCCAATCATCTTCGGTGCGACCACGAAAATCATTCAAGAGTTTCACAAGCATTTTCACTCTGAGAACATCGCGAGGTTCATCTTCTGTACTTTTTTCTATCTTACGAACTTTCATCAAACGTTCCACGTGAGGACAGGCATTTTCTTCAGGAGGAAGGCCAGAATCTAAGAGTTTTCTTTTTAGTCTGTATCCAGCAAAACGGGCGTTTGTATATAAGATTCTCACGTGGCGTAGGCGTTGCCGAGTGAGAATTCCAGGCTGTTGCCCAAGAGTTGCTAAAAGTAAATCAGGATATTCAATAAATACATAGGTAAACCAATTGATATCTACTAAAGCAAGATCACCAATATATTCTCTTATATCGGTCATAACTTTCTGTAAGAGAGGTTCTGACTCAATACGAGACAAGAGTCTTGCAGAATCTTGGGCAGCGAGAACAGGCTGAGGCTCAAACTTCAGATTGGTAAGTTGAGAAGAAGCCAATTCTCTCTGCTTACCCATAAATACTCTCAACCCTGCTAGACGTTGTTCTATCTTATCTTGCAAGACTTGTGCCTGTTCTAAATTCCATTCGATGTCCTTTGTTCCGTATCCACGAAGAGTAGCCCAAGCATCCCCCAGACCACCTATATTCAGACGCAGATTTGCTAGCCATTCTTTTATAAAAACATTCCCCAGAATATTTCCATTTATTCCAATATTCAAAATAGAATCTGCAGTAGGGAATTCTGTGATTTCTCCCAACTCTTCTAGAATTCTTTCCATAGAAATAGGCCGAGCCGCACCAAGACTCATGTCTTGAGCTAGAATACCGCTACGAATCGGTCCTAGATCACGTAAGACAGTCATGGGGAACACTAGGACGTTTGTGTAAGAGGGGGTTTCTCCTGTTTCAACGGCTCTCAGACTTTGGCCTTTTGAGAATCTCGCCACACGTTCTTTCAAGATTCTTGTAAGAGCAAAGGGAGACTGCTTTAGTATAGGAGGATTGAATACAGGCAAGGTAATTTCTTTTTTCATATGTTTTCCGATGATTTCCAGCGTATTCAGTTCAGGCGACTCAAAGCTGGGAATCTCACGACGAAATACTTCTTCATCGGCACTCACCGCTTCCTTCCCAGCTTCTAGAAGAAAAGGAGCTTGGATCTTCTGTCTATACTTTTCCATATCCAGATAGAACTTCGGCATTTGTACAGCAACTTCTTGTGCGGCATTCGTTTCATTTGCAGATTGTTGCAAGACTTCTGCACGCTTGATAATGTCGATAAGATACTCGGCATAGAGTCCTTCTTCTAGCGGCCCTGCATCAGGATCTTCCTCTGTATAAATAGGATTTCCTAGGAATGTGAAACTTTTACGATAGTCTAAATACAAGACTTTTGTCATATCAGCGACTTTGCGAGAAAGAGGAACATCAGGACGCGTGACAAGTTCTGCCAAAGTATTGATGCTTGTTGCCTTGATTCCAGCAGGATCCCCTGTAACACCATACTTCACAACTTCATTACGTAAAAGAATCATTTGTTCCACATTCCTACGAACTTCTTGTAACTTCAGAGGATCTCTTTGTTGGATTGGGGGAAGTAGGCGAATCATTTGCGAAAGCATTTCTGAGCGTTGAAATACGTCTACGTAGATGCGATCGGCGGTACCTGTTTCTTTTAGTTCTTCTTCAGCGGGTAGTTCTATGACTTGGCCGATGGTAAAATCAAGAGGTTTTTCTTCTTCAGCGGAGGGAGCTTGGCCCTCTTGAAGAATATCATCTTCATCAACGGCGATGCGACTTACAGGACCTGCTTGTTGAATTTCTTCCTCTTTTCCTTCTTGTTTTTCGCCTTCGGGGACAGATTCTTCTCGTGTGCGTATGACTTCATAAGGAGAGCCGCGAGGAATTCCTGTGAATCCAAAGACGATATTTTCTTCTTCTCCTGATTCGTCCTGGAATGTGGCAGAATCTTTTTCTTCATCTACGCGAATTACTTTGAATATGCCTCTAGGTTCTCCTGCTGGGCCAAAAGTTTCTACAGTCTGTCCTGCACGAAGATCGATAAGATTTATAAACCCAGGTCTCAAAGTTTTTCTAAGAACTAAGATTTCATCAATATCATATTCTGGGTCTGACCGTCCATCAATCAAAGGAATCTTTATTAAAGAACTTGTGGATCCTTTGGGGAGAATATCAATACGATCTTGGGAGAATCCGTAAATCTTTCCTGAACTTTTATTAAGACGACCCCCCTGTATAATAACGAGATCTCCAACTTCTAATCCTGTTTCTTCTTCGGGTTGAGAGTCCATTCTAACAAAGAGATAAAAATTGACAGCCCAACTTTGCGAGTACCTCAAGTCCCCCGCTTTGTAGAATGTCGTTTCTTCTTCCGTGCTTTTCTGAGCTTATTGAGAAGTATCCTTCATGGGAGAGTCTGAGTGCGTATCTGACTTCTGATGAAGGTGGTAGTCTGCGTATTATTCAGCCTGCAGATTCTGCTCTAGCTCTCATCCGTTATACAAAGAATGTGAGTAAGTTTGATGTTCCTCATGTACCCTTCTTTCGTTCTGTAGTATGGTCAAAGACGTCAAATCGTCCTATGTGTGTTGCGCCGGTCCAGGCACAGGAAGATCCTATTCCTGAGGGGGTGGATATGCGTGTTTCGGATTTTGTGGATGGTACTATGGTGAATGCGTGGAAGTCAAATGGGATTGTGGGGATTGCGACGCGGTCAAGTCTGGGTGGGAATACAAAATTTTATAGTACGCGTTCTTTTGCCGATCTGTTCAACGATGCTCTGAAGGGCAGCGGTGGTTCTTATGCTTTTCTGGATTCTGTGTTAAACGATGGTGAATTTGCTAGCTTTGTGCTCCAGCATCGTGAGCACAAGATTGTTGGGCCAATTGTACATAATCGTGTATTTGTGACGCACTTTGGTTCGGTGAATGCTGAAGATGGCAGGGTTCTTATGAGTAGCGCAAACTTTCCTGATCGTCTTCTGAATTATTTGCCTGAATTGATTGGGGCTGGGATGAAGTTTACGCACGGATCGGGCACAACGGATAATGAGGATGGTTCGCACTCTCCTCGTCCCCTGGGTGTTCCTGTTTGCGGACAGGAGTTAATACAGACGTATGCTTCTCGTGGTTATACGTGGCAGGGTCTCGTGTTTCAAGAGATTGGTTCCAGTCGTCGTTGGCGTATGAGAAATCCAGAGTACACTTATGTGCGCAGGCTGCGTGGATCTGAGGCGAGTCCTCTTGAGCGTTTCCTGCGTCTACGTGCTGATGGTGATGTGAAGAAGTACTTGACCTACTTCCGTGAGGAAAACAAGAAGATGTGGGAGCTGGAGCAGTTTCTGAGGACCCGTACTCTGGAGCTGTACACCGCCTACACCGAGATGAATAAGCTCAAGCAAAAGACCATGCGTGATCTGATGTTCTGTCTACGCCCCCACGTGTATGCTCTTCACGGAGTTTATCTAAAAAGTCTCAAGGACGGTGCGGAGCCGATCACAAAAGATGTGGTGATTGGTTATGTGAATGAGCTGTCGGTAGAGGAACAGATGAAACTTCTAGGCTAGAACTGATTTGGTCTAAACGCCATTTGACTACTATCTACAGAAAACATGTCGAGTGCAATTGGTATTGATCTGGGAACTACGTATTCGTGTGTGGGTGTATGGCAGAATGGTCGTGTAGAAATCATCGCCAACGACCAGGGAAATCGGACAACGCCGAGTTATGTTGCTTATACTGCGGAGGACCGTCTTATTGGGGATGCTGCCAAGGGCCAAGCCGCAGCAAACCCCTCTAACACAGTTTTTGATGCAAAGCGTTTGATTGGTCGCAAGTTTAGTGATCCTGTTGTTACTTCTGAGCGGAAGTTGTGGCCTTTCAAGGTTCTGGATGGTGGTGATGGTCGTCCTAAGATTGAGGTGGAGTGGAAGGGTGAGAAGCATCAGTTTTTGCCTGAGGAGATTTCGGCGGCGGTTCTTCAGAAGATGAAAGCGACTGCTGAGGGTTTTTTGGGTCATCCTGTGAAGGATGCAGTAATCACGGTGCCGGCGTATTTCAACGATTCTCAGCGCCAGGCCACGAAGGATGCCGGCGCAATTGCCGGTCTGAATGTACTGCGTATCATCGACGAGCCCACGGCAGCTGCTCTGGCCTATGGTCTGGATCGTATGGGGGCGGATAAGGGTGAGAAGAATGTGTTGATTTTTGATTGTGGTGGTGGTACGCACGATCTGAGTGTTCTGACGCTGGACGATGGTGTCTTTGAGGTGAAGGCCACGGCTGGCGACACGCATTTGGGTGGTGAGGACTTTGACAACTCTCTTGTATCGTATTGTTGCGATGAGTTCCGCAAGAAGACGAAGGCGGATATTTCCAGTAATGCTCGTGCTCTTCGTCGTCTTCGTACGGCATGTGAGCGTGCCAAGCGTGCTCTGAGTTCTGCCACGCAGGCCACAGTAGAGGTTGACAGTCTTGCGGAGGGCAGCGACTTTCAGACGACAATCACGCGTGCCAAGTTTGAGAGTTTGTGTGATTCTTTTTTCCGTCGCACGGTGGCTCCTCTGGATGGTCTTCTGCGTGATGCAAAGATGGACAAGAGCCAGATTCACGAGATTGTTATGGTAGGTGGTAGTTCTCGTATTCCGAAGATTCGTCAGCTTCTTATGGACTACTTCGGTGGCAAGAAGCTGAATGATAGTGTAAATCCTGATGAGGCGGTGGCCTATGGTGCAGCGATTCAGGCGCATATTCTGTCAACGGGTGGTAAGGCGAATGACAAGACGGCAGATATCATTCTGCTGGATGTGGCGCCTCTGAGCCTAGGTCTGGAGACGGCGGGTGGAATTATGACGCCGATTATCAAGCGCAATTCTACGATTCCGAAGAAGGCGACGCAGACTTTCTCTACGTATGCGGATAATCAGCCTGGAGTTCTTATTCAGGTTTTTGAAGGAGAACGTCAATTCACGCGGGACTGTAACTCTCTTGGAAAGTTTCAGCTCGAGGGTATTCCGCCGATGCCGCGAGGTGTTCCGCAGATTGAGGTGACGTTTGATGTAGATGCCAACGGTATTCTGAATGTGTCGGCGGCTGAGAAGTCTACTGGCAAGTCGAATAAGATTACGATTACGAATGACAAGGGTCGTCTGAGTCGTGAGGAGGTGGATCGTTTAGTGGAGGAGGCGGCGAAGCATGAGGCGGAGGACAAGGCGCGTTTTGAGCGTGTAGAGGCTAAGAATCAGCTAGAGTCTTATTTGTATAATGCGCGCAATTCTTTGAAGGAGGATAAGGTGAAGGAGAAGTTGGGTGTAGAGGCTGGGACGGCTCTGGGGACTGTGGAAGATGGGATTAAGTGGCTGGAGGCGCACCAGGAAGATGAGAAGGAAACCTACACGGACTATCACAAGTCTGTGGAGGATAAGATTCGTCCTACGATGATGAAGCTTTACCAGGATGCAGCGCAGGAATTCAAGCCGACGGAGGCCGAGGCTTCTGGGCCCAAGATCGAGGAAGTGGATTAGTTCATACGCTTCGCTATTCCTGCCATTTCAAAGACTTGAGCCAAATAGCAAACGCTTTGAGTTGAGGTTCAGGGTCAAGCTCTATTGCTCTTTTCTTACATAAATCAGACTTAGTCTTGTAATAGTCTGCGTCTGTTTTTAGAAGATTGATTTCACGAACCCATGCATCAATATCATTTCTATCGCAAAAAATCCCAGCATTTCCGCAACTCTCTAAAAGTCCTGGTGTAGGATGGGAAATCACAGGAATACCTGATGACATGGCTTCAACGGCCACACGACCCCAAGATTCTTCCAGTGAAGGAACCAATAAAATATCAGTCTTTGAATAAATTGACTTGATATAAGGAGTATTTTCCACGTATTTTATGTTCTTCACGCTGTTATCACTGATTTGATTACTATACCCCCCTTTTACACCCATGAAGGAGATTTCTGGCATCTTTTGCGCGATTTTTATGAAAACATCACCTCCCTTATTTGAATTCAAGTTAATTAAGGTGACATATTCACGAGTTGTTTTAGTTTCATATTCTTTCCAGTATACTGGAGGATATACAACGATAGAAGGAATATTGAATGAAGAATAATAGTCTTTTATCCAATAACTATTATGAACGAAGTAGAGATTCTTGGGATTTACTTTGACATAGTATTCTAAAAACTTTTTGCGATAGTTATTGTGTAGAACACAGACAAAGGGGCGTTTTGCCATAATAGCAGACTTCAGACCCTGTGGTTCATTATCCAAGTGGCTTAGTAAAACAGCAGAATGTTGCACTGCATTGGCAACACGACTCTTATTATTTTTATCAATCATAGTCACTCTTTCAAAGTCATGGGAGGGTGTAGAGTTTAGAATCACATTGGCTTTCCATCCTTCTTTATGAACGAGATAACGATTCATAGCATGGGCCATCCATTCTGCACCAGCATTGTGATATGGGGGATACATGTGAATCATCCATGTAACGGTATGGACGTCTTGGGGTAGAACAGGTTTAGCGATGTAACTATCATCCAAATACTGGCTCACACTTTTTAAAGAATGATAGAATTCGCCAATCTTCATGAGATTTTCTCGCATTTTTTCATGGACCACTTGATCGTATAGTGTATACAATAAAGTCCCAACAATTGTAAAAAAACACATGAAAATAACTAAATAATTAGTTCCATCTACTTCTTTTTTCATCCCTTTATTATAATCACTTATTTTTTAGAAACTATTACTGGCTTTGCCTTTGTCTTCGCATCAGCATGAGCCTCCCAAGGAGTTTGGGGTTTCTTTGAAGATGATACAGTTAATATGCCGATATTTTCAGTTGCCCCAATCCATGAAGAGGCCCAACTCTTAAACATTTCAGCACACGATTTC